>NBJMC04201__coassemble_957_pt1 | contig 17514 bp, 18 predicted proteins | sample NBJMC04201__metabat2_high_PE_023 | metagenome-assembled genome bin NBJMC04201
CTCCGGCTGTATCGGTTGAGCAAAAGTCCGCGTGGGATTGATGTGGTATCTTTATCTAAGTGAACCCCCAGATTCCCATTTAGAAATGGTTTGTCTTGAAACCTGAAGTTCCATTCCTAATTCCTCTTGCGATAAGCCCTTCATTTTTCTAATAGACATAATTTTTTCATTAAATTTCACTTGCAAAATCCTCCTTGCGTTTGTTGTATCAAGTATATAGTTTTCGGATTTTACTGGCAAGCAAGAAGTGTTGGCAATTTGTCAATTTGCTGTAACATCTCGAAATTCAAGCATTTTACAAGTACATGTAAACCGGTCAAAACATAAGTGTAAGTATTTGTTGACACACATATAAGATGTATTAAATATGCTCTTTGTAGGCCTCATTTTCGGTCACGGAAATTTTCCCTCTCTGATAATGGTGCGGGGCGGCAGCACTTCTTGATGTCGCCCCTTGATTGCCTATCTGCAACGACGGCGCTTATGCGCCGTTCATCTTGACCGTTGACTAGCTCGTCTGGCTTTGCTAATTTATTAAATTGTTTGTTACGCTACAGTGTAAATTTTCACATCGGGGTCTGCGCTCCAAAGTGGTTTCAGGTCAACGAATACATCATTCTGGAACATAGAACTGGAGAGATATGCCTGTGCGTGTTCTGCGCTGTCAAATCCGTGAAGAACCTGTACATCTTCGTCACGGATAAGCAGGTCTTTCGTTAGTGACCCTTCAATCGTGTCAAGGAACGGCTGGCGGTAGTCGTTGTAGACCTTTGCTGCCGCTGGACGGTTTGCCTCGTCAATTTTCATTGTGATTTCCAAATAAGCCTTTACGTTCATTTTTGTTACCTCCAATTTGTTTTTGCTCATTCGTTGAGCTTGACTTCATTATAATTCCATGACTTTGAGTTGAGAATATATGAATAAATTTATGAGTCACTAATAAATTTCATAGTAACTTGATTTTATAAAGTTTCATTGTTATAGTGGAACATAGAAAGAGGTGGTAGTATGTATAAACCGAAACTGGAAAAAGATATTCGTTGCCCTTTGGAATATGGCTTAACTGTATTTGGCGGAAAATGGAAATCAAGGGTAATCTGTGTTTTGGCTGAAAAAGGAATTTTACGGTATAGTTCAATTCGTAAAGAAATGGCAAATATAACTGATGCCGTCTTAGCGGCAACTCTTAAAGAGCTAATTACAGATGATATTGTGAAAAGACAGCAGTTTGATGAAATTCCGCCCCGTGTTGAATATTGCTTAACGGATAAAGGGCTTTCTGTTGTCCCTATCCTCCAAACCATTTGCAAATGGTCTGGTGCGTACCACAAGGAAGATAATGAAAATACATTACTGCAATGTCAAAAATGCGATTATAATCATTCTGGAAAATAAATACGGAATAGTGGGCTGCTGTCTGTCAAATTCTTGTGTGTTACTTTATGGCACATGAGCATTTACTCAAGGCACAAATTTATCCGTATGCAACAAACGACGATACTCCTTTTTAGGAATATCGCCGCTTTGCTGTATCGTCTATAAAACTTGTCACATCAAGGCGCTTTCAAAAATGGTGTGGTAAGCGCCGTCTGCTTTGTAAAGCCATTAATTTTATTGGCTTTTTCGGGACTTTTCAAGATACTTCCATGATATAGTTCGCGTTGATATTTGCGAGATAGAGATACCAAAGTATTTAATTTTACCGCTGCCAGGTCATGGCGTATTCTATTTCTTGCGTATGCTCCTCTATTTGTTGAGCAGTAACGGAAAACTGCTCTCTTCGATAAAAGGCCACAGCACGATAATTCTTTTGATAAACATGCAAGGTCAAACGATCATTGTTTCGCTTTACAAAATCCAGTAATTGTTTCCCGATTCCTTTGGATTGCATCTCGTCGTGAACGAAAATGCCTGCGATATATTGCCCTGTTAACCCGATGAATCCCAGGATTTGATGATCCTGTTCATAAACGTAAACGGTAGCTTGAGGTAATTCCTTTTTTACTTCGTCGTAATTATTGATCCAATAATCCGAGGGAATGTATGCGTGGGCTTTGAGATTGCCTTCTAGCCAAAGTGCCATAAGGGCATCGATATCACTAATTTGGAATGGCCGAATATTTTGGACATTTTGTGCGTCTTTTTGGGGAAAAGACGTGGGGCATAATTTCAGATGGAGAAGGGGATATGGATTTCCCTGTTCGTCGAAGTCGCTTCTTCGGTCAATTTGGAAGCCCATATGTTGGTAAAAGCCGAGGGCTTGGGGATTTTGTTCATTGACAGCCACCTCATCAACAGAATAGTGGTCAACTCCGTATTGAATCAGTCGTTTCCCCAGCCCTTTTCCTCGTTCTTGAGGGGCCAAAAACAGCATCTCTATTTTTCTATCGGTAATTCCCATGAATCCAGAAGGCATTCCCTTGGCATTGGCGGCCACGATCAAATGAGGAACTTCTTGTAATGACTTAGGGACATATGCGGCGATTTTTTGAATCTCCTTTTTGGATAGAAAGGAATGGGTTGCTTTGACCGAGGCTTCCCAAATATTGTATAGATTTTGTAGGAGTTGGGCATCCCTCTGTTGTATTTCAAAAATCTTCATTATTTTAACCTTTCGGATGATTGTTTGGATCGTTGACGTTTCATTAACTCTTTTAACTGCTCTACTGAAAGGATCTCATCTTTTTTTCGATGAATCATTCGATGGCAATTTGGACATAAACAGTTTAAATCTTTCTCAGGATTGATTTCTGTTTCACCATTTAATGAAGATAAAGGTTTATTATGGTGAACCTCAATAAAGCCTTTTCCTCTTTCCCCGTAGGTTTTTTCAAAATTAAAACCACAGACTTCACAGCATAATTCACCATATTTCTTTTGGGTATTCCGTATTGCAATATATCTGTTAGATAGGCTGCGTTCGTATTTTGTCGTATCAGATGCGACTTTTTTCCCTTCTTTTTGGGGAATTATAGCTTCGTTTTTTAAAGAGGAAACTATGGGAGAGCCAGAGTCTTTTTCTAAGAGAGTCTCATCCAACAACTCTCGCATGGCCTCTGCAAGTTCATCTCTAAGTTTCCATACGAATCCTTCTTTTGTATCCATTTCTTTTATGTGCCATCCTTCAAACGGGATACACCAATAACACTTTGAACCTGGTCTGTCGGCATATTCAACATCAAAGCGGTTAAGATAACGAATGATTCTTTGCGAAAGCCCTTTTACAATGCTGTTATAGGGGCTCTTTTTTTTATTGGGGCAATATTTTTTCATGATATCCTTTGAAGTGGCCTGATGCTCTTGCTCCTCGTACCAATATAATACCATTTGCAATGATTGCGTTGTGAAAATTTTTTCGTTTATTAACATTGCTTTCCATTCGTCAGAAGTAATATCGATATTGACGAAATATCGGTTATCGCGTTTCACTATTAACTTATGATCCATTGCCAATGATTTCCTTACATATTATATATATTATAATTAATTGTCGAATTATTTTTACTCAGTATATCATGATAGAGTAATTTTCTCAATTGTTGAAATCTTTTCTTTATCTTAGATAAATTAGGATTTAAAATAAAGGTTTTCATAATAGACAAACCCTATGGCATAGTTATTAATCAATCAGTTGAGGGGAGGGGATGCCATAGAAAAATCATCTGAATGGAGTCATGAAACAAATACACCTAACAGGAATCAAGTAATAATTGTTTGTAGAAATAAGATTTATGGAGAAGCGACTGGAAGATAAAAAAACGACAAAGGGTTAGATTGTTTATGGTCTAACCCTTAACTTTTTGGGCCATATTTTAAGGAATCTTCTATGGCAGAAAGATGGCTTGACAAAAAATTCCTATCGTTTAAAATAATATACATATATCCCCATGATACCGGAGGAGGAGATAGTATGAGACAGTGTATGGATGCAGAGAATTTACATAACAGGTTGAAAAAGATTATTGGTCAAGTACAGGCTGTTGATCGAATGATTGATAAAGATGTACCCTGTGAAGATATTTTAACACAAATCAATGCGGCAAAGTCTGCTTTGCATAAAGTTGGACAAATTGTTTTAGAAGGGCACATTAATCACTGTGTCCGCGATGGAATTGAACATGGCGACGTCGATCAGACCATTGCCAATTTTACCAAAGCGGTAGAGCGTTTTGCCAATATGACCTGATTATGAGTAAGAAAATATAGAAAAAATACCGGCTATATGGCAGAGGAGCATAAAAAAGTATTGCGAAAATACTGATCTATGCCAAGTGAACGGAAAATAAGAAAACTCTATGTGAATGGACAAACCATTTGCATAGAGTTTTTCTTTTTGCTTGTTTTAATTTTTCAGCGTCCGCAGAAGGCGCAGCCGTCACCGGAGGAGGACGATCTTGGGGGCTTGGGGGCTATCCCTCAACAAGCGTTTTGGTCGGTGCAATCCGGCCAAAAGAGCAGAACATGTACATGTTTGCATTGCTTACCGGTCTGTAAAAAAACAATCAGTCCCCAAACCTTTCACGAAGTTTATTTAAGAACAACTCCGCCGCAGAGGAAAATACCTGATATTTTTTCCAGATGACATTTAAGCCCGAATCCAGCCGTGGTTCCAGTGGACGGAAACAAAGGTTGCTTATTTCAGTAGTATTGGCTATTTTGTCGATGGTTACCGCATAGCCAACTCCTGTCTCAACCATGATGGTGGCATTATATACGAGATTAAATGTAGCAACTATGTCCAGCTTATCAAAATCCTCTCCAAACCACTCAGCAAACTCATTTCCGCGCCGCTCCCCGGAAATCGCCTGCCGGGAACAGATCAGTGGAACATTTAGTAAATCTTCTTTTCGGATCACTTCTTTCATAGCCAAAGGGCTGTCGCGCCGCATAACAACATCCCAAGTATCTCTGGCAGGAATATTGATGTAGTCATATTTTGATATATCCTGCGGGCTGAATTAAGATTCCAAAATCCAGCAAGCCTTTATCCAATCGTTCTGTTACGTCCTCTGAGTTTCCGCTGTATAGGTGATAATGGATACCCGGATAATTTGTCCGTAATTCATAGGCAATCTGTGTCACCAGTTTGATAGCGTCTGTTTCGCCGCCGCCGATATAAATATCACCGCTCACTAAATTTTCCATAGAATTAAATTCTGCTGCAGTGGTAAAGACGCGGGGCGAAGCAGGGGAGCATCTTGCCAGCAATCCGCCCTATGGGTACATAAAAGACCCGCAGGATAAAAAGAAGTGGATCGTGGACGAAGAAGCGGCAAAGGTGGTACAGCGCATCTTCAACCTCTGCATTGCCGGAAAAGGCCCCATGCAGATCGCCAAAATCCTCACAGCCGACAGGGTGCTGACCGTTACCGCCTATCACGCCAGGCAGAAAGGCTGGGCCATGCCGGAGAATCTTTATCAGTGGTGCGCAAAATCTGTCGTCGGGATATTGGAACGTCGGGAGTACACGGGCTGTACCGTAAACTTCAAGACCTATACCAAGTCCCTGAAATTCAAAAAGCGGATGGAAAACCCGGTTGAGAATCAACGAGTTTTTGAGGACACCCAGCCCGCCATCATTGAGAAGGGACAGTGGGAACGGGTACAGGAACCGCGGAAAAACAAACGCAGGCCGACAAAAACAGGAAGAACCAGCATGTTCTCCGGCCTCCTCTACTGCGCCGACTGCGGAGCAAAGCTGTATTTCTGCACCTGCAACACCTACAAAGACGACAGCCAGAACCATTTCGTCTGCTCCAATTACAAGAGCAATACCGGCTCCTGCAAAATCCACTATATCCGGGAACAGGTGCTTTACCGAATTGTGCTGGAAACCATACGGCAGACATTGAGTTATGTCCGTATGTTTCGGAAGGATTTTAAATTGGAAATGCTGGCGCAGGATGAGGAAAGCCGCAAAGCGGAACTGGCGGAAAAGCGGAAAGCCCTCTCCGGGGCGAAAAAGCGGATGGAGGATTTAGACCGGATTATCCAGCACATCTATGAGGACAATGTGCTGGGTAAGCTGTCTGACAGCCGGTACTTAAAATTATCCCGTCAATATGAGAAGGAGCAGGCGGAGATTGAGCAGCTTGCCGCTGTGCTGGAACGGGAAATTGAGGTACAGGCCGGGCAGGTTTCCGATGTAAACGAGTTTCTGAAGCTTGTGGAATATTCCGGAACTCGACGCCGCCATTCTCAATGAGCTTGTGAGCAAGATCGTGGTGCACAGCCCGGTAAGGGAGAGCGGAAAGAAGCGGGTGCGAATTGACCTGTATTTCACCTATATGGGGCAAATCCGCATCCCCTTGAAGATTGGAAGGGAGTCCCTAAACGAATCGGAACCGGCGTGACCTGACACGCCGGTTCCTACCAAATTTTTTTTACTTCCTTATGGGACGCTGCCTAAGGCAGGGGCTTTTTAATTCTATTTTTTAGCGCAGTTTTTTCTATCGGTTATCAGAATGCTATTGGGATTAAAAACTGAGAAATCATTACCTCATAAGTTTTGGGGCATCCTCTCAGGGAATAAAGCATTACTTGATTTGATGTTTCGAAAAGCGGGCTGTTTTAAGCTTTATAAAGTTTTCAAGAACCCACTACTGTACTGCGCATATACGTTTGCTTTAAACCTAATTTTACCATTTGGTGGATCGAACCATAAAGTATCGTTCCAAAAATATAAAGATTATTGCTGAAGAGCTTTTTCTACGATTGTATCTATTTCTGCGATTTGTGCGTCACTAAGAGGTGTGACTTTGTGATTTTTTAACAAATCAAGAATGAGATCTCTGGCGCGTTCACCACAGTTGCGACCATCTGCAATAAAGTCATCATAGGTGAGGCGCTCTGTAATTCCCGGTTTCCATAATTCAGTACGTAAGTGCTTTAATGTATGGGGACTGCCAAGGAAATTTTTCTCTCCATTGACAACTTCATGAATCGCATCAACTGCCATCGTATCTTCATCGACAACACGTTCTTGTAAAGCAAACTGGGTCAATGAAGAGACTTCATTATCAATGGCTAATTTTCGATAGCAAGCTACAAGGGCATTATCTACTGCACCGGCTCCACCGATGACATCCATACCGGACAACGCTGGTAGCAGTGAATTGAACATGGATTCATACCCCATTTGTTCATCACTAATTTTTGCACTGCAGGATTTCCCGCCACCAGCAGTGGGAAGGTTATAATATCTCCCTAGTTGCGCAGAGGCGGCAGCTGCCAACCCCATTTCGGGAGCTCCCCAGCCGGTCATAGCAGTGGCCATTTCCATAAAGGTAACATGAGGAGACATAATGCAAGGATAACCGGGGTGGATCAGTTGGGCAACGACGATTCCTGCCAAAATTTCAGCATTATGCATTGTGACAGATCCGATCAGGGTCATAGGGCCGGTTGCACCCATCATAGGAGCGGGAACAATGCCCAAAGGCAGACCTGATTCTATGATATCAAGGAGGGCGTCAGCAGGGCCGTCTGCATAATCCAATGGACTAATCGGGGATACTTCCAAATAAGCAATGGGTTGCTCTTTCAATTTGTCGCGTCCTCCAACGGCAACGGCCAAAACGTCAATGACAAAATTTACTTCATGGGCGGAGTCGATGCAGATGCGCAAAGGTTTGGTCGTATTTTTTACCATCGCCGCAGCTTGGATCGTTAAAGCAGCATGCTGAGGAATTTCCTGGGATACGATGCAGGAAATAATATCAGTAGAGTCCAGACCATCTGCCACACGAATGTGGTTTTCCATATCTTCTTTGGTAACAATATGTTTTTCATTGGTTTCTACATCCTTGATAAAGGGTGTTCCTACGCATGTGCGGTTGTAAGCTTTTCTTTCCCCCCATTTGATCTGATATTTGGGGTCGCGTCCATAAGTTGTAAATTTAGAAGGTGCAGTAGCAAGCGCTTTTTCCACTTTATCCCTGGGGAAAAAGATCACATTTTCATTGCCAACGGATTCAACCTTGAGCCCTAGCTCTTTGGCTTTATTTAAAAAACGTTCCGATCTGCATCGAATCCCTGTTTTCTCCAATAAAGTCAATGTAGATTCATGGATTTTGTCAAGATCTTCTTTGTCCAGATATTCAAAAAATTTCATAGTGTTCTCCTTTCTTTTTGCGCATGTTCTGAATTAGTGTTGAACTTGATTTTATTCCGCAGCCTTTGCCTTGGCGATTTGGGATTCTCGTTTGTTTTCATAAATTTGCAGCCAAATAACGGTTACCAGGACAACGATAATCCCTACAATTTGAATGGGCGCTAAAACCTGGCCAAAAACTATGAGACCAAGCAAACATGACACTGCAGGATCCAAAGTGTAACAGATCTGTACATAGGTGGGAACCACCCGATCCAAAGCGTGCATGTAGAAGAAGTAAGCAGTCATTGTGCTGATGAGACCGAAGCCGAGAATCGGCAAAAGTACCATGCCGCCACTGCTGATAAAAACATCGCTGAGATTGTGCGCCACCGCCACAGGGGAGCTTGCGATGCCGATGATGATGACTGAGAATAATCCCTCGTAAGCGCATACGGCATTGGGATCGCCGCCTCTGTCCATGACCAATTTTTCGTTGGTCATCAATCCGGCCCATGCGAGCATTGCTAAAAATGCCCAGATCAAGCCCTTTGCGGTAATACTTCCTTCACTTCCGGCGCCAAAAACATTAACTACCATCATTACACCGATAAGTGCCATGCCAACAGCAAGCAGTTTTTGCCTTGTAATGGGATCTTTGAAAACGATACGGCAAATAAAAATTAAAGCGAAAAGATTGCAATAGATTACCGTGGAAACAATGCCAATAGGCAGGTTGGCATATGCCTGTACGCAGGCATAATTATAGAGGGCGGAGCAACCTCCGTCAAGAAACAGAAACACAAGGGCTTTGCGGGGGATCTTCATGCTGCCGATCCCGCTGGAAATAATAGCGACAATGGTGAACCCAACCAGCAGGAAAAGAGGAGAAATCAAAGAGATGGTTCCTTCGCTAAGTCCGTAACCGCTGAGAAGTGTGGAAAACGTTCCAAAAGTACTCCATGCCAATGCTGCGGTGCACGCCATGATCAATCCTGTGGTTTTTTTCGATTTTACCATCGAAAACACCTCAACTTTCTTTGTTTTTTCTTTGCAAAGAATTTGACAAAAAAAGTATAGCCTATGATTCAACTTAATTGTCAAGTGGCAAGTTTAATTTTTTGTTTTTCCAGTTCAGGGCGTTTTCTTTGGATTTTTGACAATGAATCAGGTTCATGGTTTGTGCAAATTATTTAAGTAATTTTGGGAAAAATAATTGACTTTATGGCAAAGAACAGATATCTTGAACATAAGCAAAGGAGGGATACGATGAAAACAAAATATCGTATAGGAGAAGTTGAAAAATTACTTGGCGTTCCTCGTTCTACCATTCGTTACTACATCAAAGAGAGCCTTTTATCAGTAGATAAAGAGGATACTAATGGATATTATTACTACACGAAAAAAGATTTAAGAAATATTTCCCATCTCATTGTCGGCCGCAATCGTCTTGAACTTGGCCTTGTGTCATCGAGATCTCGCACAGAATTGGAATCCTTGGAGGATTATCATAAATTACTTTACCAACAAGAAAATAAACTTTTTGAACAGCTTGCCAGTATTCGCCGCAGCATTGATTTATTGCAGATCTACGAAAGAATGTTAGTGCGTATTAAGAATCACCTGGGAAAATTCAGCATCGTGGACATTGATGTTTTTTATATTTTCCCGGAGTTTTATGCGCTGAACTCTAAAACTTCCGTGATTGATGTGGGATTCGTCTCTTCTGTTTTTGTTCACAAAAATGATAGGTTGGTCTATGATTCCCTTATTTCAATCGTTCACAAAAGCGATGCTTATCTGGTATCGAAAGAAGATATGGAAAACAGCAATGAGAGAAAAGATCTGAAGTGTGTGTTTACAGTGTTAAAAAGCACAAAAGATATAGAGAGCGCGGAATTGTTGGATGAATGTATTGCCTGGGCAGAATCACAGCATATCCCCATTAAGCCTCCTTATTATTTAAGCTATCTCACGGAACTTCGGGAGAACGGTAAAAAGATCTATTATTATGAGATCTATTTGCCGTTTCATGCTGCGCCAAAACTGCGGAAGGCAAAAAAATGATTTGAATTTCAATCTTCTTAAAACAAATGATTAACATTCATTGTGTCAAATTTTTATGTTTTCATATATTTTGTTCTTGAACAAAATATATGAACCAGGAACCAACTAAGCAAAGTGTATAAAAGACGCTATAGTGGTGTTTTGTTCTCCAAAAAAAACTACTTGACTGTGAAGTTGAAACATACGTTATAGTTTTATACGTGAGATGTACAGCTTACAAAAAAAGTAAAGGAGAATCAAAGCGATGAGAGAAATGTTGCGTGCTGGTTATAACAGCCACTCCGGCTTCGGACTGAATATTTTTTCCGATGACGAGCTTTATTCAATGCACCTGGCAACCCTTGAAGTGCTTGACACCATTGGCGTTGGGATACGGGATGAAGAGTCCCAGGAAATTTTGGCGTCTATCGGATGTTTTGTTGATAAAGATAAGAATGCGGTACGCATTCCTCAGTACGTTGTGGAAGATGCAATTCGCACTGCACCCCACTCTGTGATGTTTGCCGGTCGCAATCCTAAAAATGATTACGTTTTACGGGAAAACCGCGTTGGGTTCACTAATTTTGGTGAAGGATTGATGATCAATGACCTATATACCGGAGAATATCGTAAAACCGTGAAGGATGATACCGGTAATGCCGCCAAAATGGTGGATTATTTAAACGGTATTGATATTCATGAGCGCTCCGTAGCCGCACAGGATAAACCGGAGTCCAGCGCGCCGATTCATGAAGTCCAGGCATGCATTACCAATACTTCAAAGCATATTTGCCAAGGTTGCGGAGATCCCAGCAATCTGCGGCGTATCTATAAGGTGATGTGTCATATCGCAGGTTCAGAAGAAAACTTCCGGGCGCGCCCGATTTTCAGTACCAACACTTGTCCCATCAGTCCCTTGCAGCTGGCGCCGGACAGTACCATGATGATCAAAGAGTCGGCCCGCCTCGGGATCCCCATTACAATCATTTCCATGGCTTTAGCCGGCGGCACGACTCCCGTAACATTAGTAGGGACTTTGGTAACCCACAATGCCGAAGTTTTGGCTTCTTTGGTTTTACATCAAGCCACCGTCAAGGGCGCGCCCTTTGTTTATGGCAGCTCTACCACTATCATGGATCTGAAAAATACGACCTCTCCTGTGGGTTGCCCCGAACTGGGGATGATCAATGCCGCCGTTGCAAAAATGGCGCAGTTCTATAATTTGCCCAGTTGGGTTGCGGGCGGTTAGGGTGACAGTAAATTGCCGGATGCTCAAGCTTCTCATGAAAAAACGATTACCTCCCTATTGCCGGCATTGGCAGGCGCCAATGTGATCTACGGCTTGGGAATGCTGGAATTAGGGATTACCTTTGATTTTGCCCAGCTGGTCATCGACAATGAAATTGCTGAAGCGGTGAAGTATGCCGTAAAAGGCATCCCTGTCAGCGAAGCCAATATGGCCATTGATGTGATTCGCGATGTCGGCATTGGCGGAGAATTTGTAAGCCATATGCACACCTTTGAAAACTTTAAGCAGCATCAGTTTGATTCGCGATTGTTTAATCGGCAAATGCGCGAAACATGGGAAGCGGCTGGAGGAAAGGACCTTTTGGAACGTGCCCGAGAAAAGGCCAAATACATTTTGGAAAACCATCAACCGGATCCGTTGCCCCAGGGAACCGATGCGCTGTTTGAAGAAGCCATCGCCGACGCAGAAGAAAATATTAAATGATAACTACTACTTGATCTATATATCGTTTCAATGAAGGAGAAAAAAACATGACATTTTATAAAATGCATACTGAAGACATGAAACAATATCATGAACTGGACGCAAACGCAACATTGGATACATATTACCAATTGGCTGAGATGGAACAGAATGCGGGTAAAATGAAAACAGTGGCGGAAGAAAGCTTTCTTTATGCTCAAATCAAGTCGATGATTGAAGACAATTATGATCTGGGAAAAGTCGAAGAAATTTACGAAATTTTTGGTGGTTACATTAATAAAAGCTTTGGAGTTTATACTGTGAAAGACGGAGAACGCCATACTTGGTTTTTCCGCAAGTATATGCGGCATAAGGATTTGAATGAGCTGATGATGGAACATAAACTGCTACTTCATGCCAGAGCCAATGGGTTCACAAAAGGGGCGGCTCCCATCCCCGGCCGCGATGGTAGCACCTATTATGCCACAGAACAAAAAATGGAAGATGGTTTTTATGAAACATGGTATTTCGCCGTTTATGAATTCATCAAAGGTTATGACACCTATGACTGGGTTAACAATGACCTGCCCGCAAAGACCTATGAAAGCATCGCTGTTTTATATGCGGAACTGCATAACGCAGTGCGTGATTTGGATCCCGAACCTTATGCGAGAGCCGAGGGCAGCTGCAATGTTTTGATGACCGAGTTCCCTGCGGATTTCAGAAGATATTTAACTTCGTATGAAGAACGCGGTTACAATAACTGCTTTTCGCAGTTTTTTGAAGAACAGCAGGGCTATATTAAGGAAATGTGCCAAAAAGCGATCATTCCTGCCGATGATTTTAATCAGCTTCCGATCTGTCCCTTGCAATGCGATTTTCATCCGGCCAATGTGAAATATGATGAGGATGGCATCGTAACCGGTATCTTCGACTTCGACTGGGCAAAAATGGATGTACGCATTTTCGAACTGGGCTTAGGGATGACTTACTGTTTTTCCTCCTGGAATTTTGAGAGTGATGGTGATCTGAAACTTAACGATATCATTAATTTCATGACGGTCTATAACAATCGTTTGGCAGAGTTGAACGGTCTTACTACTTTTACGGATCTTGAAAAGAAGTATTTCTTCGAGGCCCTTTTAATGGGAACTTTGTATCTTGTCCGCTGGGCATCGGAAGCTTGCTATAAAGATATTTCTCTGAATCCCTATGAGTATCTTTACTATATGCAGCACGAAATTAGAGTACTGAAATGGATCGAGTCCCACGAGGATGAAATTCGTGAAGCTACCATGAATATTTTTGACTATATCAATGTGTAATGATTTCCTTAAAACAACGTTTGGTTCATCTGTTGAGCATATAAATTCCTCAAAGTTATATTTGTAACTTGGACGATGTGGCATAAGGTCGAGTTCAATATTAGAATTAAAACGTATGTATTGTGAAAAATAAAGAAAAGAGGCAGCTGCAACACATTGCAGCTGCCTCACAATTATTTTGGATCATTTTTTCCCTGATGATAACGAAATACCAACTTGCTGAGAACGTAGTTGAGTATTACAACGATAACACCAATTAAAATTTTTGCCACAAAATCGTGAATGGAGAGCAAATGGACCATCACAAATAGCAAAAACAAATCGACACCGCCGGAAAACGCCCGCGAACCGTAAAAGGCCAGAAGTTCCCTGGTAATGGCTAAAGTTCCTGTGGTTTTACTGTGAAAAACCCAACTACGGTTTGTGAGGTAAGCAAAAAGAACCGCAAAAAACCAAGCCCATATATTGGACCAATAAATTGATACCCCCAGGAAACGGGTGAAAATAAAATACGTTCCCCAGTTTACCAATGTGGTAAAAACACCGAAAAACATGTATAGTATCAGGTCCTTTTGGTGTTTCCATATGTTTTTTATGAGTTGTTTCATTTTCAATCAACCGTTCTTCTGTTTCTGTCTTTTAGTTTGACAACATAACGGTATAACGGAATTGGAGAAAAAGCGCAAGTGTATTTTTAAGAGTCTTGTTTTTCTCCCTCATTGGTCCAAACCATGGTCAATTCACCATCCATCAGGGTGAGACCGAATGTTCCGTCTTCTGTGGGAATTGCGTCGGTTTTTGTTTTTCCGTCAGCGGTACGGTACCATTTCATTTTAGTCCCACACTCCTTACAGGGGGCGATAAACCAATAACCTTGGTTGTCGTGACCGTATTTGATAATTTCTCCCAGTGATCCAAAACAGCGGGAACAGAGGAGATGGATGCCATCCTGGTATGCGGGATGGATTTTTTTATCCTTATTGGACCGCTTCATAACCTTTACGGAATCCCTTTTCATTCACTTCCAAGAATTTTGCCGGAATATTGTCACGAATTACATCTAAGCACTCTTTTTCATCGAGGCCAAAGGCTTTGGCCCATGCTCCTAAAAGAACCATATTCAAGCATTTGGGATTCCCTGCCGCTTGAGCCATGGCGTAGGCCGGGAACAGGGAGATATCAGCATCGATAGAGTTTAGATATTGCTCCAAATCAGAGGGATACTCTGCCGCTCCCATGGTAACAGGCATAGGGTTGATTTCCATTTCATTGATAATGGCGTGGCCTCCCTTTTTTAGGTAGGGCAGGGTACGCACGGCTTCTAATTTTTCAAAAGCTAAAATATAATCGGCGGTTCCCGGAGCAATGATGGGAGAATGCACCTTTTCCCCGAAGCGCACTTGGGTAATGACACTGCCGCCCCTTTGGGACATACCGTGAATCTCAGAAACTTTGATATCGTAGCCCTTGCTGATGAGCAATCGAGATAAAATGCGCGCGGCGAGAATGGTACCTTGCCCGCCGACACCGGCAATGAGAATGTTTTTGACTTCACTCATTTTATTCTCCCTCCTTTCTGATGACACCATGAGGACAGATGTTGAGACAAAGGCCGCAGCCGACACATTGATCTGCATGAATGATGGGAACGTCACCGGTATTTTCAATAGCGGGGCAACCGATCTTTAAACAGCGTTTGCATTTTAAGCAACGATCAGCCTCGATATAAAGCGAGGGACGGGTTTCTTTTAGTAATAATTCGCAGGGACGGCGCGCAATGATGACGGAAGGCTCTTCGGCAGCCATTTCTTCCTTTAAGACTTCTACCATGCGGTCAACGTCAAAGGGATCTACTACCGTGACGCGTTCGATACCGGCACCGTGAACCAGAGCTTCCAGATTAATGGCTTTGGTGGGTTCACCTTTGACGGTAAGGCCTGTTAGAGGATTTTGCTGATGCCCCGTCATGGCAGTGATTCGATTGTCTAGAATCACGCAGGTGCCAATGGCTTTGTTATAAACCATATCCACGAGACCGGTGATGCCGGAATGGATAAATGTGGAATCTCCGATGACGGAAACTGTTTTTTTGGCAAATTCTTTTCCGCGCACTTTTTCCATACCGATGGTCATGCCAATACCGGCGCCCATGCAGATTGTGGTGTCAACACTTTGGAGCGGCGGCATACACCCTAAGGTATAGCAGCCGATATCACCGATGACGTTGGCCTTTACCCTTTTCAAAGCGTGAAAAGTTCCTCTATGGGGGCAGCCTGCGCACAGCACCGGCGGCCGCATGGGAAGGGAATTAGGATAGTTGTAGGGAATTTCCTGTTTTTTACCCAAGAGCCTATCGGCAATGGTTTCCGGAAAGATCTCTCCACAGCGGGAAAAGATTTCTTTCCCTGTGATATCCAGACCCATGGCGCGGCATTTATCTTCGATGATGGGATCCAATTCTTCAATAACATAAACTTTATCGACCTTTGCGGCGAAGTCTTTAAGGCGCTGCCGAGGCAGGGGATTGGAAATACCGAGTTTGAAAACGGAAGCGTTGGGTACGGCTTCTTTGACATATTCATAAACGATCCCCGAGGCAATAATGCCCATGGAGGTATCGTTGATCTCTTCCACATTGAGGGGAGACGTTTCGGCGTAGGCCTCTAACTTTTCCAAACGAGCCTCGGCTTCTACGTGACGGGGACGGGCATTGGCCGGGACCATGACGTATTTTTGTGGGTTCTTTTCATAAGGTTTTGGTTCCTTTGCTTCCCTCTCTCCTTTTTCTACCAGCGATTGGGAATGGGCAACCCGTGTCGTGAGACGAAGCATCACCGGGGTATCAAAGGTTTCGCTGATTGTAAAAGCGATTTTGGCAAAATCAAGACATTCCTGGGAATTGGAGGGTTCCAAAACAGGAATTTTGGCAAATTCACCCAATTTACGGTTGTCTTGCTCGTTTTGTGAGCTGTGCATTCCCGGATCATCGGCGGACACCAATACCAAGCCGCCGTTTATGCCGCTGAAAGCAACGGTCATCAATGGGTCCATGGCGACATTCACCCCAACGTGCTTCATGCAAACCATGGCGCGGCCGCCGCCGATGGCGGCACCAATGCCCACTTCCATGGCAACTTTTTCGTTGGGCGCCCATTCGGCGTAGATTTCTTCGTATTTGGCGGCGTTTTCCGTAATCTCTGTACTGGGAGTGCCCGGATAGGCCGCAACGACATGAACGCCGGCTTCCCAAGCGCCTCGGGCGATGGCTTCATTACCGGTCATTAACTGTTTCATAGCATTACCTCGAATCATCTTTTTCTGAAAATTTTGTATATTTTTATTATAGCATTATTATAGCAGAGTTCCTTGGTTTTTGTCGATAGAAAAAATGGGAACTTTGTAATGGGGGAAGTCAAATATTTCTAGACAATATTTTTCAATAATGATATGATATAGATAAGTATTAAAATAAATTTGCATCATAGTACCTATTCAATAAGTAATGATGCGTCATAAGGAGGAAACATGAAACATGAAACATAGAAACACATGGAAAGGGTTTTGGCTATTGGCCCTTTGTCTCGCGATGTGCCTGAGCTTTTCTTGGGGCGTCATGGCGGAAGAAAATGAAAGTGATGTCGTTTATTCCTACAGCGCCGGCGATGTGTTTGAACAGCCTGCCAGCGAAGAGGATGTGGTATATTTTGATTATGCCGAAACGAGCAAAACTCCGTTGACTACTGCGAAGACTCTAATCAATTCCTTGAAAGTATATCCTCAGGAGACGGGATATGAGTCAATTGACGCAAAAGTCGATGCCATCTTAGCTCCCTATGCCAACAGCGATACTTACACCAAATTGAAAGCTGCTTACGATTGGTTGGTACGCAATGTAGATTTCACTTGGAGCGCCTATAATGAACAAAATTGGTACGGTTTTGCAAAACCGTATCATTATAATGATTTTGTGGGGAAATATGCTTGTCCCATTCCTAATTCCGTCATTGACCGAGGATACTACGCCATGTTTTATGGTGAAGGTGTCTGTTACAATTATGCTTCGGCTTTTGCGATTATGGCAAGGAACATTGGCATCAACGCTTATGTTCATACCGGTACTTTCGTTTGGAGTCCCACTTACAGTACGGTTCATGCCTGGGTGGAAATTCCCATCAACGGTACGATGTACATTTTTGATCCCCAACAGGAATACCGCGCTTCCAATGATGGTAACGGAACGATTCCTTATAAATACTTCTGCCTGAGTCATTCCGATGACAGCCGCTTTAACTGGAATACAAAAGAAAACGCCGATCGCGACGCTTCCTTTATTCCCGTGA
>NBJMC04201__coassemble_983_pt1 | contig 17015 bp, 19 predicted proteins | sample NBJMC04201__metabat2_high_PE_023 | metagenome-assembled genome bin NBJMC04201
TATATCAATGATATTTCATTTATTTTGATACATTTAGAAAGGAAGATGATTATGGAAAAATGTCAAGATACCTTTCATTATACGTATTCAGCCAAGCAACAGGAGGAAATTAGCAGCATCAGAAAGAAGTATCTGTCTCAAGAGCAAAAGGAAGATAAAATGGAGCAGTTACGGAGGTTGGATCAGGGGGCTACAAAAAAAGGCACGGCGATTTCTATTGTGATTGGTATCATCGGCTGTCTACTTTTGGGGGTAGGTATGTGTTGTACCATGGTTTGGATGGAACATTGGTTCATTCCTGGTGTGATCCTTGGTATGATAGGTATTGCGATTGTGGCCGTGGCTTATCCGGTGTATCTTCACATTACCAAAAAGGAACGAGAAAAAATAGCGCCACAAATTTTGAAGTTAGCTGAAGATCTGTCAAAACCAGAATAATGAAATCAACTGGAGGGGAGTTTTCCTTCCGTCCAGTTGATTTTGCTATCGTTAGGGGAATTTTCCGCGTTGAATTTTGCAGATGCATTTCCTTTGATTCGTAACAATGTGTTTTGCCACAAGAACATTTTTTGTGTTTAAACAATATCATCAGAAAAAATTGATATCCATAAGGGTTTTAAATTCTGGCGATAAACGTATGGTCCGTCAGACAATGTACAAACAGATTGTTGGATGATTAGAAAGTAAAAGATAATATGGAGCAATCGTCTTTTGTCGAAAGTTTCTCGGCAAAAGGCGATTCTTTTTTGTTGATTTCAACCAAAAGTAAAAAATAACAACATTTTTAATATCTCATAAACAAATTGCAATCAATTTAAAAATACAGATAAAGTAAATACATCAAAAGGAGAAGTTGGGAGTATGGAACAAGTCGTGATGATTTCCTGTGGAGAACATTTTGTACTCGACTTTAAGCAATATCTTGCGTCAGATGATAAGTATGTAAAGGCACTTTGTGCCCAGTTTAATCAATTTGCTATTGAATATCAGGCAAGTGAAGTCATTTCATTCATCACTCCCGGAGATTCCGTCATCAAAAGGGATAGGGCAAAGAAAAATGATATGGTGATTCCCGACGCAATTAATAGGGGAATCGGCAAAAACAGAAGCGGTAAATTTATAACGAGTTCGTTGAAAAATTCATATGGGTTTCCGTTTGAATTTATAAAGTCAAAAAGTCCCATGGAAATAGAACATCTATTTCCATGGGACTTTTTGGATGGATCAATTTTTATTATCACTTTATGAAATGGAAATCAGATTACATTCCCAAAAGCAGAGCCCCTGCCGTTAAAAGAATGACTACCGCGCAGTAGATTGCAAAACGATGGTATTTTCTTTTCTCAATTAGTGTTTTCGTCAGATGGATGCCGACAAAGCCTGTTAAACCGGCAACCATTGCGGCAATACCTTCCGGAATTCCCACGGTAAATGTTCCTGTTAAAAATAAGGTATCATACCAGTTTCCCAACGTCATTCCCAATAAAATGGGTACCATGATAATGTAAGTGAATTTTATTGCTGACTGTTTGCTCACGCCGCGGCTCATGACCAGGAAAAGGATAATTGCCGGAAAAGACATCCCGGGAAGAAGACAAAGCATTCCCAACAATCCGATGATGAAAGACTCAGGAATAGAAAGATCAATGGCACGTTTTTTTCCATGGTAATTACCGGTAAACCAAATAACCGCTGCTGTTACGGCAAGAAATGCGACTGAGAGCCAAGGATATACCATCAAACCTTGGGAAATGTTGTGGAAAAAGATTCCCACTACCACGCCTGCCAAGGCGGCGCAAAGTGCAATAAAGGTATAGCGCTGCCTGGGGTGGCGTATCAGTCGCCATAGATCTTTATAAAAATAGATGACAATCGCCAAAAGTAATGCGACGTCAATTAAGGTGAGCAATGCGGCGCTGGCATTAAAATCGCCCCAAAAGTATTGAATGATTGATAAATGGCCAAACCATGAGAGGGGAGTTAAATGAAAAAAACCACTCAAGGCACCAAAAATGATTGTTTGAAATAAGTTCATATGTACTCCCTTTGATTGAGGAACATTTTAACAGTTATGGAGGATTGAAGAATCAACACCTCCATAAAAAAACCACCTTCGATTATAACATGAAAAGCTGCAAATTTCTACAAAGTTTTATCAGAATTTTACACTTCGTTATAAAATCCGGTGGTTTTGTGAAAAAATGTTTTGATTTAACAATTATGAAAAGGGGCCAATATCAACGATATTACCCGGCTGCAACCTATGGTCCAAAAAATCTTTGGGATTGGAACTGATGATACGAACAATGCACATTTTTCCTTGTCCTACAGGATAACCCATGATTTTTCTATTTTTATATGTTACTTCCTGAAGATTTTTTATTTTATCGCTGTTCGCCATTACAATATCTTCAGGCATGATGGTCCATAACATTTCCGTTCACCGCCTTGTGATCGATTGGTTGGCTTTGTTCATGAAGGTCAATGAGCTCCCGCAGTTTTGCCATTGCGTCTCCCAGCCCTCCTACCGCATCAATGAGTCCCTCGTTTACTGCATCTTTGCCAATGACGATGGTCCCAATGTCTTGGGCCAATTCTCCTGTCTTCATCATCAGTTCTCTTAGATTTGCTTCACTGATGGAAGAGTTATTTACAATGAAATGAATTACTCGGTCCTGCATCTTTTGGAAATAATTAAAGCTTTGTTGGACGCCGATAATTAGACCCGTCAAGCGGATGGGATGCAGCGTCATCGTAGCGGTAGGGGCGATAAAGGAATACTGCGCAGCGACGGCAATGGGAGCACCGATGCTATGTCCACCGCCTAAGACCAAGGAAACTGTAGGTTTAGACATGGTACTGATCATTTCTGCGATAGCGAGTCCCGCTTCAACATCGCCACCGACAGTATTTAAAAGAAACAAGACGCCTTTGATATCATCGGCCTGCTCCGCCGCGACTAACTGAGGCATAATGTGCTCATAGCGGGTTGTTTTGTTCTGAGGTGCCATAACCATATGACCCTCAATTTGGCCGATGATATTAATGACATGAATGTCACTTTTAAAATCCGGAAGAGAAATCTGTCCTAATTCTGTAATGGTTCGTAATTCCGTATCTTTATCATTTGAACTGTCGTTTTTTTCTTCTTCGACATCATTTTTCTGTTCTTTTTTCCACATAATTTAGCAATGACCTCCCGATGTTTTGTTTTTATTATTCCGTAGAATGGAAAAAAAATACCCAAAACAGGCAGGGAAAAAATGAGAAACATAGAATTTAAATTAAGTTAGGTATTTTTTGAGTTCTGTTCTTAAATTTTTGCAGCAATTTTTAGTTTATGAAATTATGAAAAAACTGTTTTAGAGGTTTTGTGATGACAAAAACAACAAAAACATTAAAATCGAAACAGGCCAATGGCTCTGTGGCGGCAAAAAGAAAAAAATCACCGTCCAAAGGGAAAAGCACTAAAACATCGGTGAAAGGAAAAGACAGTACGGCTAAAACACGTGATCCCATCAGCCGAGAGGTTGCGACGATTCTTTATTGTGGATTTGCCCTTGTTCTGTTTGTCATTTTTCTGATGTTTTCCCCAACGGAAACTCCAAGCGGTGCGGGTTTTTTATGTTTTTACATTTCCAAAGCTTTTGCCATGCTTTTTGGCAAAGGTCGCTTTGTCCTTGTCTTTTTCCTTTTTTATTTGGCTTTTTTGAAGTGGAACCGCCAAAAAGAAGATTTTCCTTTTGGTCGCTGCCTTGTCGCCTCCACGGTGTTGTTTTTGGCGCTGACGACATTTTTCAATATTGATCAGACACTCCTTGCTTTTGGGGACTTTATGTCTCTGGCTGCCAGTGGAAATATGGGAGGCATTGTTGGTGGAATCATCTCTTACGGTATGCTTTTGGCTTGTGGAGAAACTGTTTCTGTGATCATTCTTCTGCTGGTGATTTTAGTTTCTTTCGTAGCTGTTACAGGGCTGTCTTTGTTTGCTTTGATCGCCCGAATCCGCAATGCTTCGGGAGAGGTGATTTCTAAGAAAAAGCAAGAATACAGCGATAAGAAATCCCGGATGGAACAGGCAAAACTTGCCGTTGAAAACAATCAGTCCGATGAACGGGAAGAAGAAATTCTCGATTATAGCGCTGATAAAAACACTTCCAAAACGCTTCCGCAAAAGAAAATTGCCGATTCTCAAAAACCGGGATTATTCCGCCGTTTGGCACAATTATTTGCCGGAAAAACCGTCAAGGAAAAGCAAAGGACTGCAGGTAGCAGAAATACCGAAGACGCAGATAAACTGTTGGATGTAGATTTTGAGGGAAATTTATATGAATATGCTACCGACCCCGTTGCCGTGGATTCTTTCTATACCCATTTGTCCGGGGGAGAGCCCCCCCTGCCAATGAAGGAAGATGCACTGGAAAAACATAATGGCCGCATTATGGACGATGACGAAGAGGAACTGGATCATAGTCTTGCAACTTTTGAAACCATTGATCCTGATTTCTTGGACGAAGGAGCCGAGGAATCCCTGGTTGCCGTTGGAGAAGAACCCTCGCTTTCATTTTCTGAGGAGCCTCCTGCGGAAACAGATCATGAAGAAGCCTCGAAATCAGATGCAGCGGTAAATGAAACTCCAGAATATCACTTACCGTCAACTTCATTATTGCCGAAAGTTACCGCATCGGATCGGGGGAATTTAGCTCAAGCCGCCAACAGCAGTGTGGCAAAGTTGGAGCGGACTTTGGCCAGTTTCGGCGTGAAGGCCAGGGTGACCGATGTGACCTTTGGACCGTCTTTAACTCGCTTTGAAGTGCAACCCGGTCCCGGTGTGAAAGTAAGTAAGATTGTGAATCTTGCCGACGATATTGCCCTGCAACTGGCCGCCGCCGATGTACGCATGGAAGCCCCGGTGCCCGGAAAAGGGGTGATCGGGATCGAAGTACCTCGCCGTGAAAAAGTCATGGTTCAATTCCGCGATATTATTGAAAACTCTGATTTCTTTTCTCGTCCTTCTAAATTATCCTGCGCTTTTGGGAAGGATATTACAGGGCGGCCCGTCATAGGTGATTTGGCAGAGATGCCTCATTTGCTCATCGCCGGTACCACAGGTTCCGGGAAAAGTGTTTGTGTTAACAGCATTATTTGCAGCATACTGTTTAAGGCTACACCCGATGAAGTGAAGTTTATTATGATCGATCCCAAACAGGTGGAATTCGTCATTTATGAAGGGCTTCCTCATTTGATTACACCGGTGGTAACGGATCCCAAGAAAGCCGCTGGTTCCCTGAAATGGGTTTTACGGGAAATGGAAAATCGCTATACGTTATTAAATCAAAATCGCGTTCGCAATATTGAAGGATACAATGCTTTGGTGGGGGACGACGGCGAAAAAATGCCTCAAATCGTCGTATTTATCGATGAATTGGCCGATTTGATGATGGTTGCGGCCAAAGATGTGGAAGACGCCATCTGCCGTTTGGCCCAAAAAGCTCGAGCGGCAGGGATTCATTTGGTGGTGGCCACCCAGCGTCCTTCAGTAGATGTCATCACCGGATTAATCAAAGCCAATATGCCCTCCCGAATCGCTCTTTCTGTCTCATCGCAGACAGATTCTCGCACTATTCTCGACATGGGCGGTGCGGAAAAACTTATGGGAAAAGGCGATATGCTTTATGCACCTGTGGGGATGGCGAAGCCGTTACGCGTTCAAGGAGCCTTTTTGGATGAGAAATTGATCGCCCCCATCGTGGAACACTGCAAGCGTCTCAGTTCTCCCGATTATGTGGAAGGTGTGGCGCAAGCGGTGGAATCCTCACGCAAACAGGAGGATGAAGGCGATGTGCTCTTTTATGAAGCGGCCAAAGCTGTGATCAATGCAGGACAGGCCTCCACTTCTATGCTGCAGCGGCGATTCCGCATCGGCTATAACCGCGCGGCGAGACTCATCGAGGAATTGCAGACCAAAGGCGTGGTAGGGCCTGCTGACGGTGCTCGCCCTCGGGCGGTTCTGATTTCCATGGAATATTTGGAAACGCAATTTGCTCCCCCGGAAGAGCAACAGGACGCATTGGATATTTAAAAAATATGAATGATTCTTTGCATGTACTTATTTTGGAGGTGACTCGATGGGAAGAATCGGAATGCGCTTTCAACAAGCCAGAATGGAACAAGGGTTTACTCTGGGTGAAGCTGCCGATGCACTGAACATTGATGTACGTTATATTTATGCGTTGGAAGATGAGGATTACGATGAATTTCCCGGTAAAACTTTCATTGTGGGATATGCCAAATCCTACGCGCGGTTTTTGGGATTAAATCCCAAGCGGATCGCCGATGAGATCAGCGCGGAGATAGGGTATGAGGAATATGTACCCATGCAAGACGGTTTAGAAACACAGCTTCTCAATCCGGAAGAGCGCATTGATGCCCGGCGTAAGCATTGGGAAGAGGAAAACCGTCATTCCAGAAATAACCGCCGTTATATGTTCGGCATTATCATTGTTACGTTAGTCCTGGCTTTGGTAGCGTTTCTCGGTACCAGAACTTGGATATAAGGAGTTCCCATGAATTATCATGTTGCATTATGCAGCTTGGGCTGCGCTAAAAATCTGGTAGACAGTGAGCGCATCCTGGCGATTTTAAAAGATCAATCCTTTCTTCTTACTGATGATTTTGAACAGGCTGACGTGATTGTGATCAACACGTGCGGATTTATTGAGTCAGCCAAAAAAGAAAGCATTGACACGATCCTTGAATATGCGGCCTTGAAACAAAAGAACTGTAAAGTTTTGGTGGTGACGGGGTGCCTTGTGCAAAAATATAAAAGTGATTTGGCACGAGAAATCCCGGAAGTGGATCTCTGGCTGGGTACTTTGGATTTTGAAACCATTGGGCAGCGCCTCACGGCAATGTTGCATTGTTGCTATCGTGAACCTGTCGGAGCGGATGTGTCTTATCGTCGTTGTCTTACGACGCCTCATCATTGGGCCTACGTCAAAATTGCTGAGGGGTGTAATAATCATTGTACTTTTTGCACCATTCCTCAGCTAAGGGGGCCTTATGTCAGCCGTTCTATGGAGGAAATCTTGGCGGAAGTGCGAGGACTCACTCAAAACGGTGTCAAGGAAATTATTCTGCTTGCCCAGGACACCACTGTTTACGGCAAAGATCTCTATGGGCGGCCTATGTTAAAGGAACTGTTGGAATCACTGGTAAAAGAAAATATCATGTGGATCCGAGTTCTTTATAGTTATCCTGCTCGCATTGACGAAGCATTGCTTCGTTTGATCGCCCAGGAAGAAAAAATTTGTACGTATCTCGATATTCCCATGCAGCATTCGGAAGACCGTATTCTGAATGCGATGGGACGTCCGGAACGGCGCAAGGGATTAATGGAGCTGCTCTCTCAAATTCGCTCTATTGACGAAGATTTTGTAATACGAAGTACTTTTATTGTGGGATTTCCTGGCGAGACGGAAGAAGATTTTCAGAAATTATGTGAATTTTTGGAGTATGCGGCTCTTGACTGGGTTGGAATTTTCCCGTATTCTCAAGAGGAAGATACTCCCGCTGCGGAAATGGAGCACCAAGTGCCTGAAGACGTGAAGATGGCCCGTTATGACTATGCTATGTCTCTTTTGTCCCGTTGCTCGGCCAACCATTTAGAAAAATGGGTTGGAAAGACGGTGACGGTCCTAGTAGAAGGGGAGACCGGCGACAATGATTCTCATTGCTATTACGGTCGCACTTCTTTTCAAGCGCCCGATGTGGACGGTATGATTTATCTGAAACCCAAGGAAAAGGGCGATATTTTGTTGCCGGGTGATGTTGTGCAGGCAATTGTCACCGCAACGGATGTATATGATTTAATGGGGGAAATTTTATGAAAAAGTTAGAAGAAATGAAAATGCCATTTGGACTCAATTTGCCCAATACCATTACCTTGATTCGGATTTGCATGATCCCTTTGGTTATGCTTTTCCTACTCTTGCCTATTCCAGGCGGAAATATGATCGCAACCATTCTTTTCGTACTGGCTGCCGCCACCGATGGTTTGGACGGTCATTATGCCCGGTCTTTGGGGCTGGTGACGACTTTAGGTAAATTTCTCGATCCATTGGCCGATAAATTATTAATTATCGCGACATTGGTCTGTCTCCAATCCATGGAAATGGTGGGCGCCGTTGCCGTGATTCTGATCATTGCCAGAGAATTGATGGTAACGGGGCTACGTGCCATTGCCGCAGATCACGGCGTTGTAATTGCCGCATCCTATTTCGGCAAATTAAAAACAGTGAGCCAAATTGTCGCTGTTACTTATGTGATGCTTTCCACAACATTGACATTTTTCCCGCTTTGGCTCGGTACGTTGTTGATCTGGATTTCCGTGGCTTTTACGGTACTGTCGGGAATCGACTATTTTATGGGATGCATCAGAAAAGGGATGTTTCAAGGATGAGCCAGGTAAAACGAATCGCAGACTACCTCATCAAACATGGTCTTACTGTGGCTACAGCAGAATCCTGCACCGGTGGTATGGTTGCGGCAGGTTTCACGGATTTACCCGGAATCTCAGCTTGCTTTGGTTGCGGCGTAGTAACTTATAGCAACGAGGCGAAGGAGAAACTTTTAGGAGTGTCCCATGAGACGCTGGTTACCTACGGCGCTGTTAGCGCGGAAACCGCAGCGGAAATGGCAGAAGGCCTTGAAAAGCTTTCAGGTGCCGATTTTGCCGTTTCGATTACCGGCATTGCCGGCCCCGGCGGTGGAAGCGAGGAGAAACCGGTGGGACTCGTTTATTTTGGCTTAAAACATCACGGTCAGATCGCAGTGGATCGTTGCGTCTTTCGGGGAGACCGGATAGAAATTCGTAGGCAAAGCAGAGATCACGCCTATGAAATGATTCTCGCTGCCATGGAGGGAAAAGATTGATATGCGAAGTTTTTTGGCTATTCAATTGTCGGAGGAAATACGGGCTCGTATCACTGATTTTATAAAGTCCCTTCCCCGCACCCGGGGTGTAAAATTGGTACCTGCTGAGAATCTCCATATCACCTTGGAATTTTTGGGGGAAATTGACGGAAAAAAGCAACATGAAATATCTTTAGAAATGCGCAGAATTGCCGAAACCGTGGAATCTTTTCCCTTGCGGATTAAAGGTACCGGCGCTTTTCCTAAGAAGCATACGCCCCGTGTTTTATGGTTGGGGATGGACCGTCAGCCTGCCTTGATGGCTTTGGCAGAACAGGTAAAAACATCCGTCGCAGTGGGTGACGGAAAACCTTTTTCTCCCCATCTCACCGTCGGACGGGTAAAGTTTGAAGACCTTGATCTGGAAATTTTTTTGAAGCAATTTTTCGCAGAACCTTCAATCATGATGGGAGAAATGGAGGTTACTTCTTTTTCCCTGATGAAGAGCGATCTATCGTACGGTACACCGATTTATACGGAATTGGAACGTTTTTCCTTTACCGCTGGAAATAAATAACGAAAGAATGGAGAAAACTATGATGATGGATAAAGACCGAAATAAAGGCAAAGACCAAGATAAAAATAACAAAGAGGAAGCTTTGGCTGCTGCTATGGCGCAGATTGAGAAACAATTTGGGAAAGGTTCCATCATGCGGCTGGGTGATGCTGCCAAGATGAATATTGATGTGATACCCACAGGAATTCTTTCCCTGGATATCGCTTTGGGGGTCGGCGGAGTCCCTCGGGGTAGAATTATTGAAATCTATGGTCCTGAATCCTCTGGGAAAACCACGGTAGCTCTGCATATTGTGGCAGAAGCCCAGAAAATGGGCGGTACTGCCGCTTTTATCGATGCGGAACATGCTTTGGATCCTCAGTACGCGTCGAAACTGGGCGTTGATATTAACGAACTTTTAATTTCACAACCAGATATGGGTGAGCAGGCCCTGGAAATTGCTGAAGCTTTGGTTCGCAGCAATTCCGTGGATATCATCGTCATTGACTCTGTTGCGGCGTTAGTGCCCCGTGCAGAGTTGGAAGGTGAGATGGGCGACAGTCATATGGGGGTTCACGCCCGCTTGATGTCTCAAGCGCTGCGAAAACTTACCGCCATTATTGGCAAGACCCAGACTACGGCAATTTTTATCAACCAGATCCGCGATAAAATCGGTGTAATCTACGGCAACCCCGAAACTACCACCGGCGGCAGAGCTTTGAAATTTTACTCTTCCCTACGCATTGATATCCGCAAAGGGGAACCCATTAAGGTTGGTTCTGATATTGTAGGTAACCGCACCAAAGCCAAGATTGTAAAAAATAAAGTAGCACCTCCTTTTAAAGTAGCGGAATTCGATATTGTTTACGGCGAAGGCGCGTCAAAAACAGGCAGTCTTTTGGATGTTGCCGTTAGCTTGGATTTAATCAAAAAAAGCGGTGCCTGGTTCTCTTATAAAGAAGAACGTATTGGCCAAGGCCGCGAAAATGCCAAACAGTACTTAAAAGATCATCCTGAGATGTATCGCGAAATTGAAGAACAGGTCATGGCGCAAGTGAAGAACCAAGATTTATCTTCGTTTGGCGATGACGATGATACGGTTCATGAAGGATGAAGAATCATCACGGGAGACTGCCAAATCCGGTCAAATACAGCCTTTGGCTTTTGGGATACAAAGGACGAAGTGTTAAAGATATGACGATGGCACTGAAAAAGCGTGGATTCGAAGAATCTGTGATTACAGATACAATCGACACTTTGCTTGACTGGGGATATCTTAACGACAGTCAATTTAAGGAAGAGTTGATCGAACGCCGCAAACGCAATAATGTGAAAGGCCGCGCTTTTGTCCGCCGCGAGCTGGAACAATCGGGAATTTGTGATCTTGACGATCTCGATGACCTCTATACCGATGAAGAAGAGCAACAGATCATTTCGGAACTTTTGGAAAAATGGGGGCGATCTGCTCCCCTGAATCAAGATAATCGCGGAAAATATTTTATGCGTTTGGCCAACCGGGGGTTTTCCCGCAGCAATATTTTTGCTGCAATAGAAAAACATTGTGACGATACGGAAAGATTATCTTGACATTATTGTGAAAACTTATTAAACTATAAATAGTATTTTTTCAGCTGATTTTCAGCTTTCGTGATATAGGGAAATATTCCATTGATATATAATTGATATATATTGGTATATGTTGACCATTGGATTCATAAACATGTTATAAGCAATATATGAGGGATAAGAAGGGAAACCCCTGTCTCGATTTATGAAAATAGTATCACATTTAAGGCCGAAACAGCGAAAAAGTCAAGTTTATCTTGACTTTTACTTTTTTTATGGAGGTGTAGAATTATAGTATGTTTGCGAATAATTGGCTGTTATTTGTCATCGGCATTGTTATTGCAGCCGTAATTGCCTTTTTTATCGGTTACATTGTCAGAAAAAAAATTGCGGAGGCAAAGATCTCTTCCGCGGAAGAAGCATCAAAAAAGATTTTGGAAGATGCTTATAAAGAAGCAGATTCAAAGAAAAGAGAAGCGTTGGTAGAAGCCAAAAAGGAAGTCCTCAAAATGAAAAATGAGGGCGAAAAAGAGGTTAAGGAAAGAAGAAACGAAGTGAACCGTATGGAACGCCGTTTGCTTCAAAAGGAAGAAAATCTCGATAAAAAACTTGAAAACGTTGAGCATAAAGAAAACAAATTAAATCGCAAAGAACGTGAGATCGACGCGCAGCTGGAAAATATTGAAAAACTCCAACAGGAACAACAGGCAGAATTGGAACGTATCAGCGGTCTTTCCACGGAAGAAGCAAAACAGGTTTTACTCAGTGATGTGGAAGAAAAAGTCAGATATGATGCTGCGTTAATGACGAAAGAAATCGAAACGGAGGCCAAAGAAAACGCTGAAAAAAATGCCCGTGAAATTGTGGCCCAAGCCATCCAGCGGGTGGCGGCCGATCATGTTTCGGAAACTACCGTCTCCGTGGTAGCCTTACCCAACGATGAGATGAAGGGACGTATCATCGGACGTGAGGGAAGAAACATTCGTACCCTGGAAACGCTGACAGGCATTGATTTGATTATAGACGATACACCGGAAGCCGTCATTATCTCGGGCTTTGATCCGGTACGCCGGGAAATTGCCCGCATTGCTTTGGAAAAACTGATTCAAGATGGTCGAATTCATCCTGCCCGTATTGAAGAAATGGTAGAAAAGGCCCAGCGTGAAGTTGATCAGAGAATTAAGGAGGAAGGGGAGCAAGCCACCTTCAGCGTGGGGGTTCACGGTTTGCATCCTGAGCTGATTAAATTGCTGGGGCGTCTTCGTTATCGTACCAGTTATGGTCAAAACGTTTTGAAACACTCAGTGGAAGTTGCCCAGCTTTCCGGTGTGATGGCCAGTGAATTGGGGCTGGATTCCACCATGGCAAAACGTGCTGGTCTCCTCCATGATTTAGGAAAAGCCGTTGACCGTGAAATGGAAGGTCAGCATGCATTTTTGGGAGCGGATATGGCGAAAAAATATGGTGAGAGCAAAGTGATTGTCAATGCCATTGCCGCACACCATGGGGATACGGATCCCCTGACGATCGAGGCCGTTTTGGTTCAGGCAGCTGATGCCATTTCGGCGGCGCGTCCCGGCGCACGGCGGGAAACTTTGGAAACATATATCAAACGTTTGGAACAGTTGGAAGAAATTGCCGATTCCTTTAGCGGTGTAGAAAAGAGTTTTGCCATTCAAGCCGGTCGCGAAGTCCGTATTATGGTAAAACCCGATAAGATTGATGACGTTATGGCATATAGTTTGGCTCGGGATATCGTGAAACGCATTTCCACGGAAATGGAATATCCCGGTCAAATCAAAGTGGTTGTAATCCGCGAAACGAGAGCGGTAGATTACGCAAAATAATCAGAAAACGGGACCGGCAGAATTATTTTGCCGGTCTTGACCATTGATGACACGCTTTCTTCCACTATTGTCGTGTTGCATAAGATGTCTGAGAGTAAGAATATTGTATAGACAGTCTCTCGGTTAAATATTATCGGCCAAAATATCATATGTTATTTTATAGATTTACAGTTCGGATTTTGGCGTCATAATTAGCGATTGTACGAAAGGATGTGATTTTATGAGGTATCAAAACAACGAGGAATTGGCAGATTATGTCAATCTTTTCGTCTCCATTTTGATATGTTTTCCAGAAGTGGGAACCATTAAATTTGATAAAGACAGTCAGGACCTCTTTTTTACCTTCATTCTGAAAAAAATCGGCACATCCGAGCGCAAAGCATTGGATTTTGGTCTGGTAAGAATCGATATGGCTTTGGCCCAATATCACCGTATGAAAAAAACGACACCTTATCGTTACCAAGTCAATGTTCATTCCTTGGGAGACCATGCGGTGATTGAAGTGAAACGGGATATACAGACCATAACGAGGGAAGAAATTTCTTTTCTGGTGGAACTCTATCGCACTGAATTCAATGAGCATCTGGTAATGGAATGCGTTGAACATGAGGATCCGCTTGGCGGTGACTGGTATGAGCATAGCAATGTAGTGGAATCCGTTGTGGAAACCAAGCGAATTACGTTTGATGAGAAAAGTATTGGCAATCGTATTGTTGTATGCCGTGAGGCGGGGAAAGTTTTAGTTTTCAGCAATCCTCAATGAAATATTTTACTTTTATTGAAAGGAACAATCCATGCGCATCTTGTTTTTAGGCGATATTGTGGGACGTCCGGGGCGTTCTGTTCTGGAAAATAATCTTCGTCGGATCCAGGACGAAGAGAAAATTGATTTTACAATTGCTAATGGAGAAAATTCTTCCGGCGGGTTCGGTATGAATAAAAAAGGGTATGATGCCATGATCATGAGCGGCATTGATGTTTTTACCATGGGAAATCATACATTTGATAATAAACGGATTGTTGATTTCATTGATGATGCCGATATTGTACGCCCTCTTAATCTAACAATGAGCGCTCCGGGGAAAGGAATTCGTTCTTACCCTTTGCCTGATGGAAGAAAAATTACCATCATTAATCTTCTGGGCCGCGTTTACAGTCATCTTAACGTTGACTGCCCTTTTAAAACCATGGAATCGGTTCTGAAAGATCACTCTTTGAAAGAAGAAATCTTGTTTGTGGATATTCATGCCGATGCTACTTCGGAAAAGGTTTGCTTGGGACATTTTCTCGACGGTCGTGTTTCTGTTGTGGCTGGAACCCACACGCACATCCAAACGGCTGACGAACGGATTTTATCTAGAGGAACTGCTTATATTACCGATGTCGGAATGACAGGGGCATACGATTCCAGCTTAGGTATGGACAAAGAAGCTGCGATCTCTCGTTTTACCAGCGTTCTTGGGGGAAAAATGGTACCCGCATTGGGAGAACGGCAAATCAACGGAATTATTGTTGAAATTAATGACCAAAATAAAGCCATTTCCATGCACCGTATTTTTCAGGTTTATCCGGAAGAAATTTAAATGGAACGGTATGTTTTGGTTTTGTGAATCATAGAATGATTTCAGAAACCGGTTTGGTTTTTTTGAAGCGGTAGTAAAATTTTTTTTGATTTTTGGGAAAAATGGGAAGGAATATCAAAAAAGAGAGAGAAAGTATTTATTGAGTTGTATCAAAAGGGGGTGTCTGCTATGGTAATTGGCAAGATGATTTGCTATAACGCAGAGAAAAACCTTGTTTTGGTGCGGACAAATATGGAGAAATTGAATGAATTTTATGAATAAAAGGAGCCTGCTTGTTCCAGGCTCTTTTCCTTTGCGCGCAGACAGTCATTGCGATACTGTCATTGCTGAAAAAAACGGTTGTCGCAGTCATATTGATTTTGAATGTATGGAGCAATATTGCGATCTCCAATTTTTCGCATTGTATCTGGAAGAAGAAGGAGATACGGCTTTGGCAGTAGAAGAGAATGAAGCCGCCTATGAGTGCTATTCTTCTCTGCTGAAGAAATATGAAACCAAGCTGATTCCCGTGCTTACCGGGGCAGATCTGAAAAATATCGGCAATGGAAGGGTTGGTTCCCTTCTGGCAATAGAAAACAGCGAACCGTTGGCGGAGGATTCGGAAGCGTTATTTCGCCTTTACAAAAAAGGATATCGCTCCTTTGGTATTACCTGGAGCAATGAAAACTCCTTGGGCGGCGGTGTTAACACCGATGTAGGACTGAAACCCTTGGGACGGAAGGTACTCCGTGCCATGAACGCTTTGCCGGTCATTGTCGATTTGGCTCATATGAATGAGCAGACCTTTTTTGACGCGATGGAAATTCTGGAGCGGCCGCCCATTGTGACCCATGCTTGCTGTCGCAAACTTTATGACCACAAACGCAATCTCACTGACGAACAATTGAGGTATTTGGCGGAAGCCAGAGGTATGTTGGGGATTACCTTCGCCCGCGGATTTTTGGATATAAATGGCGGAAGTATTGATCGCATTGTAGATCATGTGATCCATGCTGCAAATATCATGGGGATTAATCATGTCTGTTTTGGTTCTGATTTTGACGGGACAGATTTACCCCTTGATATGACAGGACAACAAGATTTGGAACAGCTCCGCCGCCAAATGTTAGAGAGGAATTTTTCTTCCCAAGAAGCTGATGCTGTTTTAGGTGAGAATCTCGTGAGCTACGTGTGGGAGCGATTGGAGGGAAGCGATGCGCTTTGATTTTCATGTCCATAGCATTCATTCCGACGGTACCCTTTCTGTTCGGGAATTGGCTGCCCTCAGCGTTGAAAAAGGTATTGATGGTTTTGCTTTGACAGATCACGATACCATTGAGGGATGGTATCAGATACCTGTTGCAGAAAAAGAATATGGGATTACGATTCTACCTGCAGTGGAAATTAGCACAGAATGGCAGAATCGAGATGTTCATATTCTTGGTTTTGGTATCCCTATACATTCCCAAAGTTTCCAAAAATTTTTAAAAATCTTATGCGATGAGAGGATAACAAGGGTTCGCAAAATCATTCAAAAGGTGAATGACCTCGGTATGTTCCTTTCTTTTGAAGAAGTCAAACGTCAAAGCAACGGTTCTTTGGGGCGCCCTCATGTGGCTGCAGCCATGGCGGAGAAGGGGTATGTAAAAGATGTTGGTGAAGCTTTTGCCAAATATTTGAATCGGGGGAAGAAATGTTATGTCCCGCGATCCCATGTCTCTCCCATGGAGGCTGTAGATGAAGTCGTTCAATCGGGAGGTGCGGCGGTTTTGGCCCACCCTGGGATTGATCAAGCTTATCAAGTTTTAGAAGATTTGGTGGATCATGGTCTCAAAGGAATTGAGGTCTACCACAGTTCACATCATCCGGGCATGGAGACAAAATTTATCCGCATGGCAAAAGAGTTCGGACTTTTTGTTTCCGCAGGTTCCGATTTTCATCGTTTGGAAGACGATTCCCACGGAATGCTCGGTACGAAAACACTGGATTGGGAACATATGGGGTCTTATTATCGGCAGCTCATTATGGAACGAAAGAAGGATATGGGTGCAAATGTTTAAAGAATTTCGGATTGCCGTTTCATTTTTGACACGACTTCCTTTGAAATATAAAGGTGAATGGGATGAGAAAGGTTTCTCCCGTTCGGCAATTTATTTCCCTGTGGTCGGTTTGATTGTGGGAGTTTTAACTGCTTTGGTCATATGGCTGGTAGGAAAGACAGGGTATTATCATATTGCGGCTTTTCTGGGTCTGCTTACTTCTATTGTCATCAGCGGCGGGTTGCATCTTGATGGTTTTATGGATATGTGTGACGGCATTCTTGCCTCCCGCGGCTCTGAGCGCGCTTTGGAAATTATGAAAGACAGTCGGGTCGGTTCTTTTTCCGTCATTGGAGTGTGTCTTCTTCTATTGGGTAAGTTTTTGCTTTACGATACTTTAGCTTCTCTGCCCATGATGGTTGCGGCAATTGTGACGGGATTGACTTTTTTCCGTTTTGTCTGCTTGTGCTGTCTGCTGTTTTTTCCCTGTGCCAGAAAAGAAGGTCTTGCTGTGATGATCCAAAAATACGTA
>NBJMC04201__coassemble_1011_pt1 | contig 16548 bp, 13 predicted proteins | sample NBJMC04201__metabat2_high_PE_023 | metagenome-assembled genome bin NBJMC04201
TTAAAGACCGTGGAAGTCGCCTCAAATATGGCATTGCCTGCCGATGTTACCTTAAAACTAGAGAAATAGTCTTAATCCCTGGAAAAGAGAGGTTTTTCGCCTCTCTTTTCTTGTGTTTTTTCCAGGGAATACTTTGTTTTTTTTTGATAATATGATATAATAAAAAAAACTCTGTTTAGGAGAAAACTTATGAAGAAATTTCCAAAGCATGCTGCTTTTTTGTTTCTCATTTTTTTCATGGTTTTTGGCGCTTTTTGCCTTTTTTCAGAAGAATCATTGTCAGCAGAAATGCTACCTTATAGTGTGGAAACCCCCAGGGATGATTTTCCAGTGCGCGAAGCTCCTGATACATATTCCGATGCACTCGTCACATTACCGCAAGGAACCGTATTATATCCAGTTGCCATAGAAAATAATTGGTACAGAGTTCCTTTTGAAGATAATGTCTATGGCTACGTCCACAGAGACTATATCACTGCAACAGAAACAGCAGCAAGTATTGCTACTTTTCCCGGTGCTACTGTCCGCAGTGAAATGAATTTAGAAAGTGAAGGAATCTCTCTCTTATCTATTAATACAGAAGTTGCCCTCACCGGATATGATGGAGATTGGTATCGGGTAACTGTTTACGGGAGCGATGCGATCGGTTATCTTCATGGCGACTCCTTAAAAATACCGAAAAAAAACCTTATCGACACCAGTGATCCGGTAGATATCGTGACAGATACCCAAATAAGAGCCAATACCAATGCCAATATACGAAGTGGTCCTGGCACAAATTATGACAGAGTAACCACAGTAAGTGCAGGCACCGTCATGACCGTAGAAGGTCAAGCAAGCGACAGCAACGGCGTTCTTTGGTACCAGGTTACCGTCAATGGTGTAAGCGGTTATATCCGTTCCGACTTAGTAGATCTAATCAATCATGTGGAGCGCCTTTCCGGGATAAAAATTGTGATTGATCCGGGGCATGGCAGTTATAAAAGCGACACTGCTACTTCATTGGATGAAGGTGCCATCGGTCCCACCGGAATCAAAGAAAAGGACGTCACATTATCGGTGGCGCAGTATTTAAAAGCCCATTTAGAATACGAAGGTGCCAACGTAACAATGACCCGAGCCAGAGATACCGGCGTACTAACCTTGACCGATCGAGCAGAATTTGCAAATAATGAAGACGCAGATCTTTTCATTTCTATTCACTGTAATTCCTATGTCACCGCTTCGGTCAATGGAATTGAGACCTATTATTATGCAGGAACAAATTCGGATCCCATTGACAGCAACTTGGCAAATAATCGAAGGGCTTTGGCCACTACAGTCCAAGAGAATCTAATCTCAGACTTAAATCGGACTGACCGTGGCGTAAATACCGCAAGCTACACTGTATTAAAAAAATCAACAATGCCATCGATTCTTGTAGAGCTGATGTTCATCAGTAACCCTACAGAAGAACAATTATTGGCCGATGCCACAGTTCAAGAAAATGCGGCCAAAGCCATGGTAAAAGGCATACTCTCATACTATGGGAAATCATAAAAACACGTAATAAAAAAGACAAGCAAAATAATTGCTTGTCTTTTTATTTCATAACGCCATCTCTTTACAGAGCACATAATTATCTTCGAATTTGAAATCGAGAAAATGTTACAGTCATTTAACCACCATAGAAGTTTCTGGACATAGAAGTTTCTGGAAATTATGACTTGGTGTCGATGCTAGTAATTTTATAATCTGATGCAATAGAAAAAAGGCCCTGGGTAAAACCCAAGGCCTTTTGCTGTTTCTTAGAGATTCTTTTCGCAGAAAACTTTGACATAGGAGTCGGCATAAATTTTCTGGTTCAAAAGAACTTCGGTGGAGGCAGCGACTTTCATCAATTCTTCGTCGCAGGGGTCAGCAATCACAGAATCCAAACCAACGGCAGAACCCATTGCCATATAAGTTCTGTTCAACAAGGAACGGTCAGGGGATTTCTGAGAAACATTAGAGAGCCCCAAAACAGTATGAGGAGCAGGATCAGCCAAAGTTTTGATTTGAGCAAGAGCTTTCAAAACTTCGGGGCAATGGAATTGTGCAACGTTGCAGGGAAGGATCAAAGGATCGATATAGAGATCGTCGCTGGGAACGCCATAAGCATCAGCATTGGCAATCAATTCCATGGCAAGAGCAACACGGCTGTCGGCTTCCTGAGGAACACCTTTTTCGGTCATGGTCAAGCAAACAACTTTGCAGCCATATTCAGCAGCCATGGGGAAAACTCTATCCATTTTTTCCTGTTCAGCAGGAACGGAGTTGATCAAAGAATCGCGGCGTTGTCTTTCATCATCGATGAGTTTCAAGCCTTCTTCGATGGCGTCATAGTTGGTGGAGTCAAGAGCCAAGGGAAGTTTGGTAACATCTTTTACAACACTAACCATCCATTTCATGGCTTCCACACGTTCTGCTTCGTTAGCGCAAGCGGGACCAGCATTCAAATCAATCCAGTCAGCACCTTTTTCTTCCTGGAGTTTGGTCCATTCGATCAAAGCTTTGGGATCTTTTTTCTGGATTGCTTCGCGGATGTCGAGAAACATACCGTTACATCTTTCACCAATAATTTTCATGAAATAACCTCCATTCAGTTATTAAAATGGAATTCTGAACCAGAATCCTTATTTAGCCATCAAAGCATCGATATGTTTTTTGACAGCTTTTACAGCAACAGGATGTCTCATCAAGAGAATATCGGTACCGGCTTGGAGGCAGGCAGCAGCAGTGGTAGCTTCCCATGCGGGACCACGATCAGCCTGTTCGCCCCAATTGGGGAAATCTTCAGTAGCGCCCCAAGCTTCTTTCTGACGCCAGGATTCAAAACCGACGGCGGCAATGATAGGCATGGAAAGCATTTTATCGCCTTGGAGAGCACCCATGCGACCACGTTCCATGATGGAATAGGCATATTCAATACCATAACCAACGCTGGATACCAAGGGGTCGATAACGATTTTATCTGCAGGCATGTTCATTTCGGTGATCAAAATGTTGAGCTGTTTGCAGATATTGATGTCCAAGGGAGATTTTGCGATAACGCTGTGACCATTACCAACACAGGCAGCAACCAAAGTTTTGTAATGTTCAGTATCAGCTTCGCCGATGAGGAGGTTTTCACCTTTGGCAACTTCAGCAACTTTCATGAGAACTTCTTCATCCACTTCGGCATTGCCGCAACCGGCAACAATCATGGGAAGATCAACAGCATCCAAAACCGCTTTCACGATTTCAGCACACTTTTCAGGGGAGTCGCCACCGTTGTCAGGATCAGCGGAATCCAATTTCAGATAGATGGCGTCAGCGCCGCATTCTTTGTTATATTTTGCCCATGCAACAGGATCGCTGAGATCAACGTCAAGAGCTTTTTTCAAATTTTCATTCCAGTTAGGATCCATGGAACAAACTTCCATCGCAACGATGGGACGATTGGGGATTTCACCTTCATAATGTTGGAAAGGAAGAGCTCCTTCGCCGCCTACCATGTAAGAGACGCCACGAGTGCCGCCTTCTTCAGCAGTGGCACCGAGTTTAACAGCACCAACTTGGCTGGAATATCTTTCTTTCAAAATCTGTACAGCCATTTTTACGCTCCTTTCAAAATATAAGAATCAGAGATTAATTTTATCCATAATGGAAAAAGAGGATTTTACCAAAGCCGAATCTCCCGGCAAATCATAGAGTGCGCGACCTTGCGCGTCAAATGCCTGGACTTCCTCGTCAAAAGGAATATATCCGATTAATTCGACCCCGGTTTTATCGATCTCGGGTTTTAATTCCGTAATCAATTCTTCCGATGCCTTCGTAACAACAAGATACAATTTGCGGACTTTGGATTTCAGAGAATTCACGAGATCTTTGATTCGGGTTACTGTACGAATCCCGCGAACAGAGGCATCGCTCACAATAAACATGACATCAACATCTTGGATCGTACGGCGGCTGATATGTTCCATACCAGCTTCACTGTCAATAACAAGATAGTCATAATTTTTTTCCAAATCTTCAATATTTTTCCGTAGAAGATCATTGGCGTAGCAATAACACCCCGGTCCTTGAGGGCCTCCCATAATCAACAGATCAATATCATCACTTTCTACCAAAGACTGCATAATTCTTGTCTCAATAAACATCTCTTTGGTCATGCCTTGGGGAACTGTACCGGGACGTTTCATTTCTTCAATCACTTCGGAGATTGATGTTGCATATTCTAAGCCCAATGCTTCATTGAGATTAGCGTTAGGGTCAGCGTCTACCGCGAAAATACTGCCTTTTTTATTTTCCGCAAGATAACGGCAGATCATCGTCGTCAATGTGGTTTTACCAACGCCGCCTTTGCCAACCAATGCGATGTGCTTTGCCATAACTTAAAACGTTCCTTTCTACCTTAGATCGTCAACTCAGTCTTCCACAGAGGGGAAGAGACTCATATCCGTATGGGGCAAAAACATTGCCTGAACATACTCATCGTAGAATTCATTTCCATCAGACAATTCCAAATAGGTCAAACTCTTACCGAGTTCAATGCAATGCTTGAAAGCATTTCTGGAAAGCAATGCTTTATAAGCACCTTTCAGAGAGCTGTTGCCAATGAACTCATAACACTCTGCCGGCATATCCGGAAGAAGACCAATTCGAATGGAATCATTCAAATTGAGATAATTCCCAAATCCACCGCCAATGAGGATCTTACTAATGACTTCAATAGGCAATTGCATCTTGTTAAGCATCACACGGATACCTGCATAAACAGCACCTTTTGCGCGAATGAGATTTTGAATATCCGCTTCTGAAATGATGATATCCTGATCAATACCGGATTCCGAGGCAGAAGCCAATACAAATTCAGGGCCATCATCCCCTTCTCTCATGCGCCAAGTATCGACTTTTTGCATTTTGCCCTGGCGATCAATGACACCAGCTTTACGCAATTTTGAGAGACAGTCAATCAGACCGGAACCGCAAATCCCAACGGGAGAGGCGTTGCCGACTGTGGCATAAGAGACACGGTAATCATTATCTTTGTCGATGTTAATCTTTTCGATCGCACCGTCCATTGCACGCATACCAAAGGTAATGCCGCCGCCTTCAAAAGAAGGACCAGCAGAACAGGCACAACACATCAACCATTCATTGTTTCCCAATACCATTTCACCATTGGTACCGATATCAATAAAGAGCCAAATTTCTTCCTGCTTTTCAATGCCTGTCAACATGGCACCGGAAACGATATCGCCACCGACATAACTAGCCACTGCAGGGAAGGAAGTAATTTCACCATCGGGAATGATATTGATCCCAAGATCTTTGGCTTTAACAACGGGATACTGTGCTGCGCCGGGGATATAAGGCTCCCGACGAATATACATCGGTTCGATACCCAAGAAAAGATGAATCATTGTAGTATTCGCCGCAACCATCATTACCGATACATCTTCAGCAGCAATGTTTTGTTTTTCGTAAACTTCATCAAGAAGTTCATTAATACAGTCGATTACGACCTTTTGGATTTTTTCCAAACCGTCTTTTTCTTCTTCCGTGTAAACGATACGCGAAATAACATCATCACCCATCGTGGCTTGACGATTAAAGGTACCCGACTGGGCTACAATCTTACCGGATGCCAAATCAACCAGGGCAACGACAACGGTGGTCGTACCGATATCAAGGGCTATCCCATAAGGAGGTGTATCGACATGGCCTGCTTCCACACGGATCACTTCGGCAGAATCATCTTTCAACAAGCAAGTAACAGTCACTTTCCAGTCCTGTTCTCTTACTTTATTAGGCAGGGTTTTTAAAGCCTCATAAGAAATCGTGATTTCTTCGACATCCAAATTACCCTTCAACTCCGTGGAAAGTCTGCTAAAATCGCTGGCGTTTTCGGTCATGTTAGGTTCCGCCAAAGTAAGCTGGAACTTTTTAACCATGGGAGCATCGTCTGTGCCTTCTTCGTCCAGTTGACTTTCTCTGATAAGACCTTCTTCATCATCATCAAGAAGAACTTGATGCTCGTGGAGGCGAGATGCTTCCGGGATTTCTACAGTAACGGGACCATTGTCCACCGTAGCGGTACAAGCAAGAATCAAACCTTCTTCCCTTTTAGCTCGGGAGAGATTGCCTTCGCCACCAGTCACGTTACCTTCCAAAATTTTTACAGCACATCTGCCGCAGGTACCTTGACCACCACAAGAGCTTTTGACGGAAATCCCCGCAGCTTGGGCAGCTTCCAACAGGGTGCTGCCTTTTTCGACCTCAACTTGGAGGTTTTCTGGCATAATTGTAACTTGAATTTTGTCCACAAAATCACCTGTTTCGAACTTAATTATGATTATGCAAAGTTAGCTTTGGCAAAACCGGAGATACCGCTGGCTTCTTTGGGCCCAACGATAACTTCCCAACCGCTTTCTTCTTTCAATTTAGCAGCGATAACAGCTACGAAACCAGGAATAACGATCTTTTTGTGGTTGACTTTGCTTTCGAGATCGTATTCTTTGATCGCTGCGGCAATATGTTCACCGCCAAATTTGCCGGCAGCCCAAGCAGTAAGAACGGAGGTGCCGTCGGTATCGATCGCAATAATATAAGAAGGAATACGGCTGGCTTCTACTTCGCCTTCTACGCTGTAGTAAGAGAGAGAGAAGCTGGTAGTTACGTATACGGGAGAATCAGGAGTTACAGCACCGATTTCATAGAGGTTAGGAACAACGGCCACAGGTTTCTGAGGATCGGTAAAGACGTTCTGTCTCCAGGAGAGCAAGCCAATAACGCGAGCTTTGCTCATGTCTTTCATCACCACGATGCTGGCATATTTTGCAGTGTAAGCAACTGCCTGCAATTCTTCTTCCAAAGGATCTTCTTCGGAGGTAAAAGCGATGGTGGGATAACCAAAGGGACGATGGCGTTTTTTAACAGCCAGTCTTCTGATCTGGGTCATGTCAGCGATAACCTGAGCGGTTTCGCGGCTACCGGGATCGAGAACCAGTTCTTTGTAACCCAACGCAACGATTTTTTCTACCAAAGCGTCGAGGGCTTCAAGGCCTTCTGCGTAAACAGCCAAGGGAACTTCATATTTTTTGGCAACTTCTACCATAGCTTCATAGTTTGCTTCGGTAGCAGCATATACCAAGGGTTTTTCAGCAGCGATTTTGTCCAATGCAGCGCTCTGGGCAGCAGCATCGTCCGCCATCAAAATAACAGCCATTTTTGCAGCGGCTTTTTCAGCAGCGGCAGCAAAAGTAGCAGCATCACCGGAAGTATTTTTCACAGCGACAAAGTTTACAGTGTAATGTTGGCCAACACGGTCAAACTGTAAGTCAGCGATTTCATCAATTTTAGCATCCAAATCGGCGGCGTTATCATCTACATAGAAACCAACACCGGTAGGATGGAAGAAGGTTTTGTCATGACGGAACAATTCAGTTTCATCACCCAATTCTACCTCTTTGTCACCAGTACCAACTTTCACCAATTTGATGGGGGGAGCAGAAGCAGCATCCAAAGCTTCTCTTGCTTCGTCAGAAACATAAGGACAAGCATCCAAAGATGCCTTCCCTGCTGCCAAAGCCATTGCGAATGCTAAGCAAGTAGGTACACCGCATTCGTTACAGTTTTTCTTAGGCAAGTTTTTGTAAATAGCCAAACCTGTCAATCCCATTCAATACACAACTCCTTTCAAAAATTGTTTTCTATCATTACTCTAGCGGGAGGCATTTTGCCTCCCGCTGGAGCAGGGATCATATAATAATTTACATTAAATTGTAGGATTATTCACCCATGATGAAATCCATGGTCAGAGCAGGATGTCCCTGTTCTTCGAGCCAAGGCAGAATTTCTTCGGAAGTTTCGCCAATAGTTTCATCAGCAATTTTGTCGATGAAGTTAGGACCAAGGCCATCTTCTTCGCAAAGTCTGTTGAATTCATCACGAATTTCGTCCTTCAATTCAGTAGGCATCCATACGATACGTGCACGGCCACCATCGGCGGGCAGGAATTTACCGCTGGTGAGATAAGCGCGGCCAATACCCATGAAACCAGGGGTCTGAACACCACCGCCGCAGGAACCGGCCAAGGTGGAGAAAGTCATACCACAAGGAGTCATACCGGAATGATTACGGGTAGCAATGGCAATACCGTTAGCTTCGGGAATAACAGCCATAATGGATTCAAAGCAACCACAAGAAGTCATGGGTCTGTCCATCATAGTGTAAAGGTTAACTTCTTCCAGAGTCTGATGAGATTCTTTGTAGAAGTAATCATTGCAAGACTGCCACATCCCTTTCACGGGATCGATCGCTTCACCTTTGATAACAGGCTGGTTAGCACCGGTGGGATCGATTTCATAAGCAGCTTTCGCATCCAACCAGGAAACAGCACCGCAAAGGCCAACACGTTCGGGAGTCAAGATGCAAACATGGTTGGGAGCGAAAGACTGGCAGAGCAAGCAGCTATAGAAGGTATCGACTTTTTCGTCCTTCAATTCTTTCAAACGTTCATCACGACGTTTGTAAATAGCTTTTGCTTCTTGATGCATTTCAGAAACTTTCGCGGCATCAGTATAAATGGTTACCTGAACGCGGTCCACAATGGCGGGGAATTCAGATTTATATTTCGCAATAAGGATTTCGCCATAATCATGGAATTTGAAGCCTTTGGCAATAGCTTCTTTACTAATACGCATCCATACGGTGTCACGCTGGTTAACATGCCACAAACCTTCACCATAGTTGATGAAATAATGAACGCGACGTTCAAGAACGCTTTCAAAGTCTTCTTGCATTTTACGGCCGTAGATATCGACGACCAAACCGATGGGAATTTTGTCCCCTTCGTTGAATTCATCGGTTTCAGGACCGACAACTTCGATTTTACCGTCTTCAATATGGTCGGCATCAACCATACGAACAAGTTCGAAAGCTTCGCTCTTGTTATTCCCCATTTCGTAGTACATATCGCCTTTGCGGATTGTTTCGCCTTCAAAAGCGGGACCTTGGTTAATGGGGATATCAATATCAATATTGGTGAGTTTAACGCCACGAATTTCCATTGCCAATTTTACGATTTTATCGTAATCAGGTTCGGAAACATACCAGTCGTTAAGTTCTTCGCCTTCTCCCAGTACCTGGTCGGTAACGACGGGGAAGCCGCAATAGATGCAGCCAAATTCCGCAGCTGTTTTAACATCGTCTCTTTCACCGAGATGAATGACGAATGCCATAATTCTTCTTCTCTGATAATCTCTCTGAGCATCAGTTTCACCGGGGGTGATGTTACCAAACATCATACCGGCACGAAGAGCATAGTTGGCAGCGTGAACAACCTGAGTGAAGTTACCGAGAGGATATGCGATATAGTCAAGACCGAGTTTGACGTTTTCTTCATACAACTGTTCGATAATTTCATCACTCAAGAAGATCATCATACCTTGACCCATCAACTTGCTGACAATTTTAGCAGCAGCTTTGGAGTCTTTGGCACGACCGATGATAACAGCTTCACCGGGGATGGTCCAGTCAACCATTTTGATCCCATATTTACGAACAACGGGGTCGGAAATGAAACCGAGCCAAGGTTCTTCGTAGGGTTGATCGGTATCAATGTATTGGAGTGCTTCAATGATTTCGGCAGCGTACAAAGTAGCTTCACCGGCAAGACGTGCATTTTCAAAAGTAAGCTCTTCATAGATTTGAGCACGTTTTTTATTCAAAATAGCGGGTAATTGACCAATAGTGGTTACATCTTCACCGCTTAATGCACGGATTACGGGGAGATAGTAAGCAGTATCAGGGTAACGTACTTCTTTATCTCCACCATGTTTTTTAATGGCCTGAGTCAAAAGGATTTCAGCATAGCTGGTTGCGATAATAGCACCATCGTATACTTGTTTAAATAATTTCTTTGGTTCCTTACCTTCTTCGACAGCACCTTCATAAATTTCATCAAAAGACATGATATTCCTCCTTTCGTTCCTTACTATTAATAGTTCTTGGTCAAGGCTGATTCATAACGTTCCGCAACGGCTTTATGAACACCGAGTTTCCAAGTACGATATTCGAGAGCAGCAAGCAATTTTTCCGAAGCTTTTTCAGGATCGGTTTCGAGAATCAGATAACCGCCATAAACGTCGGAAGCAATGCGGCAAACGATATCATAAACGAGGGGGCTACCTTCTACGGGAGGCATGGTTCCAACATGGGTAGGAATACCATTGGTGACCAAACCGCTACCGATGGAGATAGCTTTTTCACTCATTGCTTCAGGAGCAGTTGCTACGAAAGGAATTTTAGGAGTATCGACACCCATGGTGTCAGCCATTACACGGATAAAATCGTGGCAACGGGAATTGTCAACACAGGAACCCATATGGAAAGCGGGGGGAAGTCCTGCAGAGAGTTTATCTTTGTTGGCTTCTTCCAGTTTATGAATGAAAGCAGCGAGGTTTTCACCGCAGAATTCATCAACTTTCGCAGGATCCATATAACCAGCCTTAGCCATAGCCTGTGCAGAACAGCCTGTTGCAATCACAAAAACATCGTTTTTCAACATATTACCAACGATGGTCAAGTGGTTTTGGTCATGAATAGATTCCAAATTGTTGCAACCGCAGAACATGGCAACACCTTTAAGTCTGCCTGCTTCGATTTCATCAATTAAAGCTTGCATGGGAACTTCAGCATTGAGGCCGCCGAAAATTTCCATCATGGATTCAAAGCTGAAACCGGCAACCACTTTGTTTTTATGCTGAGGAATGAAGACTTCTTTGCCTTTTCTTTCTTTGAAAGTATCAATCGCCAAACGGATGATTTCCTTGGCGCTGGCAACTGCATGATCTTCATCAAAAGCCACATGGTGAGAACCAGGAATTTTGGAATTTGCCATGGTGGTAACAATGGTAGTGTTGAAGCATTCGGCAACAGCACGGATGGAGGGCATGATGCACTGTACGTCAACAACCATTAAATCGCAAGCACCGGTCATAATGGCCAATTCCTGGGAGGAGAAGTTTGTGGCAATAGGAATGCCAGAACGCATGAGAACTTCATTACCGGTACAGCAAATACCAGAGATTTGGATACCGGCAGCACCAGCAGCTTTCGCTTCTTCTTCCATTTCATTTGCAACATCAACGACGGTCTGGCTCAAGAGAGGATTATGGCCATGAACGATGATGTTAACTTTATCGGCTTTCATAACGCCGAGATTTGCTTCAGATACGCATGGTTCGGGGGTGCCGAACAGGATATCGGAAATGTCGGTAGAAATGTGCATGCCGGTAAAGTCAGCAAGGGAAACTCTCAGAGCATTGAAGACAATATTTACAGGATCGGCATCAACGCCCATGTGGGTTTCATGCAACATCCCTACGACAGCTCTGTCAATTGAAGTGGGATAGATATTGCAATCATCAAATTTCTTTTTGCGGCCTTCGGTGATGTAAGAAGTCAACCAGCGGCAGGGTTCGGAAGTAATGTTTCCGAAATCATTCAAAGCAGCCAAAGCGACTTCTTCCGCCAATTCATTAACGGATTTACCTTCGGCACTGATGCCAATATTCGCTGCAACACGACGGAGTTTCTTTTCGTCTTTCACAGAATAATCGGCAAGTTCACCTTTGGCAGTGTGAAGCAATGCATACACGATTTCACGACCGTGGTCGGAGTGAGCGGATGCACCGCCGGCAGCCAATCTAGCAATGTTACGTGCAACAATGGTGTAACCATGAGCGCCGCAGATACCTTTGCTGCCAGGACCTTCCGTACCTTTTACACGGCAGGGACCTTGGATGCAAATTCTGCAGCATACGCCTTCATAACCAAAAGCGCATTGAGGTTGTTGGGCAGCATAACGGTCAAAACCGGTAATGATACCCTGATCTTTGTACTTGGCCAACATTTCCAATGCGGCCGGATCCACAGAACGCATAATGTTCTTCGGATCTTTTACCCGTTCCTTACGAGGCACTGATGGGGATAAGCTTAAGTCCGTATCTCTGAATCTGGGCATGGTTTACCTCCTTGGTAAAATTAATTTATAGTAACTTTGTAACATTGTAGCCTTAACCAATGGGGCGAACCCCTATGGAACGATGGAGAAATTAAGAATCTCCATGTCTTTTTTCGATGCTGTCAAAAATCGCATCGATTTCTCTATGAAATAATTTTGCATTTTCGCTATCGGGATCCAACTCGATTCCCATAGCTTGATCCAAAAGGTAGTCATTATAACTAATGGTGCCTAAAATATTTTCTTTGGGCAATCTCGATTCCAGGAATTTGATTTCTTCCGGTCTGCGAATCTTATTGCCAACATAATAAATGTTTTTAATTCCAATATTTTCGGCAAGACCTCTGGTCACTTTTGCGGTGTCGGTGCTGACAACTGAAGGTTCCACCACAATGATTAAACAATCGACGCCACGGGATGTCCCACGAGTCAAATGTTCAATTCCTGCCCCCATGTCTAATAATACAGCTTCTTTACGCTTAATTACAATGGAATTTATTAGGGCATTCAGGAAAGTGTTTTCCAGGCAGTAGCATCCCTCCCGCTTGACAGCGCCCATCTTGAGGAATTTGATATGATCATCCACATCAATGGAATATGTATCCAAGATATCATCAACTTCAGGGTTCAAAACATAATAGGAGCCATCGCCTTGGGTACGGTCAGTAATCAACTCGCGCATTTCAACGATGGGCTTTAAATTTTCAATTTCTTTTTCGGGAATTCCCAATACAGTTCCCAAACTCAAATCGGGATCCGCATCAATGGCAAAGACTTGGTAGCCTTTATCACGCATACGGAATGCAAGGTTTGCTGAGAGAGTTGTTTTACCAACTCCACCTTTTCCTGATACGGCAAATTTCATAGCAGCCTCCTTATATCCGTATTTCCAATATCATTATAAAATCTTACAAAGAATTTATATAGAGAAAGATATTGTTTTCTGTAAGTTTTATTGTTTTGTTATTTGGTTTAGTTGTATAAATCGCGCAACTTTATTATAAACGTTCTGTTCAAAAGATTCAATTAAAAAAATTTGATAATTGCCTATTATGAACAAAAAATTCAATAGAATCCGGATAAAAATTTTATATTCCGTCTTGACAATTTTATATTTCTATGTCCTAAATAAAAGTCTTTCATAAAATCATCGAACAGCGACCTTGCATTCAAATAATATACTTTCCCGATCCCCTTGAAATACGATCTTAATATCCCCCATCTCATCCGCAACATACCCAATGTCAAATTTTACCGATGAAAATCTAAAATGGCACGGTGCCCTGATAGCTCACTATTTATTAATAACTTTTGCTTCAGAACAAACATGGCTGCACATTTAAAAAGTGGTTAACTCTATGGTCAGGGTCAAATGGCGTATATACCTTCCCTGAACGCACAAATACAATTTTGTCTTCCACTTTACACGGATTTCGCTTTTTCTCTGGCGGCTATCTTGCTCTCCTGAGAAGACTTCTCCTACAGCCTCCAACATACCCAGGCACTTGTCCCCAACGATGAGTTTGACTCCATCCAAGTCACGGCTGCGGAGCCAATAGATCCCGTCCACATAGACATACGGATATCGCCCACCTTGCAGAGGACGGTTGCGCCAATCCTCAATGTGGACATACGCCTTCTTATTCATCTCACTGACGGTGGCAGGAGACACCTTGCTGCCCTACAGTGCCTCGGTAATATCCTCTACGCGCCGGACGGAAACGCCGGCCAGGTACATCTCGATGATGGAAGTCTCGAATTGAGTTTTGAAACTTTGAGCGTAACATCCCCGGAGGTGGTAGTAAGGTTCCGGCTGTAGTGCCACTCCGGTATCCATGGCGCTGTTCATTGCGCTCGTATCGCACAGCCTGGGTCAGCTTCCAGCAGTTCATTGAGGGTCTCCTCTACGCTACTCGCACAAGTTCCTTGAGCTGACCCTTGATTACCTCCTCGTTAAGATGTACAATCTTCTCGGATATGGTTTGCTCTCTCCTTTCGAATGCTTGTGTCGCAACTTCATTCTACCAGAGTTCTGCAAACCATGTCTCTTTCTATTTTGCGAAATTTATTGTACCTTATCTTTTTTTCATAATCATGTGCGACTTCACCCGTTTCGAGATCAAAGGAACACAAAAAAATCGCCTCGAAATATCGAGGCGATAAAACTAAAAATCCCCAAAATTCTGAAAGAATCGGAATCAAAATTATTTCTTTTTTGCGTAATAGCAAAGTCCGCAAGCTCTGCCAGCACAAGTATAAGCATCGTGGTTCCGGGGTTCATAATTATAACATTCCCCGCCGTCTTTGGCCTTGACCTCTTTCCCCTTATAGTATGTGCACACATAAGAATCTTTGTTTTTTGTTTCCGCCATGTTCTTTTCCTCCTTTACTCATATGAGAATTTCCTCAATGGGTTTTCCTATCGTTTTTATCGAGACCCTTACAATGGGGCAAAAACGCTTTTGGTAAAGGAAAAAGCGGTTTGAATCCACAAACCGCTTTTTTCTGGCAGGGGTGGCTGGATTCGAACCAACGAATGACGGACCCAGAAACCGTTGCCTTGCCGCTTGGCGACACCCCTTTATCATTTGTATCCATGACTCTGCCGCGGGAATCAAGCGTTGGTCGGGACGACAGGATTCGAACCTGCGACCTCCTGATCCCAAATCAGGTGCGCTACCAAACTGCGCTACGTCCCGCGTATAATGCCCGTACTCCGCCTGATGCCCAGTACCAAGCACCACCTGATCATTTCAACGAATGATAGTATACCAAAAGTTCAAACGGTTGTCAAGAAGCAATTACAGCTCCTTGAGCTTTCTGTATGCAATATTCAGCAATGATTTATCTTGGCTGTAAGTGACTTTATCAAATGCTTCGATAATGTTATAGTAGCCGCCTTTTTTGATCTTCTTATCGTCTTCATTAATTTTATAATCAAGGGTTTCCGCTTTCATCAAAAACCAAACAATACGATTGCAAACCGGGGCATTACGTGTAATTGAGTAAAATTCATAACTTGTTTCACCAACGGCGCTTAAAATCTCAGCGTCGATTCCTGCTTCAATTTGGGCCCTTTCCACGGCAACCCCGGCAGAAGTTTTCCCATGTTTAATCACACCTTTTGGGAATACCCATTCTCCTTTTTCGTTTTGAAGCAGGAATACCTTATCCCCGCAAAAAATAATACCACCAGCACACTCTCTAAAAAGCATTTGCATTACCCCCTTCTTGCCCTTTTGCAGGCAAAGACTATTTTTGTCGAAGTTTATTAAGTTCATCCATTAAATAGTCATTCATGACTTTAATATGGGTCCCCTTCATGCCTAAAGAGCGCACTTCGATCACTCCGGCACTTTCCAGCTTGCGCAAAGCATTGACAATCACCGAACGAGTGATTCCTACTTGTTTTGCAATTTTACTGGCAACAAGAAGCCCCTCACCTTCTTCTAATTCTTGAAAAATTTGTTCCACCGCTTCCATCTCAGAATAAGAAAGTGCGTGCATCGCAACGGTAACTGCATCTCTCTGACGAGCCGTTGACTCCGCTTGTTCCGCCTGGGAACGAACAATTTCAATTCCCACAACAGTGGCACAGTATTCCGCCAAGATCAAATCCGCATCATGAAATTCACTAAGCTTGGACAATACCATGGTACCAAGACGCTCTCCACTGCCAATAATAGGAATGATAGTTGTAAACTTATTTCCCATATGGCAGATATGGCCAGGGCGGAAAGCGCATTTTCCGTTACGAGGAATATTAACTTTCGTTTCTTCCGCTTCATTCAATTCTTCATTATATGCTTGCGGAAAAACCCTCCCCTCATTCAGCAGTTCAATCATAATATCGCAAATTTTGACCTTATCCAGAGAATACCCCAGCAAGTGTCCTTCTTGACTTATGATATAGGTATTGGCGCCGATATTATGGGCAATCACCTTTGCCACATCGTCAAAATCCAATAACTCTGCCGCTTGTCTCTGAATCAACTGATTCAGCATTCTCATTTTTTCTAATAATTCTCTCATACAGCCACACTTCCTTTTTCATTTGATGTCGCGATGCATTTTCATCCGGCAAAGAACTCATCCTCTTTTTCTTATCTAATCAAAAAACTTTAACCCCTACTGATTTTTTGATCATTTTCATAAAGCTCTTCTTAAGGAAGTTCGACACAAAAATGCCTGCGAACTGGTTAGTTTATATGATAGCACAAATGATTCCACATTTCCAGTAAAATTCAGAATTATTTCACACTTTTTTAGGAAAAGATGGAATAAAAAATAATTACGAGTGCCAAATATAAAAATTCACTCAATTCTCCCATAGCGCCTTGAATATCACCGGTAATTCCGCCGAGAAATGTATTGATCCGCTGAGTTAAAAGCATCATCAAAAGAAGAGACAATGCCATGGCAGGTACCAAATATTGCCACCCGCCCAAAACGACTACTTCCAAAGCGAGGACAAAGACACCGACAAAGACCCAAGGTTTCGATACGTATTTTTG
>NBJMC04201__coassemble_1042_pt1 | contig 16008 bp, 20 predicted proteins | sample NBJMC04201__metabat2_high_PE_023 | metagenome-assembled genome bin NBJMC04201
TTAGATAGAATACCGTTCCCAAAGCCCCGATCAGGCAAACCACGACAATCAGAGGCAGAACCCGCCGCAAAAACTTTTGCTTGTTCATAAGATCACCTTTTCTTTCACTCGGTCATCATTTGCACATTGTATTTTTCCATGAGCGCATCTTTTAGACGGGGTACCAGGAATTCATCTCTGAGGGCAAAATATTCGAGGAACAATTCTTGGTTGGCTTCCTCAATGACTTCCTGATTTAGCAGCCCGTTGAGTTGACTGGAATCTTGTAGCAACCAGATAGAACATTCGTCGAGATAGTAAAGTTTTTCGATATAGGGAGCGTCATCCCGATAGTAATCGTCAAAGGACTGCCCGGGTTCAAAGGCAACGCGGTCAAAGGGGATGAGCCCGTTTCCATAAGGGTCTTCATAGCCGTAAGGTATCAGATCGATACTACCGGGCAATGTTTCATAATCTTCCAAATAAAACTTAAGGTTGATACAAAGGTCATGGGTAAGTTCTTCGATAGTGTCTTTTTTCGACTGCATTTTCATGGTGCCGTTTTCATTCCGAGTGATTCCTTCTTGATATAAAAGTTCCATGCAGACGGCATTTTCCGCCCAGGTATCGCCCCAAAACACCCCATAGCCGGCACCATCGTTTCCCCAATAAGGAGTATGCTGCTGTCTGGCAAGGGTACCTCCAAGAACTTCGATGGGATGTTCAGGGTCTAACGTAGATTCGCGATAGTTTTCAGGGAACCAGTATCCGGTGAGACGAAAGAGATAGACTTGGTCGTAACGGTATTCTTTACCGTCGATGGTGGCGATAACGTCGCCCTGCTCCGGCCAAAGTTCGTCGGGGGTGGGCGGCGGTTCCTTGATTGTCCTTAGATAGAATACCGTTCCCAAAGCCCCGATCAGGCAAACCACGACAATCAGAGGAAGAACCCGCCGCAAAAACGTTTGCTTGTCCATAAGATCACCTTTTCTTTTATTCGGTCATCATTTGCACATTGTATTTTTCCATAAGCGAGTCTCGCAGACGGGGTATCAGGAAGTCATCTCGAAGGCCGGGATACTGGAGGAACAATTCCTGGTTGGCTTCCTCAATGACTTCCTGACTTAATAAATCTCGAATCTGCAAGTAGTTATCTTTTTCAAGAAAGATGTTGGCACATTCGTTGAGATAGTAAAGCTTTTCGATATAGGGGGCATTGTCCCGATAGTAACTGTTGAGGGATTGCCCTTGTTGAAAAGCAACACGGTCAAAGGGGATCATTACGTCATCACGAGGATATTCGTGACCTGTTATGACTCTGTCCACGATACCGGGCAATGTTTCATAATTTTCCAAATAAAACTTAAGATTTTCACGAAGGTCATGGGTGAGTTCTTCAATGGTGTCTTTTTTCGGCTGCATTTTCATGGTACCGTCTTCGTTCTGCAGCTTTCCTTCGCGGTAAAAAAGCTCCAAACAGACGGCATTTTGCGCCCAGGTGTCGCCCCAGAAAATTCCATAGAAAGCATCTTCTAGATAATAGGGAGTATAAGCCTGCCTGTATTCTATTCCTTCGTAGGTATCTAACGTAGATTCACGATAGTCTTCGGGGAACCAGTATCCGGTGAGACGGAAGAGATAGACCTGGTCGTAACGATATTCCCTGCCGTCGATGGTGGCGATAATGTCGCCCTGTTCCGGCCAAAGTTCGTCGGGGGTGGGCGGCGGTTCCTTGATTGTCCTTAGATAGAATACCGTTCCCAAAGCCCCGATCAGGCAAACCACGACAATCAGAGGAAGAACCCGCCGCAAAAACGTTTGCTTGTTCATAAGAATTCCCCCTTAGTTGTTTCTGCCGGTGTCGATGAGGAAGCGGTAGAGAAGTCCCGCTACTCCGCGCTGGGCACGGATCAGACATTCCCTTGTACCGCTAATAGAATGGTCGTAAATGCAGGCGGAAGCCACATTGTTGGTGAGTGTGGCAAAATTGGTGCTGATGCCGCGGAAGGTGGTGGTGCTCATAAAATTGTAGGTGGAAGCCGGCGCGTTGGAGACGAAATAATCATTCCTCATATTATCGCGAACCCATGCTTCATAACTTTTATGAGGGGTACCTTGTACTAACGCCGCATGGGGCGGGGAGTTGATATCCTCCATATAGTGGATGGAGCGGCCCAGGGAATTGTATGCCTTTGGAAAATTGGCGTTGCTGTAATAGACTTTTGCGTCGTAGTAATGGTTGTTGAAATTGGTATAGGCCGTTGGCGAAGACTCATGTTTTTTGTTGGTTAACGACGGGGAGCAGTAATGTCCCACAAAAGTTTTGTTAGGGCCATTTTCGTCAGGATCTGTATCAGGTTCTACACATCCCGTCCATACATATTGTTGGGCGGTGTCGGAATATTTCCCGTAAATATTGGAAATGCTGCCGCTTTTATCCTGGAACAGAATGTAGAATCCTTCATTGGTCAGCCTTTTGTGCGTGCTTTGGTTAAAACTACCACCGCTTTTCCAGCTGGGGGTGACGATGTCGGATTCTGCCAGGGCTTCTTCGGCCCACTGGGTGTGGAAACTTTCGTCGCTGTCCGCTTCGTCGGATTCGTCGGATATTGACGCCGTGGTCGCGGGTTCCGTCTCAATATAAGTTAAGGGCGTCGTCCCTGTGATCAGCGTCGGCCTGCGATCCAGAAACAAAAATGTGGAAAGCATTTTTGCCGCTTCGCTCCGAAGAATGGTGGCCTGAGGACGGAACCGGTCATTATCTCCCTGTAAGATGCCGATTCCTTGCATCTTCTCTACCTGGTTTTGGGCCCAATCAGAGATTTCCTCCGCATCTTGAAATTGCGATTGTCCATAAAATGTGCTTCCTGTGAGAAGATCACTGTTTTCCGTTTCCGCCAATCGGTAAAGCATTACCGCCGCTTCTTCCCTTGTAATGCTGTCCTCGGGGCAGAATTGGTCTTCACTCCTCCCCATAACGATTCCCCGATCACTGACCCATTGGGCCGCCGGGGCATACCAGGCATTGGCTTCCACATCATTGAAGGGAGTAACGCCGTGGGACGCGCTGAGGTTCGCTCCGGCCATCAAAGAAAGCATTTTTGCAAATTCCGCCCTTGTTACCTCCTTATTCGGAGAAAAAGTCGTTTCTGTAATGCCGTTTACGATCCCCAGCTGTGTTAAATGGGAAACGCTCATCTGTACCAGGCGTCGGAAAACACATCGCTGTAAGACGGCAGGGCCTCCCATTGTGTCATAAGGGCTTCGTCGGTCTCATCATAGAGAAAAGTAATCTCATTCTTTTCCTTGTTCACTAGAATTTTGTCGGCGCCGGGGTTCTCCTGATATTCCGCCATGGCAACAGAAGAAAAGCATAAACTGAACATCAACACGGAGAAGAAACAAATCAACTTTTTCATGGGCTTTCTCCTTTCTTTTTTTGAAGCCAAACCTAAAATTTTTTACATTGCCGTGTTTGTATTTTTTATTTTGGTAAAATATTTCTACTGTTTCATAGTCCCATATTACCATACTGTTTTTAACATATCAACATAATTTTTACAATTCAATCATTATTTTGAATTATAAATCTTTGATTTGTAATTCGGAATGCTTGTCTTGATTGGTTCAATGTCATAAAAAACAGCGGATCTCATGATCCGCTGTAGATTTATGACTGATGTGGTTATGATTCCGATGAAAGCTCGTGGTTGGTTTCATCGGCGATCCGATGAAGATAATCATCGTAAACCTTACGGTAAAAATCATTGGAGCCGGGGGCTTTTTTCAAAGCCTCAAACTGTGTTTTTGCCTTGTCAAAATTTCCTTGATAAAAAGAGGAAAAAGCTCGAAATCCGTCAAGATAAAGCTGATAACGGCTGTTCCCCTCTCCTTCTTTGAGAAAATTTTGGTTGGATTTTAAGAAAGAAGCGGCAGCATCGCTGCGCTCTGACAAAAACAGACCCGTAATATAATGGCAGAGAAAGGTGAGGCGAATATCTTTGGGGAGCTTTTTCATATCCACCTGTTTCTTTAATGCATCCATTTTGGCCCAGTCGTGTTTTTGCAGATAAGCCTGAATCTTTAAGGTTGCCAAAATGTTTTTATCTTTGGCGGAAGGGGCGCTTTCAATTTGCTTGTTGATAATTGCAAGATAAGTATCAAAATCCCCACTTCGATAGGCATCGGCCAAACCGACGCTATCTTTGGCGTCGCGCTTTAGGCGAAAATACCGCATCACGAGAAAAAAAACCATAATAGCAATGAATAGTATGAGTACCAGCGTTGTGATTTTCATAGGTTCTCCTTTGATAAAAGTTCCCAATGTTCTTGCTGAAATCCTGGGCTGACAATACAGGAAACCAGCGCCATGCCCTCTTTCGCCTCGGCGGACTGCCACGTTCCCCCAGGGATCAAACAGTGAAACACTGCCTCCCCGATCACGACGACATTCGGGGCATGGGACGGGCGATCCCCATTGCCTCCGAGATAGAGGGTCAAAGGGGAGCCGCAATGAAAAAGCCAGATTTCGTCTGAGGCGACCCGATGCCATCGCGCCTTTTCTTTCTGGTTCAATAGGTAATAAATGTGGGAGAGAGGGCATTCTTCTCCCTGAACGGTCGGTTTTCGCCAAATTTCCGCATAGTATCCCCCCTCTTCATGGGGAATCATGGAAAATCGTTGAATCAGTGCTTCATAATCCGTCACAGATGTTCTCCTCAATACACAAATGCTTTTGGACAGACGATAACGCTGCAAATTAAATAATTGTCTTTTTTTTGTAAAATTCCTTCTTTTTATGGGAATATCTTTAAGAAAAATACCGTCCTACTTGACAAAAAATATCCTCTCTTGTATGTTTATGACGGTGAAACAATTTTGAAAGAGGTGTTATCATGACTTATGTCAGAGCAGAGTTAAAGGCGGATGCCAAAAGTCAGCTCAGCGGTAATTGGGGCCGCGCCATTGGAGCCATGTTGTTGGTTACCCTTTTCGGCGCTTTGATCGGCTTCATTCTGGAACTTCTTATGGCTGGAACCGCTGCGGGAGGACTTTTGGGCTATATTGACAAAATCCAGTATATGACCGATGAAGAAATCTTGCGTGCGCTCTCGGGATTTTATGGCTGGGCTTTCTTGTGTTCCCTGGTGGTCCTGGTTTTGACGGCGCCAGTTTCCGTTGGTTATTACTTCTTTAATCTCGGTTTGATGCGGAGAGAAAACGTTACTGCGTTCACTCCGTTTCAGGGATTTCGTTATCTTGGCAAGACCATCGGCTTGACCCTAATGATCAATATCTTTATTTCCCTCTGGTCTCTGTTATTTTTGATCCCGGGGATTATCAAAACTTACAGCTATGCTATGGCGCCCTATATTTGGAGCGATCATCGGGATATGAGTATTTTTGATGCCATTACCCAGAGTCGTAAAATGATGGTCGGCCATAAATGGGAATTTTTTGTATTGAATCTTTCTTTTATTCTTTGGGTGCTTTTGGTCTCCCTTACTTTCGGAATCGCCCTTCTCTATGTCGGTCCTTACATGGAGATGACCTTTGCCAATTTCTATGAACGATTGAAAAAAGATTATGAAGCGGGAACCGCCGGTAGCGTAGCTTAACTGAGAAATATTTTAATGAACCATTTTTATAGCAACTGTACACTCATATAAAATTGCATCTATTAAAATTGAAGCGCAATACCCAATATATGATTTTTTCTATCCCTCTTATGAGGGATATTTTTTTGCGAAAGATTTGTAACAGCAGCGGTGAAAAGTTGTTTAGATGCTAATTCCCTTTGAGGTTCAGTTCTCTTTTTTTTACGCAAAAACTATGTTATAATTGTACATTATGAAAAATGTTTATTTAATTGGTCTCATGGGCAGCGGTAAAACCACTTTGGGGAGAATTTTGGCCCAGAGAGTTCACCGCAAACATGTCGATACTGACGATTTAATTGAAACCTATTTTTCCATGGCGATCCCCCAGGTGTTTGCGGAAAAAGGGGAGGACGCCTTCCGCGATGGCGAGACCGAAGTGCTTTGCCGTTTGTCAAAACAGCGAAACCGCATCGTTTCCACTGGCGGCGGCATTGTTTTGCGAGAAGAAAATATTACACTGATGCGGAACAGCGGCACTGTAATTTGGATCAAGCGGGATCCGAAGCGAATTTTGCAAAGTCCGCGGATTAGAAAACGACCGCTTTTGGCCAACGATGTTAACGCTATTTATCCCATTTGGGAACAAAGGCAACCTCTTTATAAAAAAGCCTGTCACTTTGTAGTTTACAATGATGGCGATCGAGAAAATACAGTACAAGAATTGTTGAAAATTCTCCGTTAATGGAATGTTCTCTGCGATTCCGGGATATAATGGAATATCGAAATCTTGGAAGGAGGTGCGCCGTGGATTCAAATGCGGCAGAGGAACAGTTCTATGAATTGGCCGCGCGGTTTTTCGGTCGCCAGAGGAATTCTCTCGGCGAGAATACGCGATTCCGGCGAGATTTAAAGGCCGATTCTTTGGACCGTCTTTCCTTTGTTTTGGCAACGGAGTCTTGTTTTCGTTGCCATTTAAACGACGACGGTTTGGCATTTGTGAAAACTCTGGGAGATTTTTGGCGCGTTGTAGCCGCTGCTTTAGGAATTCAATCGGTATGCGATACGTCAGAAATTCTTTCCGCAAAACATGAAATTTTTAATGGGTAAGAGAAATTATGAAACGAGAAGAAAAAAAGATTGATATTGCCGTAATTGGCGGCGGAGCATCGGGCCTTGCCGCCGCCATCTCTGCGGCAAAACTCGGCACCGAACGGGAGAACCCTTTGCATATTACAATATTGGAACGTCAAGATCGTGTGGCCAAGAAGCTTTTAGCAACAGGGAACGGGCGCTGCAACTTTACGAACATTGGCGCAGAAGAACGCAATTATCACGGCCGTGATGTAGGTTTTATGATTCCTGCTATGACTCGATTTAATCCTCTGTCCAATATTCATTTTTTTTGTGAGATGGGCATCCTGCCACGATATGAAGAGGAGGGGAAAGTTTATCCCTATAGCGGACAGGCCTCTTCTATGGTGGATGTTCTGCGTATTACCGCTGCTCGCTGGGGAGTTCATACCATAACAGATTGCCGTGTGGATTCTCTTCGGAAAGATGAAAGTTTTTTCCATATCAAATGCGGTGACCAATCTTATCGGGCGCGGCGCATTATTATGGCTACTGGAGGTATGGCTGCGCCCGATTTGGGAGGAAATGGATCGGGATATAAAATTCTAACATCGTTAGGTCATGCCCAAATTCCCCTTTTCCCTTCGCTGGTGCAGATCAAAACGGAAAATGCTTTGCCGCGAGCTTTGAAAGGAATCAAGTGCAAAGGCGATGTGACATTAAAAAACGGCAGTATGGTGCTCCGTCGGGAGCATGGAGAAATTCTTTTTACGGAGTATGGTCTTTCCGGTCCGCCGATTTTGCAGATCTCCCGCTGTTTGGCAGAGAATCAATATGAAAATCTCATTGTGGAGATCGACTTTTTTCCGGAGTTCAGTAAAGAAAAACTCTTTGATTTGTTGAAAGAACGCCGTCGTAATTTGAGCCATCTGACGTTGGAACATTATCTAACGGGAATGATAAATAAAAAGACAGGGCAGTTATTGCTGAAGCGTGTTCTGGGATCGCCTTTGAGTCGTTCGGTATCCTCTTTGAACGATGATGACCTCAAAAGTATTTTACGGGCATTGAAAGAGTTTGGCCTGGCCGTTGTCGGTGCTTTGAGTTGGAAGAATGCTCAGGTGACTGCCGGAGGAATTGATACTAGGGATTTCGATGATACCACCATGGAAAGTCGCATCGTTCCAGGGCTTTATTGCTGTGGAGAAGTGTTGGATATCGACGGAGACTGCGGTGGCTATAACCTTCAATGGGCCTGGGCCAGCGGTAGGCTTGCAGGCGAAAGCGCGGCATTTTCCCTGGAGGATGATGTATGATTCGCATTGATGAAATCAAATTACCCGTGGATATGGAGCATGAAGAAGATGAGTTATCGGCAGCGGCAGCAGCAAAATTACATTGCCCACAGCGGGAGATTCTTCATTGGCGCATTCTGAAAAAATCACTGGATGCCAGGAAAAAACCGAAGTTGTTTTGGTCCTATTCCCTGGGGGTTACTGTGGCTGGGGATGAGGCTCGTTATCTCAAGAAGAGAGGCAGCGCCAAGATTCGCAGAGAACCGGATTTCCACTATACGCTCCCAAAAAACAAATATTGTGGCAAGTATGCTCCTTTGGTTGTAGGAGCGGGGCCTGCCGGCCTTTTTGCTGCCTTGGCTTTGGCTGAGGCGGGATTGCGTCCCGTTGTCGTAGAAAAGGGAAAATGTGTTGAGAAAAGGCAAAGGGATGTGGCCCGCTTTTGGAATGGCGGTTCTTTGAATCCCTATAGCAATATCCAATTTGGAGAAGGTGGCGCCGGTGCATTTTCCGACGGAAAATTGAATACAGGCACCAAAGACCCACGTCATAAAAAGATCCTGGATACCTTGATTCAATGCGGTGCTCCTGAGGAAATTGGATATATGGCCAAACCCCATGTGGGATCTGACCGTTTGCCTCTGGCTGTGACAAATCTCCGAAAACGAATTGAAGCTTTGGGAGGGATCTTCCTTTTTGAAACAGTATTGGAGGACTTATTGGTTGAAAAAGGAACTATCGTGGGGGTATACCTGAAACAAAATGGTATGATACGGGAGCATCATTGCGACCATGTACTGTTGGCTACGGGGCACAGCGCTCGCGATATTTATGAGTTGCTTTTCCGCAAAGGAGTCTCCCTCTGTCCCAAAGCTTTTTCTCTGGGCGTTCGCATTGAACATCTTCAATCCCGTATCGATTTTGCTCAATATGGGCGGGAGCGGGGACAACTGTTGCCTGCGGCGGATTATAAATTGTCGGTGCGTTTGCCTTCGGGGCGTTCCGCTTATACCTTCTGTATGTGCCCCGGTGGTGTTGTGGTAGGGGCCGCTTCCGAGGAGGGCGGCGTTGTAACTAACGGCATGAGCGGCTTTGCGCGGGATGGCGTTAATTCCAATAGCGCTTTGTTGGTTGGCGTGACGCCAGAGGATTTCCCTGCCCGGGATCCTTTGGCGGGAATGCGGTGGCAGAGGGAAATCGAAGCACGGGCCTATTCTGCTGCCGGGGGCAATTATTATGCTTTGTCCCAGCGTGTGGATGATTTTTTACAAAAACGTCCCTCATTGCATTGGGGGGAAGTGGAACCGACTTATTTGCCCGGAGTTTCCGCGGGAACAATTGACGATGTTTTGCCGTTATTTGTTACAGAAGCACTGCGAGAGGCGTTGCCTTTATTGGGACAAAAGATCAAAGGATTTGACTGTGGCGACGCGGTGTTGACAGCGCCGGAAACCAGAAGCTCCGCGCCGTTGCGCATTCTTAGAGACGACATGGGGGAAAGCAGCCTTCGGGGGCTATATCCCATGGGAGAAGGCGCAGGCTATGCTGGTGGCATCATGTCTTCCGCGACAGATGGACTTCGCATTGCCGAAGCGGTGATTTCTTCGGAAAAAGAGAAATAAAAGGAAAAATTCAAAATTTATGAAAAAGCATCTTGTGAAATGGTTCTGTTTTGGTTACAATAAAAAGAGACTCAGGGCGTACAATAAAAATACAAAATGATAAAGTAAAATAGAACGTAGAAGTTTTATAAAGCATTGAACCTCACGAAAGTGACAGACTGGATTTAAAGAGGTGATCTTCATGAAAAAACTAAAACTCTTACTTATTGTTATCGGCGCATTATCCGTTGCCGGCGGAATCTTTGCCTTGTGGTATCACAGAAGGGCCATCTGCCGTAATTTGCGGACATTCTTTACGACCAAAGATTTTACTGAATTACCCCTGGAGGCCGAATAATCGGTGTCCCGTTTTTCCGCTTTACTGACTCGGTTAAAAAAATTCCAGCTGCCCTATGAATTATTCATGGCGTTGCTGGCATTTTTATCTTTGTATTTTTATTATTTCGCCTTTCAGGGAGAATTAAACGAAGCCGAGTTGGCGTTTGCAAACACCGTTGAGTATCTCGCGCTGACCATTTTTGCCATTGATTATTTGGTGCGGCTTTTGTTGGCCAAAGACAAAAGGCAGTTCTTTTTTCGCAATATTTTGGATCTATTGGCACTCATTCCCATCAGCACACTGTTTCGCGGTTTTCGATTGGTGCGGTGCGCCATATTATTAGGACGATTTTTCAAACGGATTCGCTATTTTGGATCTGTAAGTATTTTTATTTACATCTTGATTGCCTCCATTGTCATTCTTATGACTTCGGCTTTGATCATTGCGCCCATTGAGGAGATTTCTTATGGCGATGCCCTTTGGTGGGGACTTGAAACCATCGCTACGGTGGGTTATGGAGACGTTACTCCTGAAACGCCGGCGGGCCGTGTCATTGCGGTTGTGTTGATGTTCAGCGGGATAGGCTTTTTAAGTTTTCTTACCAGTACAGTAACGACTTACTATGTAAACCGCCATTATGAACAGACGGGTATTCATATGCATCGTGGGATCATCCGCCACTATCAAAAGGCACTGATGGAATTTGATCGTATGACTTTGCAGGATATCGATGATATGTACCACGCTTTGCGTGCCTTAAAGGAACAGGAATTGTCTCTTAATCCATTGCCCGGAGAAGTGTGCCGGGAACAAGAAGAAAAAAATTCTTCTTCACAACAAAGTTAATAGTTTTCTTTGTGAAAAATTTTCATTACCGGTTTTCCATTGGGAGCCGGTTTTTATTTTATGTGGATTTTGGGATGCGGAAAATGATAACATTGACGCCACCATAAAATTTCGATATGTTTTAGGAGGTATATTGCTGAAGGATTTGTGATAAGCATTGGATAAGTCCATTCGGTAAAACCAATCCACTGGGAACCAACGATAAATTGGTCCATAAAAATGCATTTTTATGTCATGATTATGCAGATAATCGCAAAGAAGATGATACGGTTACGCCGTTTGTATGGCTGTGAAATCATGTCTAAACACTGATTTTGTAAGAATTTTGCGGTAGATTGTGAAAATTTCAACATTTTTCCTGGCCGTTTATGCGTTATAATAGTTGTAAGTCGTATTCTTATATGATATACTTATCATCAAATTCATATCTTTAAGGTGCATAAATGGACAGAATTGTAGAAGCGTACATCGGCGAATATGCTTCGGGAAAAAGTGAAAATGCGGTAAATCGCGCCGTTGCTTTAAAAAAAGCCGGTCACGACGTGACCCTTGTTGATTTGGATCTGGTAGAGCCTGTTTATACGCTCCGCCCGTTAAAAGCCATGTTGACGGATATGGGGATCAATGTGATTGCCTGGACTACCGAAGAAACCCTGGGGTTGGGGGAAGCCGGTTCTGTGCTTCATCCAGCGATGCGCTGGGCACTCCGTAACAAAGGCGATGTGATTTTAGACATCGGCTATGGCGCCAGAGGCAGCAGTATTTTAAACCTGCTGGAAGGTGTTGAGGACGAAAAGAATTTCCGCGTCATTTTGGTGGTAAATACTTTGCGCCCCATGACGGATACCGTTGAAAAGATCGTGGAATATCATAATGAATCCGGTCCAGCCCATGGCTTAATTGCCAACACCCATATGGGCGATGATACGGAATTATCACAGATCATACAAGGATATGAGATTGTTAAAAAGGTCAGCCAAAAGTTGGAGATACCCGTTGACGCATTGGCGGTGGATGAACGCTTTGCCGATGCTTTTCCCAACGGAACATGGGATCACGGCGTGCCCGTGCGGGTGCTAAAACGTTTTTTGCCCATGGGCTTTTGGTGATTACCGAAAGGAGAGAGAAATATGGCCACCAAACCGATTGAGAAGGATACCCATGCATTCGTTACCGGCAACGAAGTCGTTGCCTGGGCTGCTTTGGCCGCGGATGCGCAAATCATGTATGGTTATCCCATCACCCCTCAGAATGAGATCATGCATTACTGGACGAGACTTGCTCCAAAGTACGATCGTAAATTCCTACAGACAGAGGATGAATTGTCCGCCGGCTTTACCACTTGCGGCGGCGTTCTCACCGGTACCCGTTCGTTTACTGCCACTGCAGGGCCAGGCACTATTTTGATGCAGGAGCCGATTACCATGGCAGAAATGATGCGCATTCCCATTGTCGTCGTGGTTCAACAGCGCGGCGGTCCGTCCACAGCGACGGTCATTTATTCCCAACAAGAAGCGAGAATGTGTTGCTATGGCGGGAACGGTGAAGGGTTCCGTGTGGTTTACTCCAGTTCCAGCCACCAAGATCTGTATGATTTTACCATTAAGGCATTCAATACTGCTTGGAAATACCGTTTTCCCACCATTGTTTTGGGTGATGGTTATCAGGCGAAAATGAGAGAAGCTGTCACTATGTATGACCCCGCTTCCAGGGGGATCTCCATGGTGGAAACAGAACAATTCCTTGGCGCCCCTGGACTTCCCGGAACCGACCGTGAACCTCATTTCCATAAAAACACTTACAATACGGAAGAAGAACTTCTGGAAGTCGTCAATAAATTAAAAGAAGATTACGACGCGGTTCGCGCCGAAATCGAAGAACATGAATGCGAATATATCGACGATGCGGAAATCGTCATCGTTGGCCATGGCGTGGTAAGCCGCGCCGTGAAAGAAGCGGTGAAGCTTCTTCGCAAAGAAGGTTACAAGGCCGGTTACTTCCGTCCCATTACGTTGAGACCCTTCCCCGGCACCGCGTTGAGAAAAGCGGTCGAAGGCAAAAAAGATATCGTTGTGGTGGAAAGCGCTTTGGGTCAACTGAAACAGTTCATGACCGAAGAACTTTACGGCTGCACTGTTCCCATTACCGGTTACTTCAAACCCGGGAAAGGCGTCAGCTCCGCCGAAATCGTGGAAAAAGTAAAATCCATGACGAAATAAGGAGGGAATAACATGGCTATCGAAATGAATAACGTCGCACCGCCGATGCCGGCTTGTTGGCGTAAAGAAACCAAAACTCATAAATTTTGCCCCGGCTGCGGCCATGGCATCGTTTTGAAAGCCCTGGGCGAAGCCGTTGACGAACTGGGCATTCAGGAAAAAGTAATTTTCAGTGTCGATATTGGTTGCTGCTTGTTGGCCATCGACTTCTTCAATATGGATACCGTCCAGACCCACCACGGCCGTACCAACGCTGTGGCCAGTGGGGTGAAACGTGCGACTCCCGATAAGATTTGCATCGCGTATATGGGCGACGGCGGCGGTTACGCCATCGGTTCTCAGCATCTGCTGAACGCTGCTGCCAGAAACGAAAAGATTACGTCGATCCTGGTTAATAATACCAACTATGGCATGACCGGCGGCCAAATGGCTCCCACTACTTTGCCCGGGCAGAAAACGGAAACTTCTCCCTACGGCCGCAGTGTAGAACAGCAGGGGTCCCCGACTCACGGTCCTGAAATGCTCGCTGCTATGCTCCCGGAAGGCGCCTATGTGGCACGGGGTACTGTTGCCAATCCCAAACAGTTGAAAAAATATTTGAAAAAAGCTTTGCAGGCCCAGATTAACGGTACAGGTTTCAGCTTTGTGGAAGCCTTGTCCACCTGCCCCACCAACTGGTCCACCAATGCCGCCAAAACTTGGGACTTCCTGGAAAACCAAATGGCAGTGGAATTCCCTGTGGGCGAGTATAAAGTACCTCAAGAAGGAGGGAATGAATAATGAGCGGTTTGAAAAAAATTATGCTGGCCGGTGAAGGCGGCCAAGGCGTTCAGTCCGTAGCTGCAATTCTTTCCGAAGCGGCTTATGCCGCAGGCAAAGAAGTGATGTATATTCCCAACTTTGGTGTGGAACAGCGCGGCGGTGTTTCCATTGCTTTTATGCAGATCTCTGATGAAGTCATCGGTTCTCCTAAATTTGATGATGCTGATATCATCGTTGCCTTGAGTGACCGCGCCATTGAACGGGTGCAGATGTATGTCAACCCCAATACCGTTTACGTTTACGATGCAAATATTTCCGATGCCGCCAAAGCGAAACTCCCTGCCGAAAGCGATGTAGCAAAGCTTCAAGAAATTGCTGCCCATCATATTGCCAATACGGAACTCCACGTTCGCGTATTTAACGTAATTATTATGGGGGCTGTGCTCGGCTTGACCAATATTGTTTCCGTGGATGATGTCAAAAAAGCGTTGGATCATAAATTCCAAGCCAAATTTGAAGCCAATCCTTCTCTCCGCGATATGAACTATACCGCGCTGGAAAAAGGTATCAGCTTAGTGGGTTAAGGAGGGATAATCATGAGTGTACAATTCAGATCCGTTATGACGGAAAGCGGTAAAGGAAGATTTTATCTCTTCTCCGATTTATGCAAAGGCTGCGGTCTCTGCATGGAAAAATGCCCCCAGCAAACCATTGGCTGGTCGGAACGGGTTGGCATTTACGGCGCTCCCACAGTGGAATCGGGCCACGGAGAAAAATCTTGTATTGCCTGTAAAAAATGTCAAACTATTTGCCCCGAATGTGCGATCTTGATTGAAAAAATCGAGAAATAAATTTTGCCGTATCATAAAAGAGCGCATCTAAAGATGCGCTCTTTTTGTTTTTATCTCCTTTATTCCCATGTGAAATTTTCCTTACCTGCCCCTAATTCAAAATGATATTTTACGATTCCCAAATCAACTTTAGAATAAAAGCCGCCGGTGGCCTTAATCGTTACCCGGCTGTTGCGGCGGGAAACATAAAATTTTTGTTGATTGGAGGCAGTTGGAGCCAGCAGCGCAGCCTCCATCCCTTTTTGGAACCAAGAGGGCATTGCGGTTTCGACGTCACATAAAGTTTCTAACGGCTTATTTTTATGGGATGTGCCTTGGGTAGCGCCGTAGCCTAAAGCCAAAACACAGAGGAGTTTTTCTCCCTTATGAACGATGCATCGGGCCTTTTTCTTGCGATAAGTCAGCGCTACCCAACAGGTATTCAATCCCAGAGACTGTGCTTTAAGAACAATGCGTTCTCCGTAGTAGCCAATGGTCTCATCGAGAGTAGGACTTTTTTGACCTACTAAGGCAATGTAGTTTTTGACGTTTCGAAATTTTCCTTAATGCGCCATCATACCACTAAAGGCTTGGGCTTCATTCGTGATCAATTGGATGCGGAGTCCGCTTTCCTTGTTGCACTCCTCGATCTCATGCTCCAAAGCAGATAGGGTTTCTCCTTCAATACTTTTATCGGTGTAGCTGCGAACAGAATGGCGAGCAGCCATCGCTTCTAATAGATTCATCAATCGTTCTCCTTTTCTTCGTGGGTATTTTGAGGATAACCTGCGGAAACAGCTTTGCGATAAATAACGGAAATATCGCGGAAAAGATCTGACAGCTCTTCCCATTCATGGTCGCCTGCGTCAAGGTAGTAAAAGTTCATCGTGCCTTTGCGGTACATTGATACAATTTTGGCTTCGCGCAGGATTCGTAAATGATGAGAAAGATGAGTGCCTTTGGCAATCTCTCCGACGCGAAGGCCGACATGATCGCTTAACAGTAATGCTGCTACGATTTGTTGGCGGGTTTCATTTCCGAGAGCTAAGATTTTTTGATTGCACTTTTTGAATCTTTCGGCGATTTTTTCCCTGGTTTGAATACATACCTTCATCGTGACCACCTTGCCGAGATAATATTGTAACGTTTCTGCTCCTATTATAATATAAGCAGGAGCTTTTATCCATATTGAGAAAGAAAATCAAGACAATTGAGAGAAGAGCTTGGTTTACAATCAGCTAAAATAATATTAAATTTTTTCATTTAGGGTTGACAAAGGGGTTTGGGTATGATATTATAACATCCGTTGTCACCATTTTTAACTGATGAAGCGATAAAATCGCCGATGTTGAAAAAAGTATTGACAAAAAGAAATTTGTAAAGTATAATGAAATCCTTGTTGAGTACAGTAAAAGTTCAAGCAAAAGTTAGTAGAAAGTACTTGACAAAGAGAAGGAGAAGTAGT
>NBJMC04201__coassemble_1057_pt1 | contig 15811 bp, 10 predicted proteins | sample NBJMC04201__metabat2_high_PE_023 | metagenome-assembled genome bin NBJMC04201
TGAAAAAAGGCGCGACAGCAAAGGCCGCCTTTTGAAATCTGGAGAGAGCCAGCGATCCGACGGAAGATACGCTTACAAATATACAGACACCTTTGGAAATCCCCAATTTGTGTACTCATGGAAGTTAGTACCCACCGACAAAATCCCTGCCGGGAAGCGCCCCGACATTTCTCTGCGTGAGAAAGTCAAGCAGATACAGCAGGACATTGCCGACGGGATCGACCCCATCGGCAAGAAAATGACGGTCTGCCAGCTTTATGCCAAGTATATCCGGCAGCGGGGAAACGTGAAACGTGGGACGAAAAAGAGCCGCCAGCAGTTGATGAAACTTTTGTCTGACGACAAGCTGGGGGCGGCCAGCATCGACAGTGTGAAGCTGTCCGATGCGAAAGAATGGGCCTTGCGTATGCAGGAAAAGGGCATAGCCTATCACACCATCTGCAACAGCAAGCGTTCCCTGAAAGCAATCTTTTATATGGCTATTCAGGACGATTGCATCCGCAAGAACCCGTTCGACTTCCCGATCAATGACGTAATCAACGACGACACGGAGCCAAAGGTGCCTCTCACCCCAGCACAGGAAGAAGAACTCCTGAAATTCATGCAGGACGATCCCGTGTATGCCAAGTATTATGACGAGGTTGTGATCCTGCTGGAAACAGGGCTTCGGATTTCCGAGCTTTGCGGCCTGACCGAAACCGACCTGAACTTTGACCTGCGTTTCGTCAATGTAGACCACCAGCTTTTGAGAAGCACGGAGGACGGCTACTACATCGAAACGCCCAAGACGGACAGCGGATTTCGGCAGGTGCCTATGAGCGCAGCCGCGTATGAAGCGTTCCAGCGAGTGTTGAAGAACCGCAAGGGGGCAAAGGCCATCAAGGTTGACGGGTACAGCAATTTCCTGTTCCTGAACCGAAACGGCCTGCCGAAAGTGGCCGTCAACTATGACGCCATGTTTAAGGGCCTTGCCAAGAAATTCAACAAGTGTCACAAGGAGCCGTTGCCAACGGTAATGACGCCCCATACCATGAGGCACACATTCTGCACAAGGATGGCAAACGCCGGGATGAACCCCAAGGCTTTGCAGTACATCATGGGACACGCCAATATCGTTATGACGCTGAACTATTACGCACACGCCACATTCCAATCCGCACAGGAGGAAATGGCGCGGCTGGAAGCGGCCAAGGTGGAAACCGCCGTAGCTGCTGCGGAAACTACCGTGGAGAACACGGAGGAAACCAAGGCTGCCGCTTAGTAGTAAGCCGGTATTTACTACCGTTTCTACTACTTCCCATAGCAAAGACGTGAGGGGAAATGAGAAAAAACGTGAACTTCTTCCGTTATCAAAAATGCCGGAAAAGCCCGTAGTTATGGGCTATACCGGCATATAAGAACTTCTAAAGAGATAATCAAAAATCTATTAAACTATTTGTATAAACACAAAATAAAATGCCGATTCCCGATCAATATTGTCACAAAGAATAAAATACTTCCATTGTTTACAAGGCACCAAAAAGGATTTATAATAGATTTATCAATGATCAGGGAGGAAACTTATGAGTCAGAAGATATTAGTGGTAGTTGGGAGCCCCCGTGTCGGTGGTAATACTGACCAATTAGCCGATGCTTTTATGAGAGGATTGCGCGAGAACAATCATAGCGTTAAAAAAATTCACTTGGCAAAGGTCAAAGTAAATCCCTGCCTCGGCTGTGAACAATGCTTTCGCAATGGGACGCCTTGCGTTCAGAAAGATGATATGAACGATATTTTAAAAGATGTAGAACAAGCTGACCTCATCGTTTTTGCTTGCCCTGTTTATTTCAGCAATCTTACAGCACAAATGAAAATGTTTATTGACCGATTTTATTGTATGTATCATCAATACCATGCTTTTTCCAAAAAAGAGACCATGCTTTTGATGACTGCCGGCGGTCCTGTTCCTACTTCTTTTCAGACTTCTATGGATTATTTTGATTATACTGTTGTCAACTTTATGGGATGGAAAGACCGGGGAAAAATTTTGGTCGGCGGTGTACACGATAAAAACGATATCCAAAACACCGATGGGCTGGAAAAAGCATATGCTTTCGGAAAGACGATCGTATAAAACTATCTTTGGATTAAAATTATATGGAATTGAAAAGACCATTCATCGAATGGTCTTTTCAATTTGCGAGATCTTTTTGTTTTATGCATGGAGCTATTTGGGGTCCGTTATGATAGAGGTTGTCACTATTTCATGAATTTTCGGATGATCTTATATTTTTTTTCATCATAAGGGTGGTAGCGTAAGCGCAAATCGAAGTAGTGGAGTTTTCGTACGATGCTTTTGGAATGACTGAAAGTATCAAAAGAGTATTTTCCGTGATATTTTCCCATGCCACTATTACCAATCCCACCAAAAGGCAGATGGCTGTTGACTAAATGCATGACAGTATCATTGACGCACCCTCCGCCAAAAGGAACCGTATGGATGGCGTCTTTGATGGCCGATTCATCTTCGGAGAAAATATAAAAGGCCAACGGAGAGGGAGCCCGTTTTAGTCGGCTTAAAAGCCGGTCATAATTATCATAACTAATCACAGGAAGAATTGGGCCAAAAATTTCTTCTTGCATCACAGGGGATTCCCATGTGATGTCATCAAGAATTGTGGGAGCAATTTTTTTCTTTGCTCGGTCAAACTCTCCACCGACTGCAATTTTTTCTCCTTTCATTAACCGGAGCAGTCGGGTGAAGTGATGATCCGATATGATCCTCGGCAATTCTTCGTTGTACAATGGTTTTTTGCCGAAAGCCTTTTCAATGGCTATCTGTAGATATTTGATGAACTGTTCTTTACTTTCAGAATTCACAACGACATAGTCCGGAGCTACGCACGTCTGTCCTGCGTTGAGGAATTTTCCAAACGTAATACGTTGTGCCGCCATCTCCATGTCGGCGCTTTTATGGACGATACAGGGACTTTTCCCACCCAATTCCAAAACTACGGGGGTCAAGTTTTTGGCGGCGTGTTCCATGACAATGCGTCCAACTTTAGGACTTCCCGTAAAAAAAATCATATCGAAATTACAGTTTAGAAGGGCTTCGCCCACAGATGCATCGCCTTGGACAACACTGACATATTGGGGGGGAAACACTTCTTTTATAATTGTTTCAATGATATTTGCCGTATGGGGCGCCAACTCCGAAGGTTTTAATACGACGCAATTTCCTGCAGCTACGGCACCAATGAGAGGAATCATTGCCAGCTGAAAGGGATAATTCCACGGGGACATGATGAGTACAGAGCCGTAGGGTTCCTGAATGACGCGGCTTGTTGCGGGAAAGATTGATAACGGTGTTGGTTTTCGTTTGAGGCGAAACCATTTGTTGACATGTTTTACGGCAAAGTCGATTTCTTTTAATACCATGCCAATTTCTGTCATATAGCTCTCCTGGGGAGCTTTTCCCAGGTCTGCTCGAAGTGATTCAATAATTTCTGGTTCAAAATGACGGATGGCTTTTTGCAACTCGATCAGATGGGTCCAACGAAAACGGCAGTCCCGGGTGATATCGCTGTAAAAATATCGTTGCATATAATCCAGGATAAGATTTGGTTCCATGGATGCTCCTTTCTGCGGGAAAAGCTTTTATATGATTGTGTATTTATCATCAACAGTTTTTATTATCATAATGAATTTTTTGGTAAGAAGCAAGTATTGATTCTTTCGAATTGCATTTTTCGACTTGGTTTGCTATAATTTCTAATATTGCGAGACTGGTTATAAAGTAAGGAGCTTCCGAGGCATGGAACAAAGAAAAAGAATTGAACGTTTGGCGCAGCATTTTGCGTTTTTTTATATTTCCGTGATTTATATGGAGATTATTCTTAAGGCAAAAACGGTAGGAAGTGTTTTCGATACGGGGTTGCTTTTTACGGTTTTGTTATCGATTCCTCTTTGTCTTCTTTTTGTTTTTTTCTCTTCTTTATGGGGAATTCGTGGCAATCAAATTGCATCTTCAATCCTTTTGGGAGCAATTACCTTATATTATATGATACAAATAGTTTATTTTACTATTTTTGATACATTTATGGCTCTTTATTCCATGAGTGGCGCAGCCAAGGTAATGGAATTTTGGCGTACTGGTATCAGTGGAATTTCAGAGTCCCTTCTTCCCCTGATTTTGCTGGTAATTCCCTTTGTCTTGTGGGTGATTTTCGGTCGCCGTCTCTGCCTCAAAGGTCATCTGGGGCTTCGGGGTGCTTTGGTGATTGTCTCCGTGGTAATGTTGCTGCAAACGGGGATTGCGCAAGTCGTGATGGCCGACAACAGCGGTGTGATGTCCCGTAGCTATCTTTATTCCAAAACTTTTGTGCCCGATCTTTCCGTTCAAAATTTTGGTTTACTCACCACCGCCAGACTCGATGCCAAAAATCTTCTTTTTGGTACAGGGCAATCGGTTGCTGCGGCGACCGGAGAATTTGAGGAAACCGGCGGTGACGAAGGGGAAACCTTCTATGAAGACCAGGTAATGGACATTGATTTCGAATCTCTCATGGCGTCGGCGCCCAGTGATACCGTAAAAGAGATGCACCAATATTTCAGTGCGGTGACACCAACAAAGAAAAATGAGTATTCCGGTATGTTTGAGGGAAAAAATCTAATTTGGATTTGTGCCGAGGGATTTTCTTCCTGGGCGTTGGATGAGACGAAAACGCCGACTTTGTCAAAAATGTCTCAAGAGGGATTCGTATTTGAAAATTTTTATAATCCTATTTGGGGGGTAAGCACCAGTGACGGCGAGTATACTACCTGCACTTCTCTAATTCCCAAAACTGGAGTTTGGAGTTTTTACCGCAGCGGTTCCAATGCAATGCCCTTCTGTTTGGGAAATCAACTAGGAGCTATGGGATATTCCACCAGGGCGTATCATAATCATACTTATGATTATTACCGCAGGGATGTCAGCCACCCCAATATGGGGTATGACTACAAGGGCTATGGCAACGGACTCAATGTTACAAAGACATGGCCTGAAAGTGATGTAGAGATGATGGAATTGACCATTCCCGAATACATCAATGATGCAAAATTCCATACTTATTATATGACGGTCAGCGGTCACCTGGAATACAATTTCAGCGGCAACCGCATGGCGGCAAAGCATCAGGAGGATGTTGCGGATCTGGATTATTCTGAAGCCGCCAGAGCGTACATTGCCTGCCAAATGGAATTTGATCAGGCGGTGCAATACTTGATTGAGCAGCTAGATGCCGCTGGCATCCTTGATGACACTGTCATTGTTATTTCCGGTGACCATTATCCCTACGGTTTGGAGAAAAGTGAAATTGACGAATTGGCCGGAGAAACGGTGGAAGAAAACTTTGAGCTGTATCACTCGACGCTCATCATTTGGAATAGCGCAATGGAAGAACCCGTTGAAATTAACAAACCGTGCTGCTCTTTGGATATTTTACCCACGTTATCCAATTTATTTGGCGTGGAATATGATTCCCGTCTTTTGATGGGCCGGGATATTCTTTCAGACAGCGAAGGTCTGGTAGTTTTCTCCGATCATAGCTGGCTGACAGAAAAAGGGCGCTATAATGCTTCCGCCGATGAATTTATCCCGGCTGACGGAGAAGAAGTCGATGCGTCCTATGCGCAAAACATGATGACAAAGGTCAATGCGATGTTTGACTATTCTGCTAAAATTCTCGATGAAAATTATTATGCTTATGTTATTCCGGAAGCAGATACTTCCAAAGAAATATCCCAATAAACTCCTGGAAATTTTGGGAAACGCGCCAAAGGAGTCTATCAAAGTAAACTCGTTGTTTGGCTGAATTGTTGGGAATCATTTTCTACCAATTGACATTTCTCCTGAAACGCTCGATCTTTTTATCAAATATTCTTTAATCCTCAATTTTTATTGCTAAAACGTCAGGTTTTTCGGGGTTTGCCTTGACAGTATCGAAGAATATTTCGTATAATAATTAGTAATATCTAAATGGTTGAAAAACGACTTGTTTTGTCAGCAAAACATGGAATGGAGATAAGCAAAGCATGGATAAGAAAGAAATCTACCTTGTTCTGGCCGACGGTACCGTTTATACGGGAAAATCCTTCGGCGCTGTAGCGGAGACCATGGGAGAGGTGGTTTTTACCACGGGGATGACCGGTTATTTGGAGACCCTGACAGACCCTAGTTATTACGGTCAAATCGTCGTGCAGACTTTCCCCTTGATCGGAAATTATGGGGTCATTCCTTCTGATTTTGAAAGTAAAGGTCCCCATTTGAAAGGTTACATTGTTCGGGAATGGTGCGAAACACCCTCTAATTTTCGCGCCGAAGGCACCCTTGATGCTTTTTTGAAGGAAAGAAATATCGTCGGTCTCTATGATATCGACACTCGTTCGTTAACGCGCCGTTTACGCTCTCATGGGGTGATGAACGGGGCGATTGTTGCGTCCAAGGATAAAATCACCGATGAACTTCTGGATACTTTGAAAAACTTCCGCGTCGTCGACGCTGTGCCGTCGGTTTCTCCCCAAGAGTCCGTTGGGTCAGAGCCGAGTAAGAAGAAATATAAAGTTGCCCTTTGGGACTTTGGTGCCAAAGCCTATATTGAACGGCAGCTATTGGATCGCGGTTGCGATGTAGTGAGAGTCGATTGCCATGCCAAAGCCGAGGATATTGTCGCCTTAAACGTAGACGGTGTCCTGCTATCCAACGGCCCAGGAGACCCGGCGGATAACCCTGAAGTCGTTGTCGAGGTCGGCCGTTGGTTGGAACGCAAAATGCCGACCCTCGGCATCTGCCTTGGCCATCAGTTGATGGCCTTGTCTCAGGGGATCAAAACTGAAAAATTAAAATACGGTCATCGCGGCGCCAATCAGCCCGTACGGGAACTGCCCACGGGTAAGGTGTTTATCACCAGTCAAAACCACGGTTATGCCGTTTCTACCAAGGAATTGCCTCCTTATATAAGTCCTCTTTTTGAAAATGTTAACGACGGCACTTGTGAGGGGCTCACATACCAAGGGTATCCGGCATTTTCGGTGCAGTTTCATCCCGAAGCTGCCGGCGGCCCTTTGGACACCACATTTTTATTCGACCGTTTTATTGCCATGATGGGAGGTAACAGCGATGCCGCAAAAAAATGATATTAAAAAAGTTTTGGTTATCGGTTCCGGCCCCATCGTCATTGGCCAGGCGGCGGAATTTGACTATGCTGGCACCCAGGCTTGTCGCGCTTTGAAGGAAAAAGGCGTGGAAGTCGTTTTGATCAATCCCAATCCCGCCACTATCATGACGGATAACGTGATTGCCGATAAAATTTATATTGAGCCACTCACCACGGAAGTGGTAAAACGCATCATCAAAAAAGAAAAACCCCAGGGCTTCCTTTCGACCCTAGGAGGGCAAAGCGGTCTCACTTTAGGGATGCAGCTGGCTAAAGAGGGATTTTTTGAGAAGGAAAACGTTCAGCTTTTAGGAGCCAGCCTTGACACCATCGAAAAAGCTGAGGATCGTCAAATCTTTAAAGACGTTATGGAAGAGATCGGCGAACCGGTCATTCCTTCTCTCGTTGTCAATGATGTTGACGCTGCTTTGAATTTTGCCGAGGAAATCGGCTATCCAGTGATCGTTCGTCCTGCTTTTACCTTGGGCGGTAGCGGCGGCGGTATGGCAGCCACCCCCGAAGAACTTCATGAGATTGCGGAAAATGGTCTCCGCACTTCCCCGATCCATCAGGTTTTGATCGAAAAATCCGTGGCAGGGTGGAAGGAAATTGAGTTTGAGGTCATGCGGGATGGCGCTGGCAACGTCATCGCTATCTGCAGCATGGAAAATCTCGATCCTGTAGGCGTTCATACCGGCGACAGTATTGTCATCGCTCCCGCTGTTACCTTGTCCGACAAGGAATATCAGATGCTCCGCAGTGCTGCATTGAATATTATCAATGCCTTGAAAGTAGAAGGTGGCTGCAATTGTCAGTTCGCTTTGAACCCCGATTCTTTTGAGTATGCGGTCATCGAGGTCAATCCCCGTGTATCTCGATCTTCGGCTTTGGCCAGTAAAGCTACAGGGTATCCCATTGCCAAAACTGCGGCATTAGTGGCCATTGGCTACAATCTCGATGAAATCAAAAATGAAATTACCGGCAAAACCTACGCTTCCTTTGAGCCCGCCATCGACTATGTTGTCGTCAAGATGCCTCGTTGGCCTTTTGATAAGTTCGTTTATGCCAAACGCACCTTAGGAACTCAGATGAAAGCCACCGGTGAAGTTATGGCCATTGCTCCTACATTTGAACAGGCGTTGATGAAATCCGTACGCGGTGCTGAAATTGGCCTCAATTCTTTGCAGATGCACAAAATGCAGGAGTTGAGTGATGAGGAATTACAGGAGAAAGCTACCATTGCCACGGATGAACGACTTTTTGCCATCTATGAATCCATTCGCCGCGGTGTGACAGTGGCAGAGATCCATGAATGGACCATGATTGACGAATGGTTCCTGGAAAAATTGGTAAATATCCATAGTATGGAGCAACGTCTCCAAACGGAAACGTTAACGGATGAATTGTATCTTTCCGCGAAAAAAATGGGATTCCTTGATAAAGTGATCGAAGAACTTAGCGGGCAGACCATTCAAAATCCGCGTCATGCCGTTTATAAAATGGTGGATACCTGTGCCGGGGAATTTGCCGCGGAAACTCCTTATTTTTACGCAACTTACGACGATGAAAATGAAGCCCAACAGTTCTTGGAGGAACATGGAACTGATAAAAAACGCGTTGTTGTCTTTGGTTCAGGTCCTATCCGCATCGGTCAGGGTATTGAGTTCGATTACGCTTCGGTTCACTGTGTATGGACGTTGAAAGAAGCCGGTTATGAAGTGGTCCTCGTCAATAATAACCCGGAAACAGTTTCTACGGACTTTAATACGGCAGATCGTCTTTACTTTGAGGCTTTGACCCCGGAGGATGCCTTCGATATTTTAGAAACGGAACAACCTTACGGCGTTGTTGTGGCTTTTGGGGGTCAAACTGCCATTAAATTAACGAAATCGTTGCAGGCCAAAGGTGTGCCGATCTTAGGTACTCAAGCCGATAGCATTGACATTGCAGAAGACCGTGAACGGTTTGATGAGATCTTAGAACAGTACCACTTAAAACGTCCCAAAGGGGAAACGGTGACCACGACCGAGGAAGCGTTGGAAGCTGCCAAGCGTTTGGGGTATCCTGTGTTGCTCCGCCCCTCTTATGTTTTGGGTGGCCAAAATATGATTATTGCCTTCAATGATGCCGATATCGAAGAATACATGGGAATCATTTTGGAACAGGGGATTGAAAATCCCGTGCTTATCGATGCTTATCTCATGGGCATTGAAGTGGAAGTTGATATCATTTGTGACGGAAAAGACATCCTCGTTCCCGGGATCATGGAACATATTGAACGGGCCGGGGTTCATTCCGGAGACTCCATTGCAGTGTATCCTGCCTTCAATTTGAACGGAGCTATCATTGAAAAACTGATAGAAGCTTCGAAACGTATCGCCTTGGGACTCCAGACCAAAGGTTTGCTTAATATCCAGTTTGTGATCTATGCCAATGAAATTTATGTGATCGAGGCTAATCCCCGTTCTTCCAGAACAGTACCTTATATTTCCAAAGTGACAGAACTCCCGGTAGTGGATATCGCCACCCGCGCCATGCTGGGAGAATCTCTGAAGGATATGGGATACGGTACGGGACTTTACCGCTCCGCTCCTTATTACGCAGTGAAAGTTCCCGTGTTCTCTTTTGAAAAACTGGCGGATCTTGACACTCAGTTGGGGCCTGAAATGAAATCCACCGGCGAAGTTTTGGGCATCGGACGTTCTTTGAATGAAGCCCTTTATAAGGGGTTGGTGGCAGCAGGTTACCGTATGGAAAAAGGCGGCGGCGTATTCCTTACGGTTCGCGATAGCGACAAAGCCGATATGGTAGATGTGGCACGGAAATTCTATGAAAGTGGCTTCTCTCTTTACGCCACCGGCGGCACCGCCAAGGCAATATTTGACGCCGGCATGGACGTGACTACCGTGCCGAAAATTGCAGAGGGCCCTGGTCTTTTGGAACTTTTGGAAAGCGGAAAGATTAATTATGTGATTTCCACCTCGAAAAAAGGCCGCATTCCCGCTCGTGATAGCGTTAAAATTCGCAGAAAGGCGGTGGAACGGGCCATTCCCTGCTTGACTTCGATGGACACCGCCAATGCTTTGATCGACAGCTTAAACAGCCGCTATTCTCAGCAGAGCATGGAATTGGTCGATATTAACCAACTTCGTTCGGAGAAGCTGCGTTTGCCCTTTGTAAAAATGCGCAGTACCAATAACGACTACATTTATTTCGATTGCTTTGATCAAGAAATCGCGGCCCCCGGTTCCATTGCCGTGGCACTGTCTAACCGACATACCGGCATTGGCAGCGATGGTATCATTCTTATGGAGAAATCTGAAATTGCCGACGCCAAAATGGTCATGTATAATGCCGACGGCACCGAAGGCAATATTTGTGGCAACGCTTTACGCTGCGTCGCTAAATACCTCTATGAACAGGGAATCGTCAAAAAAGAAGAAATGTTGGTGGAAACTGCCAGCGGCGTGCGAAAAGCTCATCTTTATCCCCGAGATGGCGAGGTTAACAGTGTTACGGTGGATATGGGGAAAGCGGAACTTGCGCCGATGAAAATCCCTGTTTTGTTGGAAGGGGATACTGTGGTTGACCGTCCGGTAGAGATTGGAGGAGATACTTATCAAGTAACCTGCCTTTCTATGGGAAATCCTCATTGCGTAGTGTTTATGGACAATATTTATAATTTGGATCTGGAGAAGATTGGCCCTAAATTTGAACGGGCCGATATCTTCCCCCAAAGGGTTAACACGGAATTTGTAACGGTTCTAGGCCCCAATACGTTGCGGATGCGCGTTTGGGAGCGTGGTACCGGAGAAACCTGGTCTTGTGGCAGCGGCGCTTGCGCCGCAGCGGTGGCTGCAGTCTTAAACGGTTATTGCAAAAAAGACAGCGATATTACCGTGAAATTAAAAGGCGGTGACCTGGTGATCCATTATAGTGACGACGGTGTGACCATGACCGGCGATGCGAAAATGGATTTTTCCGGTGTGATTGAGCTTTAAGCTTGTGAAGAAAAGCGGTCGTGAAGTGTTTCATGGCCGCTTTGTTGTTATGAGATTTGGAGGGAAATATTTTGAAAAATATGAAGCATTGCAAGTTGATCGCTTGCCGCACGTTGGAGGACGAACTTTTATCTGTGATCCCCGAGGAAATGGATTATGAATTCCTCGATTACGCGCTCCACGATACGCCGGAGATTTTGAAACAGAAGTTGTGCGAAGCCTTTGCCGCCGATCATGACCACAATACGATTCTTATGGGATACGGTTTATGCTCCAACAGTGTGTTGGGGATTTCTTCCCCTCGACATCGTCTGGTCATTCCGCGCGTCCATGACTGCATCAGTTTGCTTTTGGGTTCCCGAGAAAGGTATGATAAAGAGTTCTCCAAGGTCCCTGCCACATTTTATTTAAGTGAGGGCTGGATCAAACAAAAAGGTGATCCCTATTCCGCTTATTTACGAAATTGTGAGCGCTATGGAGAAGATATGGCAATGGAGTTTAATCAAATGCTTTATGCCAATTATCAACGTGTAGCTTATATCCATACCATGGATCGGGAGCAGGGAGATATCGATTACAGTAAAAAAGTAGCGAACTTTCTCCAGGTGGATTTTACAGAGTTGCAAGGGAACATGGATCTGTTCCGGGCACTGGTATCGGGGGAATGGGATGAACGTTTCATTATTGTGGAACCAGGACAAATTTTGGAACAAAAGCAGTTTATGTGATATTGATAACGCAAAATGTCCCTCCCTCAGAGGTTAAACTAGGGAAGGGACATTTTTTGATTTTGGCACCATTACTTTTATACTGAACTTGTCATTTTTAGGATGACTTTGGTGCAAAGGTATTTTATTTCATGGTAATGGTGCGTGTTTCCGATTTTAGTTCTTGATCAGAACTGTCCAATGCTGTAACTTTTAATTCGGCTTGAATGGTACCATCTTCACCGCGTTCCATGTCATCGGGTAGAGTGCAGTTAACTTTTGCACTGTATTCATGGCTTACGTCGGCTACTAAGGAAGTTCCCTCACCAATGTGAGTGCCGTTGGATGTAATCACACATTTAACTGATTTGACGTCGCCTTCAGCTTTGCCAATGACGGTAACGCTGTCGGAGATAGTTTCCTCTTCTCCGGGGCTGTCAATGGTCAAGGTAATGTCGTTATTAGCATCACTGCTTTCACTGTCTCCATTGCTGAGGTCATTGGTGCCGTCTTCACGATCGGCGTCCATATTGGCGTCTTCCTCTGTTTGGGTATTATTTTCTTCCGTCGTGTCATTGTTGCTGCACCCTGCCAGAGCAAAGATGCTTAAAACCATGGCAAAGGCCAGGATTAAAAAAGTAAGACGAGTTTTTTTCATTTTTTTCCTCCTAAATTTTTCCTTAGTATGACCGAAGTACAGAGCTTTTATTCAGGTTTTTGAAAAAAAAGATAACTTTTGGAAATGAAAACCACCGGCTTAGCCGGTGGTTTTCATTTCTATTTTAAATTTATTTTAAAAATCCCTGTAAAATGGTGTCCTCTGCTTCTTCAGCGGTAAGCCCTAGGGACATCAATTTTAAAAGCTGAGTGCCGGCAATCTTGCCGATGGCCGCTTCATGGATCAATTGGGCGTCGCTGTGATGGGCGGTGATTTTGGGGATGGATTCCACCTTGGCGTTGTCCATGATGATAGAATCGCATTGGATATGACCGCGGCAGGCGTTTTCACCGGTAAGGTTCAAATGGAACAACTGCTTAGAATCACCTTTTGCCACGGAACGTGACATAATGCGGGCACTGGATTCTTCCCCAATTAGTTTTACATTAATGATGGAATCGGCATTTTGTTCTTCTTCGGTGAGAAGGCGTTCGATAATGGTCAGCCGTGCATTTTTTTCTAATTCAATCTCCGTATCACGGATTGTGTTATCAACACCGGAAATTTGTACCATTTCCAATTCTACTTGAGCACCTTCGCCGATATACAGTTTTGTGGTGGGGTTTAAAACTCGTTTCCCCTTGCCGCTGCCCTCTCCGTAGTGCTTTTCTACGTATTTCACTTTGGCGTTTTTGCCAATGAAAAATTCATGGATACCGTTATGGCCTTCTTCAGTGTCGCAGTCGTTGTGGATTCCGCATCCTGCCACGATCACAACATCGGCATCGTGACCGATGTTGAAAGTATTGTAGACGGTATCATGCATTCCTTCGGCGCTGAGGATGACGGGGATGTGAACCTGTTCTCCTTTGGTGTTGGATTTGATATTGATATCAATGCCAGGTTTATCGGTTTTGGGAATGATCTGAATATTTTCTGTGGAACGGCGGGAGACTCCTTGTCCATTTTTTCTGATATTATATGCTCCAGTAATGGGAATATCACTGAGATCCGCCACTGCTTGAAGCAGTCCTTTGTCAATAATATCGAGCATCAACGACAACCTCCTTTCGAGGGAATGCAGCTTTCCCCACAAGCGCAGCCAGATTCTGCCGATTGCGCCATGATTTCATTTAAAAATGCGCGTTTGTCGGTAATTTCTTTGATCTTGCCGTTTTCAATTACAATAATTTCATCAGCAAGTTCCATGATCCGTTCCTGGTGGGAAATGATTAGCAACGTCATATCGCTATCGCGGTGCATTTTGCCGAAGGTTTCTGCCAAGCGTTGGAAACTCCAGAGGTCAATGCCTGCTTCCGGCTCGTCAAATAAGGCCAAGTCTAATTTGCGGGCGAGAATGGTGGCAATTTCGATACGTTTCAGTTCCCCGCCGGAAAGACCGGAGTCCATTTCTCTGTCAATATATTCTCCGGCGCAGAGACCGACATCGAACAGAAGCTGCATAGCATCGATTTTTTTTCCGTTGGCAGCGATCTCCAGCAATTCTTTGACTTTGATACCTTTAAAGACAGGTGGCGATTGAAAAGCGTAACCAATATTTAAACGAGCGCGATCGGTGAGGTCCATATGGGTAATGTCTTGTCCGTTGAAAAGGATTTGACCGGAAGTGGGCTCAAGGATCCCCATAATCAGTTTGGCTAATGTGCTTTTCCCTCCGCCGTTGGGACCTGTTACTACATATAATTTATTATCTTCCAGAGTAAGGCTGATGTCATTGATAATATCAGTCTGCCCCTGTTCGTCTTCTACTTGCCAGCTGACATTTTTGAGTTCTAACATAGCGATTCTCCTTTCTCTTCCGCATTCTTTATACCATAAATCATAGTAAAATACAAGGTTTTCATAACTTTCAGGCAAAATTTTTCAATCAGTGTCGTAATTTTATTTGAAAACAGTCATCTTAGGGCAAAAAGACGATCATGAAAAGCGAAGCGTTGCAAAATAATCATCCAAGGTCTCAGCCCGACGGATCATTTTGCTTTGTTTGCCTCCTTGCCAAAGGATTTCTGCGGAACGTAGTTTTCCGTTGTAATTAAATCCCATAGCGTGGCCATGAGCGCCGACGTCGTGAAAAACGAGAATATCCCCAATCTCTAATTTTGGTAAATAGCGGTCAATGGCAAATTTATCGTTATTCTCGCAAAGTGAGCCGACCACATCATATTTATGATCCCGAGGACATTTTTCTTTGCCCAAAACCGTGATATGGTGGTATGCGCCGTAAAGCGCCGGGCGCATCAAATTAGCCATACAGGCGTCCAGACAAGCATAGTTTTTGTAAGTTTCTTTTTTATGAATCATTTTTGTTACCAAGTATCCGTAAGGTCCTGTCATCATGCGACCGCTTTCAAAACAGATTTTCGCCGGTTTTAATCCCTGATCAATAATTTTTTCCTGATATAAGTTTTTGATTCCCTGGGCTAAGGTGTGTAAGTCAATGGGCTTGTCCTCAGGAAAGTAAGGAATCCCAAGACCGCCGCCTAGATTGACGGCATCAATTTCTACACCGGTTTTGGCTTTGATTTCTGCTACCAGATCAAACATCATTTTAGCAGTTTCCAAAAAGTAATCAATATTCAATTCATTGGACGCGACCATCGTATGAACCAGAAAACGTTTGACGCCTTTTTCTTTCATCGTACGGTAGCCTTCCATCAGCTGCTCACGGGTAAGCCCATATTTTGCCTCTACGGGATTGCCGATGATGTCATTGCCGGTACGGAGAGGGCCGGGATTATAGCGAAAACAGATGGTATCTGGGATCCCTACATGTTCTTCCAAATAGTCAATGTGAGAAATATCATCAAGATTGATGATGGCCCCTAATTCCATAGCTTTTTGGAATTCCTCCGCAGGGGTATCGTTGGACGTCAAAAAGATATCATCCCCACGAAAGCCCGACTGCTCTGCTAAAATCAATTCCGCCAAAGAACTACAATCAACGCCGCAACCTTCCTCTCGGAACAACTCCAGAAGCCCGGGAGTGGGAGCGGCTTTTACCGCAAAATATTCTTGAAACGCGGGGAAATCAGCAAAAGCCTCATTAAAAGCGCGAGCATTTGCCCGAATGGCTTGTTCGTCATAGATATAAAAAGGAGTGGGGTATTGATCTATCATTGTTTGCAATTCCTCACGAGTAAAAGGAAGAGTTTTTTTCATAATATCAGTTCTCCATCGTTTTTAATTAGGTGCGCATATCAATTTATTTTAGTATAGATGAATATTTATGTCAATAGATCTCCCTTATT
>NBJMC04201__coassemble_1099_pt1 | contig 15398 bp, 20 predicted proteins | sample NBJMC04201__metabat2_high_PE_023 | metagenome-assembled genome bin NBJMC04201
CTTTATCGGCAAAATTGATTAAATGACACCAATATTTTTAACTATGTGATACCGGAAAGAATTATCCCGATATCAATAGTCTTGTCTTATTGAGCAACCTTTTTGACATTTCCCTTGATATTCTGGTGAAAGGAGATTTAAAGACAATGGAAGAACAGATCAAAGAGGAGGATATTAAAAAATGGAACCGTGGCAGTTTGATTTTTTTTGTGCTTTTGGCAGCTACGGCGGTTCTGGCGGTGCCCTTGTTTTTGTATGGCCACGGAATTGGAGTAGTGCTTTGGATTCTTCTAGTCGGTGTCACCGTATATGATGCCGTAAGAATCGAAAAGCAGAAGAAAATACATAATATTCAGACTTATCGGGAGATCGTTGCTTTTACCCAGGGAAAGCGGCTGGATGAGATCGAAAAGATCAGAGAATCTGCCAAAAGGCCTTATCAGACGGTATTGTATGCCATTGTTGCCGGATGCTGCGCCGCAGCGGTCTGCCTGATGATGCTTTTGATATTGGACTGAGATTGTGGAAAAGTTAGAGAATATCAATGCCACCATTGACAGAAAATGTGGGATGGAGTACAATAGATATAATCAATCAAAGGAATGGAGATGAAATGATGCGTCAGTTTTCTTGCTAACAATTTACGGTATGCCCTTTGGTATGCCATGGCAGGAAAGTGACGTTGTATTTCAATCTGTTTTGGTTATGGTGTCTTTTAAGGCCGTCGAGCAATTTTTTGATGGGCTGTGACAGAACGCAGAACCGCAGGAATGTACTTTCCTGCGGTATTTTTGTGTTTGGAGGTATGCCATATGACTGCAATTTTATTGAATGATTTGACCTTTGCTTATGAGGGCAGTGATGAAAATGTTTTTGAACGTGTGACCCTGTCGTTGGATTGTCGTTGGAGACTGGGATTGATCGGAAGAAACGGTCGTGGAAAAACGACGCTACTGCGATTGCTGGAGGGGACTTTGGATTCCCGCGGCGCTGTAGTGACCAAGGCGCCCTGTTTTTATTTCCCATTTTTGCCAAAGAATGTTTCCCAAGAGACCTTGAGGGTTGTGGAGGAAATTTCCGATGCGATGCTTTGGCAGATTCAACGGGAGCTCTCATTATTGAATGTGGAGGAAGAAGTATTATACCGTCCCTTTGAAACTTTGAGTCTTGGGGAGCGAACCAAAGTGCTGATGGCTGCTTTATTTTTAAAGGAAGATGGCTTCCTTTTGATCGACGAACCTACCAATCATCTGGATCGTGATGGGCGAAAAAGCGTTTCCGATTATCTCAAGGGGAAGCAAGGGTTTATTGTGGCCTCCCATGACAGAGCCTTTCTCGATGGGTGTATCGACCATGTGTTGTCTATCGAACGCAATGGAATCCGCCTGCGCAAAGGCAATGTCTCCCAATGGCAGGAGGAAAAATCCTTTGAGGATCAGCGAGAACGTGCGTCATATGAAAAGCAAGCAAAGGAGATGAAGCGTTTGGCCACCGCCGCCGGGCAGCGGGCGCAATGGTCCGAAACCGTAGAGCGGAGAAAGAAAAAGAAACATAGTTCTCCCAATGGCGGAGCGGGAACCATCGATCGGGGCTATTTGGGACATCAGGCCGCAAAGATGATGAAGCGGGCAAAGACCATTGATGCACGGCGGGAAAGAGCCGTGGCGGAACAGAAAAAACTTATGAAAAACATTGACACCGAGGAAGTCCTAAAAATACATCCTCTGTCTTATCATGGAGAGTGTCTGGCCTATGCAAGGGAGTTCCGTTTATTCTTTGGGGAAAATGCCCTTTGCGGCCCGTTGAATTTTGAGTTGATGCGGGGCGATCGTTTGGTCTTGAAGGGCAAAAACGGCGCCGGAAAAAGTACTTTGCTAAAGCAGTTGGCGGGGCAATGTTCCGCCAACTGCAAGGGAGAATTTTTTATAGGAAGCGGTTTGAAAATTTCTTATATTCCCCAAGATACCGAAGGCCTTCGGGGAACCGTCCATCAAATGGCAGAGCTTTGGGACATTGACGAAACTTTGTGGATGACGAATCTGAGGAAGTTGGGCGTGGAGCGGAAACAGTTTGAATACGATCTTTCTGCCTGGAGTAGCGGACAAAAGAAAAAAGCGTTGTTGGCCAAAAGTCTCTGTGAAGAAGCACACCTCTATCTTTGGGATGAACCCTTAAATTATCTGGATATGATTTCCAGAATTCAGTTGGAAGCGTTGATGATACACCATGGTCCCACCATTGTCTTCATAGAGCATGACGCCGCTTTTTGTGACGCTGTGGCCACGAAAGAATTAGTGCTGTAAAAGAAGATCCCCGATGATGCCCGTAAAAATGAGATAATATGTTTGATGGAAAAACCGTATCTATCTGCGATACGGTTTTTTTATGAAAGGAAGGAGGGATGCGTGCAGTGGCGGAGGATATAATCCGCAAAATTGATATATCCGCTGTGGTAGGACAAGGATATGGTACGTTTTGGCGATATCGGGGCCGTTATCGTGTCGTCAAAGGGGGGAGGGGAGCAAAAAAAAGCGCCACGGCGGCCTTGTGGTACATTTACCATTTGATGAAATATCCTAAGGCAAATTTGCTGGTGGTGCGCCGTTACGCCAATGGACACAGAGACAGTACCTGGGCGCAGTTGCGTTGGGCGGCCAAGCGATTGGGGGTAGCTCATCTGTGGAGAAGTACTAGAACGCCTTTGGCCCTGGAATACTTGCCAACAGGACAGAAGATCCTGTTTCGAGGTATGGATGATCCCGAGAGCATCCATTCTATCACCGTGGAACGAGGATATCTCTGTTGGGTGTGGATTGAGGAAGCATTCCAGATCGAAGAGGAAGGCGCCTTTAACAAACTGGATATGTCTATTCGCGGGGATATGGAAGAAGGATATTTTAAACAGCTGACTTTAACATTTAATCCATGGTCCGGCCAACATTGGTTAAAGGAACGGTTTTTTGATCGGGACACCGAGGAGGTGTTGGCTCTTACGAAAACGTATCTTGACAATGAGTTTTTGGATGAACATGACCGAAGGCTTTTTGAAGAAATGAAGCAGTGCTTTCCTCGCCGTTATGATGTGGAGGGACTGGGACAGTGGGGAATTGCCAGTGGTCTTGTCTATGAAAACTGGCGCGTGGAAGCTTTTGACTGGAAAGATTTGGCGATGCGTCGAACAGAGTCCCGCATTCTCTGCGGTCTGGACTTCGGCTTTACTCACGATCCCACGGCATTTATTATATGTGTGGTGGACGAAGGGCGGCGGGAAATCTATGTTTTTGACGAGATTTATCGAAAAGCAATGTTAAATAGCGATATTGCCGATGCGATCCTCTCCAGGGGATATGGGAAATACCGTATTGTTGCTGACAGCGCTGAGCCGAAATCCATTGCAGAGCTGAAACGGCTGGGGCTGACCAAAGTGACAGGAGCAAAAAAAGGGCCTGACAGTTTGCGTCACGGTATCCAACGTTTGTGCGGTTATACATTGATCGTACATCCCCGCTGTGTCCATACCAAGGAAGAACTAGAGTCTTACGTTTGGCAAGAACACAATGGAGTTTTGTGCAATACTCCCATTGATAGAAACAACCATTTGATGGACGCCCTTCGCTATGCCACAGAAGGACTGGACCGCAATATTTTTGTATTGAAATAGGAGGAATGATATGAAATCATTGAGGGATATTTTGGCGACGAGCAATTGGAAAGCATTAGAAAAATACTGCAATGAACTGGTAGCATCGGAAATGGCGAGAAACGGTGCCGCCATGGAGGGAAAACGTTATTATGAAAATGATAATGGCATTCGCCGCAAAAAACGGGTGGATGAATTGCTGGCCGGAGCGCGGCGAGATCGAAACCCACTCCGTAACGCGGATTTTCGAGTCTCCCACAACTGGCATCAGCTCTTGGTAAACCAAAAAGCCTCATATATGTTTACTTATCCGCCGATGTTTGACTGCGGCATTGACGTGATCAATGAAAAAATCAATGCTGTACTGGGAGAGGAGTTCCCTAGAAAAGTAAAAAATTTGGCTATTGATGCCGCCAACTGCGGCATAGCCTGGCTTCACTGCTGGGTTGATTCCAAGGGGAATTTTCATTATAATACCGTACCCATGGAAGAAATTTATCCTCTCTATGACGGAGGGCTGGATCCCTCCATGGAGTATTTGCTTCGTATATATGACATACGGGAACGAGATGATTCCATGGTACGTAAGGTAGAAATATGGAACGAACGGGAGGCGCTGTTTTTCCGTAAAGAATCAACAGGCTCCCTTGAGCCTGACCGTTGTTTTGATCGGGGAAAATATTGTTGGGAGCATGGTATGGGGGAGATCCCATTTGTCCCTTTTTACAATAATCGCAGCCACAGTGGAGATCTTTCCATGGTAAAAGATCTAATTGACCAATATGATTTGGTGGTGTCGGGGTTTGCCAACGATCTTGCCGATATTCAAGAGGTGATCTTTGTATTGCGGAATTACGGTGGAGAAGATCTCAACACTTTTTTATCGGAACTAAAACGGTATAAGGCTATTAAGGTGGAGGGCGACAGCTTAAGCGCCGGCGGCGTGGAGACCATGAGCATTGAAATCCCCATTGAGGCTCGAGTGAAGTTTTTGGAGATATTAAAGCGCCAAATTTTTATTTCCGGTCAAGGGGTGGATCCCGATCCCGCTGCTTTTGGCAACAGTTCCGGTGTAGCTTTGAAATATTTGTACAGCTTGTTGGAAATCAAAGCAGGATTGCTGGAAACGGAGTTTCGATCGGGATTTAAAACCTTTCTCCGTTTGGTGTTCCGTTATTTGAATGCGCCGGAAGACCTCCCCGTGATCCAGATCTACACGAGGAATGCCATTGAAAATGATCTGGAAACAGCGGAGATCGCCCAAAAAAGTGAAGGTTTGATTAGTCGTGAGACGGTTTTGCGTAATCATCCTTGGGTAGAGAACCTTGCCTTGGAAAGGGAATCCTTAGCGCACCAGACCGGTTCCGGTACAGAAAAGAATTAAATTGTGTGAATACGGAATATGGATGGACAAAGCATGCAAAAAGCACGCATCTTAAGATGCGTGCTTTTTGCATGCTAAATCAGAGTTTTTGCTTTGTTATAAATGGCCTGTACTTGGCTGCGGAATGCGTCTTCATCCAAAACCTTCCCTTGAGGCAAATTGTAAAAATTAAAAGGATCAAACTTTTGGCAAAGAGGTTTCATTTCCTCTTCCATTAGCCGGGAAAATGTCGGATTCTTTTGGTCCAACTGTTTGGCGTGAAGTGAATAGGTGACGGGGAAGTCATAGGAAAAATCTTCCGCTGAGATTTTACCTGATAGATACGATTCGATTTTTTTCATTACTGTTTCAATCATCATAAATTTATTATATCAAATTTTAACAAAAGAGACAAGATACCCATGTTTGCCCGAATTTATTCTCTATAATCAAAGGCGAAGGGGAAATCCCGACCTTTTTTGGCATTTTTGAGGGGAAATCAAAAAGACCGCGGGGGTGGCGGGTAACACCTGAAAAAAACGAAGTGGGAGGTTATTTATGAACACGCTGAAAGAACTTTTGGGAGAGGAACTTTTTGTCGCAGTGGTCGACGCTTTGAAAGGAAAGGGGCACGACGGGCGCGATGTGGAATTGGCAGTGGCTAACGATGGCAGCTATTTGCCAAAAAGTAAATTCGATGCGTTGCTGGCGGAAAATCGGAATTTAAAACAACGGCTGCACCAGGAACAAGAGAATGCCGATGCCTTATCGGCTTTGAAAACAGAAAAATCCGCATTGGAACAAGCTTTGGCGGAATCGGAAGCTTCTTGGCAAAAACGCTTTGATGAAATGGAATTTCACCATGGTCTAGACAACGCCCTTAGAGAAAACCATGTGAAAAACTGCAAAGCGGTGCGGGCCCTATTGGATATGGACGCCATCCGTTGGCAAGACGGTACTTTGGTAGGATTCAAAGAAGCTCTTGCATCTGTTAAGGCGGAAGCTCCTTATCTTTTCGAAGGGAATGGAGAAACTGTCCCTTATCGGCCGCGAGGCGGGCAATACGTTCCCGATTATTCCAAAATGAGCGACTCCGAGTATTATCAATTTTTGAACATGAAAGGATGATGTATCATGTCAAACACTTTTTTAACAGCTCAGGAAATCGCGAGACAAGCATTGCCTATTTTAAAGGATAATCTTGTCTTTCCTATGCTGACTTACACTGATTATGCCGATGATTTTGCCAATGTGGGGGACACCATTCAAATCCGAAAACCTCCTGTTTACGAAGCAAAGGAATTTAACGGCACCATTGAAACCCAAGATATCGTGGAAGACAAAGTTTTGGTAACCATGGATAAAATTGCCGACGTTTCTGTGGAAGTGACAGCCAAAGAAATGGCATTAGAAATTGAAAATTTTACCAGCCAGGTCATTGAACCGGCAGCTATTGCCATTGCCGAAAAGATCAACAGAGACGGTTTGGAACTCTATAAGGATATTTATACCATCGGTGGCACTGCTGGGACAACTCCTAATTCTTTGGAAGATTTGGCAGCTGCCAGGAAAATGCTGAATATCAATAAAGCTCCTGTTTTTCCCCGTTATGCCGTTTGGGACCCTGAAGCGGACATGAATTTCAGCGTCATTCCCGCCATTGTCAACGCTGAAAAAAGCGGTAGCACCGAAGCACTGAGGGAAGGATCAATCGGTCGCATTCAAGGGGTGGACAACTATATGTCCCAGGCGATCTGGAACCATACACCGGGAGTCAGTGCCACAGGGCTCACGGTGAAAAATGCCGTGACTGCCGGTAGCCACCAAGTGGATATCGGTGGCACCTCTTTGACGGGAAAATTTGTAAAAGGCGATATTTTGACCATTGACGGTACCACTTACACTGTGACTGAGGATAGCGACGAGGCAGTATCTAATAGCATTGCAGGGATAAAAGTGGCTCCCGTGCTTCCTCAAATCGAATCGGGAACCGACGTGGCTGTATCCCCTGCTCATGCAGCGAATTTAGTGTTCCACAAAAATGCTTTTGCCTTTGTGAGTCGTCCTCTGGAACTTGCACGGGGCGCCGAAAGCTATGTGACTTCCTTTGAAGGAATCACCCTTCGCGTCACTTTCAGTTATGATGCTTCCACAAAAAAACAGATGCTTTCCATTGATACTCTCTACGGATTTAAAACCATTTATCCCCAGTTGGCCATGCGTTATATGGGTTGAGATTTTGAGGTCATACTATGGAAGCAAATGAAGAAAGAATAACCGCGAATGATATTATTGCAATCGTGCTCCAACGTATGAAACAAGAAACTGTCGATGAAGAAATAACTTGGGCAGTGGAAAAGGCTGAAGATATTATAAAAAATTATTGCTGTTTGTTCGAGGTGCCCCCGGAGGGAAAACTCCTCTGGGCGGATCTGGCGTTTGATCTGGCTCAAAGTGGCACCGGCGGCGATGCATTGCAAGGCTCTGTTGTGGCATCGGCTTCCATGGGCGATGTCTCCTATACCTTTAAAAACGGCGAAAACAATACGATAACTGCGGGAGCATTGGCCGAAAATTACCGTTACCGCCTTGACAAAATGAGAAGGGGACTTTTTCGATGATGAATTGGAAATACCACAATCTGCACATTTTTTATCGCGATCAATTTTCCCTTTACCGTTCTGTTTGGGAAGAAGATGATAACGGTTTGCCTTGGGAAACAGTGAGCGTTACGCCGATTTATGAAAATGTGCCATGTTATCTTTCCATGAATAAAAACTCCTTGGGCGTTGCTGGCCGTTTGGATCATCCGAGATCCGACGATCCCCAAAGAAATGTTGAGGAACAAGCTTTCTTAGTATTTTGCGGAAGGGAGCACGATATCATGGCCGGTGATATTCTTGCAATTACCCATTGCGGTGTGACACGAAGTTATGTGGCGGGAGAACCCCATTTATATCCTGACTATCAGGAATTTTTGGTTTATCGGAAGGAGGATGCCTAATGGCGGAGGAGCTTTTGCTGCAAATAAGGCAGCGTTTGCAAAAAAGGTTTCCCCAGATAAAAAACTATGGAGAATACGTGGGGCGAGGATTTCAACGGCCCGGTTTGTTTACTGAAGTGAAAGGAATTTCCTTTCGTCGCGGTATCGGAAACAGATATCGTCTTCGTGTCAATCTTGCTGTGTCTTACTATGACAATGAACGAAATGAGGATGGGACGGCCGACCGAAACGGCCGTCTCCATTCCATGGCGATGTCATTGTATGACATTATGGAAATGGAAGGGATGCTCTCTTTAGAAATGTCCCACCACATCGATGAGGGTGTGTTGGTTTTTGAAGCGTCCTATGTGTTCTATGTAGAAAAGGCCCAGGAGGATACGGGGGCCTTAATGAATAAAATGAATCTGGAAATGGAGTGATGAATCATGGCAGGAGGTCATTGGACATTACAAGATAAAATTCGTCCCGGAGCATACCTTCGATTTAAAACCCAAAATGGAGGCTCCATCGGTTTGGGCGGCAGTGGCATCGTAACCATGGCTGTGGAGCTGGGGTGGGGGCCTCAAGGTGTTTTACAGGAATTGACTGCTGAGGAAATGAATGGCGGTGGCACCCTTTCAAAGTTAGGATTTCATAGCTGGGATACAGCAATTTTGCCTCTTTATGAGGCATTAAAAAATTGTGAAAAAGTATTGTATTACAGAGTGGACAGCGGCGGAACTGCGGCATCTGCCACTTTGGGAAACTTGACAGCCACAGCAAAATATAACGGTGTTCGTGGCAATGATTTGGCTGTAGGTATCGCCACTGTTAGTAACGGTTTTGAAGTGTCTACTTACCTGGATGGAAATTTAGTACATCAGCAAATTGTGCTTTCCGGGGCTACACCTGTTGCAAACGATTGGGTAACTTTTCAATCCAGTGGTGCTTTGGTGGCATTGGCTGTTACTTCTCTGACTGGCGGTGCCAACGGCACTGTTGCATCGGAGAATTATACTGCTTATCTTACAGCGGTCAAAGGTAAGGATTGGCAGGTGATGGCTTTGCCCACTGACGATGATGATATCTTCCCTAATGTGAAAGCTTATATTCGCGATCTAAGGGAGAATGACGGGAAAAAAGTCCAGGCTGTCCTTTATGATTATGCTGCCGATTACGAAGGCATTATCACGGTAAAACAAGGGTATCAGCGAGACGGCGTTACCGTTTCTCCTACAAATTTTGTGGCTTGGGTTGCTGGGGTTAGTGCCGGAGCAGAAATGGCGGAAAGTAATACTTACCGCGTGGTAGACGACGCTGAGGAGATCATTGGTGCAATGACAAATCAGGAAATTGAAACTGCTTTGGCTCAGGGATATTTCCTTTTAAGCACTCGTACCGACGGCACCATCGTTGTAGAGCAGGATATCAATACATTGGTTTCTTCCAACTCCGAACTACGGAAAAATAGAATGCTCCGCACTTTAGATCGTATTGCCAATGAGGTGGCACATCGCTTTGAACAGGGATATCTTGGCAAAATAGATAATGACGGCGCGGGTCGCGATCTATTTAAGCAGGAACTTGTTTCATATATGGAATCGTTGGCAGCGGCAGGAGCTGTAGAAACTTTTGACGGTAGCAGCGACATTACGGTAGAACGAGGATTATCTGCTGATTCTGTTACGGTGACCCTCGCAGTACAGCCCGTGGACGCCATGGAAAAACTTTATATGACAGTGGAGGTGCAGTAAATGAGTATTTTTTTGAAAATACAAGATACCGTTGATGGTAAGCTGGGCAGCGTTTATTTGACCATTGATGGACGCCGTTATGAGGTGCCGGGAATTCAAAAAATTGAGGCCCATGATGTCGTCAAAGAACGGACGTTGAAAACTGTGGGCACAGTTCGCACGCAAACTGCTGTCGCCGGAGTGGAGGGAAGCGGCACAATGACAATTCAGTATTATGCTATTTCTATCTTCGGGAAAATCATTGAAAAATACCGCCGTGAAGGGAATTTTACACCCTTTGATTTATTGATTGTAAACTATGATAAGGGAACCGGCCTGGGACGACGTTCTGCTTCTTTCAGTAATTGTACACTCTGCGGCGACGTGCCTTTGGCCGCTTTGGACAGCACCATCGATGATGCGCTGACCATTGATTTAAAATTTAAATACGATGATTTTTATATTCTTGAGGATTTTGCGGAACCGACTGCCATTGGGAGGGAATAAAAATGACATTGATGGACTTTTTACTGGCTCATCCAGTAGAGAACATGGAGGAGGAAGTGATTGTTTCTCCGCGTCTCCAAGATCGGCCGTTTTTGGTGCGCAGTGTGACCCTGGGAGAAATGGATCAATATCAGCGCCGATGTCGTAAAAATCGAGAATTTGACGGTGAGGCCTTTCAGATGCTTTTAGTGATTAATCATTGCGTCTCTCCGGATTTTCGAAGCGTTGAGGCTTTGGAGCAAAGTGGTTGCTCAACTCCGGAAGCACTGGTAGAACGAGTGTTGAAAGCTGGTGAAATCGCTCAATTGGCGCAATCCATTTGCAATCTCAGTGGATTTGGAGAAAATGTTAGAACCCTTGCCAATGAAGTAAAAAACTGATGGAGGAGGGCGACGGAGAGACATTTTATGCCATGTTTGCCCTCCATTTCTTCCATTGGCGTCCCCAAGAATTTATCATGCTGCCGCTGCGGGAAAAAGCCGCAGTGGTGGCCATGATCGACCGGCGTCTTGCAGACATGAAGCGTCGGCAATAAAGAAAGGAAGGGGAAATTGTATCATATTACATTAAAAAACTCAGCCACGAAATCGTGGCTGCTGTTTCCGAATAATCCGGAGAAAATTGAGATTACCCTGGGAGTGGATCATAAGGTCTATGATCTCATGTCTCAAGGAGAAACTGTAGTTCCCGGTTGTCGTCAAGGAAAGAGAATTTCTTTTTCTTCGACCTACCCTAAGAGTAATACCAACATTCGACCATGGCTGGAAAATGCCATCGAAACCAAAGAGGTGCTCCATTTAACGATTGGTGGTACATCTTTAGACCGTTCTTATACCTTTGGAGAAAGTTTGGATGTTGTGATCGATTCTTTTCGTTATTGGGAAAAGGGAGGAGAGCCTAACGTCGTGTTTTTTGAATTGGTCTTAATAGAATACCGTCCCTTTTCATTGAAGGCGGTGACATAATGGCGGAAACTACATTTTTTTATAATACCGGTGGCAGGGACGAGCAAATGCAGCTTCTTCTGGAAAGCCGGGCGTTAAAAAAAGTACTTGATATTACGGATTGTATTACTGAGGTAACCTGGGAAACTGTGCGGATCGGCGTTCCTTCTAAATTATGTTTTACCGTATTAAAAACCGACGGCCTCAATTTCCATGAAGGCGATCATGCAGTATGGAAAGACGGAGGAGAGGTTCTTTTTCGCGGTGTGGTATTTACCAAAGATAAAAATCATCGAGGGGAAATTCAAGTAATTTGTTATGATTCTCTGCGCTATTTAAAGGCGAAGCAAAGTTATAATTTTACTGGAAAAAATGCTGGAGATATCATTGCAAAAATCAGCGGTGATATGGGCCTGAAGTGCGGTCAGTTAGAGAACACGGGGTATGTGATTCCCTCTTTGATTGCCGACGAGACGACGTGCCTTGATACCATCGCCAGAGCCTTGGAACTAACGGGAGAAGCCACCGGACGAAGCTACTGTTTTTACGACAAGGATGGAGCTTTGACATTGACGGCTTCCACCAAAATGGTGAGTCCTTATATTTTAGGCACCGAAAGCTTTGCCGAAGGATATACTTACCGTACTTCCATTGACGATGGCGTTTATAATTATGTAAAGTTGGTACGTCCCAATGAGCTGACGGGGCAAGGAGACGCCTATGTGGCAGCGGGAAACGATGCCATTGCCAAGTGGGGGAAGTTGCAGTATTACGAGCGTGTTAATGACGAACTCAATGGAGCCCAAATAAAAGAAATGGCACGCAAAATCCTGCTTCGCGACAATCGATTACAGAGACATTTATATTTATCCTGTATGGGAATTTCTCAAATTCGAGCGGGACAAGTGGTAAAAATTCGTATTCCAGATATGGGGGAACTTAGCACTGATGATTATTTAACCGTAGAACGGGCTCGCCATATTTGGAATCGGGAGCACCGTATGGAATTAGAATTCTCTATTTTCAGAGAAGCTGATTTGAATTATGCCATTACCATGTCGGAATTCTCCGAATACATTGACGTAACAAAAAAAGAAATCAAAGAAACGACAAAAAAATCTTCCGGCGGTACCAAAAAGACTTCCGATGGGGATGACGGTGATACCGGTTCTTCCAGTGGAAAATATCGTTTGCCGTTTCACGGAACCTGGCGGGTTTCCACACCTTTCGGCAAAACCGGAAAATCCTGGTCCTGCGGGTGGCATACCGGTGTCGATTATGTAGGAATGAGTGATAAAACCGTTTATGCCATTTGTAGTGGTAAAGTGGAAAAAGTTTCTCGCAGCGGTTCTTACGGAAACCATGTGATCATCCGCCATACAGACGGTTATCGTAGTCTTTATGCTCATCTGGCTTCTATCCGTGTCAGCGTCGGACAGTCGGTTACCACTAATACGAAGGTGGGAATTGAGGGGCAGACGGGGAATGCCTTTGGGGTACATCTCCATTTGGAATTACATAAAGGTGCTTACCGGTATCCTCCTTCCCCGAAAATCAATCCTCATGTTTATATTTTAACCCATTGATTGGAGGTGGCATCATGCTTGAAATCATCCGCCGCGCTGTGGCGGAAGCACTGTCCCAATGGCAACTGACCGATTATACTCCTGGAGTGGTGGAAAAAATATCGCCTTTGCAGTTGAAATTGAGAGATGATCTCTACCTAACAAAAGAAAACCTCATCATGACAGATAAGATCAGTGATTTGACCGTCGGCGATAAGCTGGTACTTCTTCGCGTCATGAGGGGACAAAAATATATTGTTTTATCAAAGGTGGTGGCAGAATGACTTTATATTATTTTGAATCGGTTCTTCCTGAATCGTATTTTGATTTGGAAACTGAGCCGATTATGGCGAGCAAGACGTACCGTTTGACAGAAAACCGAAAACGAATTCGCGGTGATTGCGACGGGAAAAGCAGCCTTTGTCAAAGTATTGCAAAACGACTCAGTACAGAGCGCGGAGCCTATCCCATTTACGGTGAGCTCTATGGCGTCGCCTTTGATGATTTATGGGATCTGCCTGCCACGCTGATAGAAACGGAAGTAGAAGCCCGTATCAAAGAATCATTACTGCAAGATGATCGCATTCTCTCCGTAAAAAATTTTGTGTTTCAGCGATGCGAAAACGGTTTGGAAGTCGAGTTTGCCGTGGCCACAGAGGAAGAGGAAACCGTAATCGATTGGAGGTTGGAATATGATTGATCCACTGGATTATACCATGGAGAATCTTCTCAATATGCTTTTATCGCGAATTCCCGATACTTTGGATAAACGAGAGGGGAGCGTGATTTATGATGCCTTAGCGCCGGCGGCTCATGAATTGGCATCACTTTATGAATCAATGGCAAATCAGTTTGAGCAATGCTTCATTGAGACAGCCACAGGCAATGCGTTGGACATGCGATGCGGCGAGTTGGGGGTTACTCGTCGTGCTGCTGTAAAAGCAATCCGTTTGGGATATTTTTATGATGAGAGCAACGCTCCCTATGAAGTGACTGTTGGGATGCGATTTGCTACTATTGATGGGAGCAACAGCATTAATTTTCAAGTGATGGAACAGGTGGAATCGGGAGTTTACCATTTGGAAGCGGAAACTGCGGGAGCATCGGCCAATGCCTACGAGGGGGAGTTGATGGCTTTACAATATACCGAGGGGCTGGCCAAGGCAGAGATTAAAGGGGAGCCTGTGATCGATGGAAGCGACGCCGAGGATGATGATACCTTACGCGCACGTTATTTTTATCATATTACTGATGAGCCTGCCAATGGCAATTGTGCTCAGTATTTACAGTGGGCTTTGGAGTACCCGGGAATCGGAAAAGCCAAAGTCTTTCCGCGGTGGAATGGTGTAAATACTGTAAAAGTTAGCATTTTAGCCAGCGACGATGAACCCGCCTCGGTGGATCTGGTTAGTAAGTTCCAAGCATATCTTGACCCCAATTCTGGTGGCATGGGACAAGGCGTCGCTCCCATTGGCGCTCAGGTGACCGTGACTACAGCGACGGAAAAAACGATCAATGTATCCTTTACTGCTCAGCTGAATTCAGACCTTTTGGAAACCAATGCCAATTCCCTGGTGACAGTAGCTATTTCTGAGTATTTCAAAGATTCTGCGTATCGCAAGTCTAAAGTTTATTATATGGAAGTTGGTGCGGCAATTCTTAGTGTGGAAGGAATTGAGAGTGTTTCTGACTTGAAAATCAATAACGGCAGCATCGATATTGATTTGACTTCGGAAGAGATTCCCGTATTGGGGCAAATTTCTATGGAGGTGGCATCATGAGTACATCTTCACTTTCCCGGCTCCTTCCTGATTTTTACGGTGGCACAGAAGAATTTCAGGCTATATTCTATGCGGAAGAAAAAGCGTTGGAGGATGCGGCTGATCATTTGGAGACGGTCTTTGATGACACAACTGTTTTGCAGTGCTGTGAGGAAGTGTTAACCCGCTGGGAACATGCGTTGGGATTGGATAGCGTAGGATCACTGGAGCAGAGGCATATGGTCGTAAACGCAAAAATGAGAGGGCAAGGTCCCCTTTCCAAAGAGAAAATTCTTAATATTGTTTCGTCGTTCACCGGCGGTGAGGTGACTGCTTATGTTTCATTTTCTGGCAGCACCATTCTTGTCCAGGTGCTCCCTCCGGAAAATGGAGAATTGTTTGATTTTTCTGAGATTCGGAAAGCCCTGGAAGGGCGTATTCCCGCACATTTACAGTTAACAGTAAATCGATATTACAGTACTTGGGAAGATATTGCTTCTGCCGCTCAAAACTGGCAAGGCATTGGTACCAACTTTTCTGACTGGGGTAAGGTGAAGGATTATATAGAAAGGTAAGGTGAGGGGAACATGCAAACAACAACGAACTATGGATTAAAGAAAATAGAGCTGACAGATTCACCGCCGGATATCACAGTAATGAACAGTAACTGGGATACCATTGACGCGGAATTGAAGGAAGCCACCGACCATATAGAGGAAAGCGATACCCATATGGAAGATAGCACCATTCATGTAACCTCCGAGGATAAAAGCAACTGGAACGGTAAGGCCGCGGCGAGCCATAATCACGATACCGCCTACGCTTCCATCAGCCACAGCAATGATAGTTCCATTCATGTCACCGCCACGGATAAAAGCAACTGGAACAGCAAAGCGGCGGGCA
>NBJMC04201__coassemble_1139_pt1 | contig 15046 bp, 11 predicted proteins | sample NBJMC04201__metabat2_high_PE_023 | metagenome-assembled genome bin NBJMC04201
ACGCGACAGTGGCCGATGGCAGCACTATGCTCACTGCGGGTGTGGATTATGAAATTACCTATGGTAGCAACAGCGAAGTCGGTAATAGTCCCAATGATGAAGGCCTTAAAAATGGTGGTGGTTGGGTTAAAATTACCGGTACGGGTAATTATACCGGTGAGATCATGAAATATTTTGAGATCACATCTGTAGACGAGAGTTATCTTTCCGCTGGCTTGGATCGTTATTACGGTTACTATGGCGATAGCAGCACCGACCATGCCAATGTTACGGTGATGCACGGTGCCCACGAAGTGGATGAAAGCGAGATTCGCCTTGCGGTGTCTTATACCGATGGTATAACGGTGGTTGACGACGCTATTGACAATGGGTATGCGATTCAAAATGGATTAGGAATCACCTTTGGACAGGCGGGCATCTACACTATTACCGTGGAGGTATCTGGTGCGCATACAGGGAAGTTTACTCTGAATTATACACTGTTGCCCCAGGATAGCAGTACTGGCGGCCTGACTGCTACCGGTCCGCAAAACAACGTCGTGACTTATGACGGAGAAAACCATGCTTTTGTTCCTCAAGTCTCTGATGGAAACGGAAGTGACCTAACTTTGGACGATTACAGTTTGACCTACAGCTATACGCCGTTTACCAATAAGGTCAGTGCCGTTGCCGAGGGAACAGCATACGATCCCGACAGTACCGATATGAGCCAGGCGGGATTATATCTGGTCACCGTGACGGGAAAAGATAATTATATTGGCACAGTGTCTTTGCCCTTTTTGATCAGCCAACGTGATCTGAGTGATCCTACGATTACCGCGGCATTCTCGTCAGATGTTTTGACATACAATGGCAGCGCCCAGACACCGGGAGTCTCCCTGACTTATCAGGGAAAAACCGTTGAAGGTCTGCGGGAAACGGAATATTATAACAACACCAATGCCGGTACGGCTCAGGCTGTTAGCATAGCCACCGCTGATAATAATAACTTTACTGGTATGCGAATCGATGAATTTACCATTGCTAGAAAAGATCTTTCCCATGAAAGCATTGGTGCTATTGCCGATCCTTCGAGTTATCCTTATACCGGCAACGTCGTAATTCCCACAGTCAAAGTAACCGACGGCGAACGAAATACTACTCTGACCATGGGTGCTGAATACACGGTTGATTCCACTGCGACTCAACCTGGTACGGCCAAAGCTATGATTACTGGCGTCGGCAATTATCAAGGGACGTTGGAATTGGAGTTCACCATCACCAGTTCCGGGCCCGATCCAGTCGATACCTTGAAACTGACGGTAACGCCGTCTGAATGGATCTACGGTGATAACGTGGATAAAAAGCTTTCTGTCACCTACGATGGTGTGGAAATGAATGCGGATCAATATGATCTCACCATTACCGAAGCAATACGTGGCGAAATCTACCAAGGCAATGATAAAGCTGCAGCGTTGGCAGAGTTGAGCGATCCCGGTACCTATACGATTACCGCCCAAGGTACAGGCGTTTACGAAGATTCTAACGATACCACCACGGTCACCATTCATAAGATCAAACCGACGGTATCCGTTACCGCTGATCCCACCAGCCTTTCCGGTAGTGGAACTGTGACTTTGGCTCTCAGTGGAACCAACCTACCCGCCGGAACGGATCTGGCACAGTTATTGAGTGTAAATACAATAAACGGTACGGAACTGGACCTCTCGAAACTGAATTGGACAGAAGAAAACGGTGTTTGGACTACTAGCTTTGATGCTGCTAACGCCAATGAAACATATACCTTTACCCTTCAATTGAAAGGCAATGAGTATTATGAATCTGCCAGTTCTACGGAAAAAGTAGTAACAGCACGGCGGAGCAACGGTGTTGACGAATGGCTGAACGTTACAGACCATATTCGCTATCTCAACGGCTATGGCAACGGTTTGTTTGGGCCGGATGATAACATGTCTCGGGCTCAAGTGGCACAAATGTTTTACAATCTGTTGCTGAATAAAGATATACCTGTTACCGTGAGCTTCACTGATGTTTCTGAAGGCGCTTGGTATGTTGAGGCGGTAAACGCCCTTGCTTCCTTAGGCATTGTAGAAGGAATCGGCGACAATCAGTTCGCTCCCGATAAAGCCATTACTCGTGCAGAGTTTACCATCATGGCCATGCGTTTTGCCTATCTTCCCGAAGCGGGGACCAATCCTTACAATGATTTGATAGTAGGTTCCTGGTATTACGATTATGTGGTAGGATCTGCCCAATATGGATGGACCAATGGTTATGCTGACGGTAGCTTCCGTCCTGATAATACCATCACCCGTGCTGAGGTAACGACCATCACCAATCGCATGCTTAGCCGTAGTGCAGATAAAGCCTTTGTGGACAATCACGCGGAAGAGATGATGCAGTTTACCGATTTGAACAAATCTCATTGGGCGTATTACGACATTATGGAGGCTACCAACGCTCATGACTACGAAAAAGAAAATGACATAGAGGTTTGGACGGGACTCCGGTAATCACTCTATCAACCTACAAAGCGGAGGAAATATGGATCGCAATATTGTAGTCAAAAGATTGTACCAATGTCCTGATTCCTTAGAAAATGCAGCGATTTGGTTTTCTCAAAAATGGGGCATCCCTTCGGAAACATATCGCGACAGTATGGTAACGTGCATTCAGAAGGAAACAGGAATCCCACAATGGTATCTCGTTTTTGAACAGCAACGAATCGTTGCCGGCGCGGGGGTAATCGCAAATGATTATCATGATCGTGTGGATTTAACTCCGAATCTTTGCGCTTTATTTGTGGAAGAATCCCATCGATATCGCGGCATTGCGAGGCTGCTGTTGGATTCCGCTCGAAGGGATATGGGTAAACTGGGATTTGAGACATTATATTTGGTGACAGATCATGAACACTTTTATGAGAGATGCGGTTGGGAATTTTTGACAATAGTCTCTGACAGCGATGGAAACCCTGTCAGAATGTATGCCGCATCAACACTTTGATGAAACATACCGCGATTCTTTGATCCTTTCATTTGATTAAAAACGAAAAGCGTCAGTACAGCTTTTGGCTTGTACTGACGCTTTTTGTGTTGATATTTATTTCATGTAAGTTACAAAAACTATATATTTTCTTGGGTTTCATCAAATATATCAGATTTTTTTTCCCCCTTCCGGAGAAAAGAAGTTAGGCTTTCACCCAAAATAGAACAGATTGCCCCAAGAACGATGGGCAGTGGGCGAAAAAGATCATCGGCAAAAGGAAGGCCACAGTAATAGAGAACGATCAAAGGCGGGGCTATGGAGCAGAAGGCAGCGAATATTCCGCCGCCGGGCCGCAAAATTTTACGGCTGAAACGGCGGGCTGCCGAAAACGATAGCATTGGTAAATAAAATAGCCAGATTTTTTCCATGATTTCCCAAGAAAACAACTCCAATCCGTTGACGGTAGCAAATAGAAGGGTAATGATAAAAAAAGAGACAATCACGGACAAAATTGTTTTCAACCATTCCATGGATATTTTCCCCCTTTATGAGCCAAATCGCGTTTGCGTCGAGGGCTCATTGTATTTTATGGCATGGAGCCGATTGTTAGAACAAAAAGTACAATTTTTTTCTTTGTCGGTGGAAGTTTTCCGCAGATTCTGTAAAAATATCTTTATTGTGCGGAGAACTTGTGGTATAATACTATGGTTAATAAAATGCCCATACTATGAGTATCCATTGCTTTTTTGTGTGTCGGCATAAAAAATGACAGAATTCAGACGATAGAATTGTTTTGAAATAAAAGGAGGACTTGCCATGACGGGAGAACTGAAATCCGTCTATGATCCCAAAGAAGTAGAGGAAAAGTGGTATCAATTCTGGGAAACAAACCGTTACTTTCACGCCGATGTCGATGATGAAAGGGAGACTTTTACCATTGTCATTCCCCCGCCCAATGTTACAGGACAACTTCATATGGGGCATGCTCTTGACGTGACCATGCAGGATATTTTAATCCGTTACAAAAGAATGTGCGGCTTTAATACCCTTTGGGTGCCCGGCACCGACCATGCCGGCATTGCGACTCAGGCCAAAGTTGAGGAGCAATTACGGGAAGAAGGTAGCTCTAAAGAGGAAATTGGCAGGGAGGCTTTCGTCAAAAAGACCTTTGAATGGAAGGACAAATATCACGAACGCATTGTGCGTCAGCTTCGCGGTACCGGTGCTTCCTGCGATTGGGAGAGAGAACGGTTTACCATGGACGAAGTCCTCTCCAGAGCAGTACGGGAAGCTTTTGTAACATACTATGAAAAAGAGCTGATTTACCGTGATAAATATATTGTGAATTGGTGTCCCCATTGTCACACTACGATTTCCGATATTGAAGTGGAGCATCGGGAACAAGAAGGACACCTTTGGGAGATTAAATATAAAGTTAAGGGAGAAGACGATGTTTTCATGACCGTGGCCACCACTCGTCCCGAAACCATGCTGGGTGACGCTGCTTTGGCGGTAAATCCCGAAGACGAACGGTATGCCGCATATGTGGGAAAAACTGTTTTCATTCCTATCATTGATAGAGAGATCCCCGTTATCTCCGATGAATATGTGGATCAATCGTTCGGTACAGGTGTGGTAAAAATTACGCCCTTCCACGATCCCAACGACTTTGAAGTAGGACTTCGCCACAATCTTCCTCAAATCGAAGTCATTGATCTTGACGCAAAAATGACGAAGGCCGCAGGAAAATATGAGGGTATGGATCGCTATGAATGCCGCAAGGCTCTGTTGGAAGATTTAAAAGCCATCGGGCAAGGCGGTGGAGAAAAGGCCCATGTTCATGCCGTAGGGGAATGCTATCGCTGCGGGACGACGATTGAACCTCTTATTTCCAAACAATGGTTTTTAAGAATGAAACCTTTGGCGGAACCGGCCATTGAAGCGGTAAAGAAAGGAGATACTTCCTTTGTTCCTTCCCGCTTTGATAAAGTTTATTTAGGATGGATGGAAAATATCCGTGATTGGTGTATCTCCCGCCAACTTTGGTGGGGCCATCGCATTCCCGTTTGGTATTGTGATGACTGCGGTGCCGAAATCTGCCTCCGTGAAGATCCCACGGTTTGCCCTCACTGCGGCAGCCAACATCTGACCCAGGATGAAGATGTTTTGGATACCTGGTTCTCTTCGGCATTGTGGCCATTTTCCACTTTAGGCTGGCCCGATGAAACCGTTGATTTGAAAAAATATTTTCCCACCTCTGTTTTGGTTACAGGTTGGGATATCATCTTTTTCTGGGTAGCCCGCATGATTTTTAGCTCTTTGGCTATGACGGATCAGGTGCCTTTTAAAGAAGTGCTGATTCATGGTCTCGTTTTGGACGAGCACGGCAGAAAGATGTCGAAGTCGTTGGGGAACGGCGTAGACCCCATGGAAATTATCGACGAAGTCGGCGCCGACAGCCTCCGCTTTATGTTAGTCACGGGGAATACTCCCGGCAATAATCTTCGTTTCCGTAAAGAACGCTTGGAGGGCAGTCGTAATTTCGCCAATAAAATCTGGAATGCCAGCCGTTTTGTTTTGATGAATTTGGAAGGTTATGAAGATGGCGATTGGAATGACGAACAACTCTCTCTCCATGATCGTTGGATTTTGACCAAACTCAACGAAACCGCTTCGGGAATCCGCCGCAATTTGGAACGGTATGAATTAGGCGAAGCTGCACACCTCATCTATGATTTTATCTGGAACTATTTCTGCGACTGGTATGTGGAATTGTCGAAAAACGCACTCTATAAAGGCAGTGAGGAAGAGAGACTGCAGAGCCAGAGAGTTTTGGTTTATGTTCTTTCCCGAGGTTTGGAACTGCTCCATCCCTTTATGCCCTTTATTACTGAGGAAATCTGGCAAAAATTGCCCCATCAGGGCGAAACCGTTGTTTTGGCCGATTATCCTAACCACGAAGAACGTTTCGAAAATGAGGCAGCAGCTCGTGCTATGGATATGATGATTGATATGATTAAATCCATCCGTAACCTTCGGGCGGAAATGAAAGTACCTTTGGGCCAAAAGGCCCGCCTTGTCGTGGCTGCGGCAGATCAGGAACGAAATATCATCGAAGAAAATAAAGCTTATCTCGATAAAATGGCTGCCATTGATTGCGTAGAATTTATTGCTCTAGGCGACGATGCTCCTAAAGGCGCCGCTGCCGCCATCTTAGGTGATGTTCGCGTTTACTTGCCTTTGGCCGGTCTCGTGGATATGGAAAAAGAAAAAACCAGACTGAACAAAGAAATGGCCAATGTGGAAAAAGAGATTGCTCGTTTGAGCGGAAAATTGAACAACCAGGGTTTCCTTTCCAAGGCTCCTGCCGAGGTTGTTGAAGGAGAACGGGAAAAACTGGAAGCAGCCAAGAAAAAAATGACCGGTCTCGAAGAGACTTTGGCCATGTTAGCAGAGGTCGAATAACCATGATGAATTATGCGGAATCCCTGATTTATTTGCGGGATCTTACAAAATTTGGAGTCAATTTTGGTCTGGGACGCGTGGAGGAGCTCCTTCGCCGCCTCGGCGATCCTCATAAAACCATGGAATACATCCATGTGGGGGGTACCAATGGCAAGGGAAGTATTTCCTCAATGCTCAGTTCCATGCTAACGGTGAACGGAGATCGTCCCGGTTTGTTTACTTCTCCTCATCTTCATTCCTATCGAGAACGTTTTCGCATCGCAGGAGAAACCATCAGCCATCAGGACGTGGCTATTTGTCTCAATGAGATCAAACCGCATATTGAGTCCATGATAGAAGACGGTTTTGAGCAGCCCACAGAATTTGAAGTCAACGCAGTTTTGGCCTTTTATTATTTTGCCAAGTGCGGTGTGAAAAATGCCGTATTGGAAGTAGGTATGGGGGGAGAGATTGACGCTACCAATGTCATTCAAAATACCAAAATTGCCATTCTTTCCAATATTGCATTGGAACACACGGAATATCTCGGTGAAACCAAAGAGAAAATTTGTCTGACAAAATCCGGCATCATTAAAAAAGGTGCTCACGTTTTAAGCGGAGTTACAGAACCGGATCTCCGCGACCTGTTGAGACGGCGCGCCAAAGAAGAAGGTGCTTTGGACGTAGGATTTACCGGCAGTGATTTTCAAACGGAATTTGTTTGTTCTGATGCGGACGGGCAATATTTTGATTATCGCGACGATGAAGCTGAATATAAGGAGCTTTACTTGCCTCTGCAGGGATTGCACCAAGTGGGAAATGCCGCTTTGGCGATCCGTGCCGCCCGTCTTTGGGGGCTGGGGGAAAACGTAATTCGTGAAGGGCTCAAAAAAACTTTTTGGCCCTGCCGCTTGGAAAAGGTATCGGAGGATCCTCTTACGATCATCGACGGCGCCCACAACGATCACGGCATGGGGGTTTTAACCTCCTACCTCAAAGAACATTACAGTGATTGCGAAATCACCGTGCTCATCGGAATGTTGGCTGATAAAGAACGGGAAAAAGCCGTAGCGCTTTTGGGCCCCCTTGTGGATCAGGTCGTTGTGACCCGTCCCAACAGTCCAAGAGCCGGAGATTTTGAGATGATCGCCTCCTTTTTCCGTCCCTATTGTCATCGCGTTTACTTGGAAGAGAAAATTCCCGCTGCCGTGGATTTAGCAAAACGACTTGCGCATGAGTCGGCAAAAGACGGAAAAAAACCTTTGTTGCTGATTACCGGTTCCCTTTATATGGTAGCTGATGCAAGAGGATATTTACTGGGCATTGAAAGTGAGTGATTTTATGAAAACAGCGAAACGCAACATCATATTGGCCTCGGCTTCACCTCGTCGTAAAGAACTTTTACAACGTTTGGGACTGGAGTTCGACATTGTTCCCGCTTCCATTGACGAGAAACAAAATGACCATGAAGATGCCGCTACCTATACGCTACGTACAGCAATGCAAAAAGCCCTTGCCGTGGCCAAAAACTATACGGATGCAACAGTGATCTCCGCCGATACTGTGGTCGTGATGGACGAACAGATCCTCGGAAAACCGAAGACAATGGATCAGGCCGAGGAAATGCTGAGGAATTTAAGCGGTAGAGAGCATGTGGTAATTACAAGCGTGGGAATTGTGGATCAAATTTCCGGACGCTCTATCAGCGCTACGGAGCAGACATTGGTTTATTTTCAAACGCTATCGAAAGAAGAAATCCGCGCTTATGTGGAGACCGGTGAACCCATGGATAAGGCCGGCGCATATGGGATTCAGGGCCTAGGGGGACTTTTTATCCGTCGTATTGAGGGAGACTTTTACAATGTGGTAGGCCTTCCGCTAAATAAATTATATCAGTTGTTAAAAGAAATCGAAATTCGGGTGTTATAACACGGATTCTTCACCCATTGTTGATAAAACAGAGGTATCATAGAATTATGTCGAAACCAATGAAAATTCTGCGTAAATGGAAGTTCATAGTAATTATTATTCTGGCAGTGGCGTTATTACTAGTGGCAAAGGCATGTGGTCCCCAAGACGAATTATCTTCTGCGGAGGGGGCTGCTCGTTCCGCCGTATCGCCGTTGACGGCTGTGGGAAATTTTTTTGGTAACTTCTTTGATTTCAGCACAAAAAATCAATTGGAGCAAGCGTTGGAAGATGCCAACAATGAATTGGCGGAATTGAAGGCTCAATCCTCTATTGCCCAAGATGTTTCTGCGGAAAATGAGCGATTGCGAGAACTGCTGGATCTCAAGGAATCCAATGCCGGGAGTTGGAATATGGTAGCCGCTTCCGTTTCTGGACGGGAAATTGATAATTGGTATGAGCGTCTCTTGATTAATAAAGGATCCGCAGACGGCATTGAGGAAAATATGGCTGTGGTCAATGAAGGCGGACTGGTGGGAAGAACTGTCAATGTGACGGAGAACACTTCAGAGGTGTTGTTGATCATTGATGCTATGGGATCCCTTGGCGGTATGTTGCAAGAAAGCCAAATCCCTGGAGTTTTAGAAGGCATCGGCGGAGGTAAGGGACTCCTTACTATGTCGAATCTTCCTTTTGATGCCAATATTCAGCTCAATGATGTGGTTGTGACTTCGGGAGAAGGCGGTGTTTTTCCGGCCGGTCTTTTAGTGGGTACCGTGGTTAAGGTAGGCGATTCTGTCGATGGCCTCAGCCGTCAGGCGGTAGTTGAGCCTTTTTGTGATTTTAACAGCATTGATACAGTATTGGTAATGATCCCCGTCGAGACTAATGAAAACAGTGCAGATTCTTCCGACAGTGAACAGGGCGGAGCTTCCGATAGCAACAGCGAAGATACTTCCTCCGGTAGTGACACGACTGACAATACGGGAGATTCATCCGATACACAGACGGATAACACGGATAACTCTGATGAAACGACAGATTCATCCAATGGAGACAGTGGGGGGGATGAGTGAGAATGATGCTCTATATCGTTCCGTATCTCTTCTATTCTTTGTTGGGTTTATGCGGAATTTTTCTTCAAGCAGAATTCTTTTCGTTTATTGAAATTTTTCATACAAAACCCGATTTGATCTTAATTTTTACGGTGATTGCGGCCATCAAAACAGGCTGGAAAAACGGCGGATTGGCCGGGGCAGTGATGGGGTTTTGGGTAGATCTTTTTATCGGCGGCTATTTTGGCGTCAATATTGTCGTTTTTGGTTGCACGGGGATGCTTTTTGGATTTTTGGCCAAAAGGATTAAGTTGAATTTTTATCCCGGCCACTTCTTTTCGGTATGCGCAGGGACGTTATTTTCCGGTTTTCTTTATTTGATTTGTCTTAATTTGATCGGGGTGGGGCTTCCTTGGCTTTCCAGTATTGGTGGGATTATTGTTCCGACTGCCTTTTATAATGCGGTGTTAATGCTGTTGGCAATGCCTTTTATTTATTTATACCGACGTTTTCGCGGTACCAAAATTGCCTATGTGGATTTGACCGGTGGCGGTATTATTCTCACATCGAATAACACACCCGTTGATCAATCGGTAATAAAGCGTAAAAAGTCCAACCGAAAAAAACGGGAACGTATTGAAAAATTGAAAAAACAGAATCGTCATAACGATCCAAGGCAAAATCGCGGAAATGAAAAAATTTCTTCTCAACGTTCCCAAAGAGAGAAAAACACCGGTACAAAACGCCGGAAAAAGAAAAATATAGTGAATAAACGTGATCAAATGAAAAAACCAAGGAGCAAGAGCTATGAGCGATCCAAAAAATAATAGCCCGGAAAAAGAGCCGCAGCAAGTGATTAATAAACGACTATTTATCATTTATATACTAGTGTTTGTTGTGTTTGCTGTTTTAATTGGGCGGCTCTTTTATATGCAAATTATTCAGGGGGGAGCCTATTCGGAACGGGCGGAGAATAATATTACCCGTACGGTTGAATTGGAGGCGCGTCGTGGTGTCATTTACGATCGAAACGGTAATGTACTCGCCAGTTCTGAACCGTATATGAGTGTTAACGTTTATATGGACGAGGTGGAGGATCGTGAGGCCCTTGCCGAAGCCTTGGCGGAACTGTTCAATCGCGAGGATATCTATACGGCAGAGGAAGAAGCGCGGGCGGCGACAGCTGTCAGTAGTTTGAGTGAAGAAATTGAATCCAATGCGCAAAAACTCGCCCAAGCCAACGACGAGGAAGAGGGAGAGACTGAGGATTCTCAATCGGATTCCACAGACGATGAAGAAGAAAGCGCTGATGGAAGCCTTACAGAAAACGATAAAGTTACCGTGGATGAGTTGAAAGAGATGCTCTCTTCCAATGTTAATAACTTTCTTCCCGTTACTGTGCGGACTTATACCTATGATGTCGGTGTAAAAGTAGCTCAGATCATTGCGGAAAATCGAGATCTTTATCCCGGCGTTTATGTTGCTGAACAAGCCATGCGTTCTTACCCTAACGGTTATTATTTGGGGCATGTTTTGGGCAGTGTCGGAACGATCACCCAATCGCAATACGATGAAGAAGGCGAGCTTTATGGTTATGATTTAAACGCCATAGTGGGAAAAAGCGGTCTGGAAGAGTATTATGAACACTATACTGAGGACGGAAAAGAAATCGGCCTCAGGGGGCAAAATGGCAGTCGTACTGTTGAGGTAGATGCCAACGGCAATATTGTTCGTACCATTTCCGAAGAACCTCCCACTGCTGGGAATTCCCTTGTTACTACCATTGATTTAAATACCCAGGAACATATGGAGGATTCTTTAAGAAATATTGTTTCCAGCGTAAAGGCTTCCAAACCCGATAAATCGGTGGGAGGTAGCGCTGTTTTGCTCGATATTAAAACAGGCGGTGTCATTGCTATGGCCAGTGCGCCTTCAGTCGATCCCAACGATTTTTCCCGTGGTTTGACCCAGGAGGAAGTGGATTATTATTTCAGCGATGACTTAAAACCACAGATTAATCGTGCAATCTCCAGTAAATATGCCTCTGGTTCCACGTTTAAATTGGTAACGGCGACTGCCTTGTTGCGAGAAGGTATTTCTCCTAATGAAACGGTTCTTTGTAGTCCCAGTGTCTGGTTGAATTCTTCCGATTCTTTGGCACAGTGTTGGCAAACCGGCGGTCACGGATATGTCGATCTCATGGGTGCTACTGCCGGTAGTTGTAATATTTATTATCAGCTCATGGCAGAAAGAGTTGGAGAAGATGCGATGTTGCAAGCCGGCATGGATTACGGATTCGGGCAAAAAACCAATATTGATCTTCCCGGTGAAGTCTCGGGACTTTTACCGACTCCCGAATGGAAAGCTGAGAATAGAAGTGGTTGGGAAAAAGAATGGCATACTTATGATACTTACTATACTTCCATTGGCCAGGGGGCAACAGAAGACACTGTTTTGCAGTTGGCTTGCTATACTGCCACCATTGCCAACCGCGGTGTACGCATGAAACCTTATATTGTTCAAGAAATTACCGACGACAGTGGTACGGTTTTAAAATCGACGGAACCAACGGAAGTTATCGATATGGAGTTTACTGATGAAACCGCCGATTTGTTAATTCAGGCGATGAAAACTGTTACCAACGAAGGTGGTACTGCCGTAAATCTTTTCGACGTATTACCCGATGAACTTCGCCCTGCAGGGAAAACCGGTACTGCCCAAACAGGGCTTGCTTCCGACGATCCCAATTCTGACTTCCATGGCGTTTTTATCGCCTTTGCCCCTGCTGACGACCCTGAAGTCGCCTTTGCCTGCCTGATTGAATATGGGCGCCACGGCTCCACCTCGGCAGGTTATGTTTGTGAAGATACGCTCAATGCCTATTTCGGATATGACGTCGATACCAGCATTATTGTGTCGAGCGGTGAGTGAAAAAAAACGTTGGCGCAGCAATTTTCATAAGCTATAATATCAAGTGTTGCAACACAATCCTTTGGAAAGGATGATATTATGGCGAATCCTATTATGAAACAACTATTCTCTGATGGTGATACCATCTTGATTGAAGGACCTTTGCGTTCTGGACAATGTGTCACATTTGACGGTAACGTTGTTGTGCGAGGGGATGTCAATGCCGGTGCGGAAATCGTAGCTTCCGGCCATGTCCTTGTATTTGGCGCACTCCGCGGCATGGTTCATGGCGGCGCTTGTGGAATGGAATCCGCTTCGGTTCTTGCCCTGTCACTTTTGCCAACACAACTGCGTATTGCGGGCCATATCACCTGTCCTCCCCAAGGGTATTATGAACATGCCGGCCACAAACCGGAAATTGCCAGACTTGCCGATGGCAAAGTGGTAATTGAAGAATTTTTGGCATAGGAGGTCAGTAAAAATGGGTGAAGTAATTGTAATTACCTCTGGCAAGGGAGGCGTAGGTAAAACGACCGCCACTGCGAACATTGGTACAGCATTGGCGCAAATGGGAAAGAAAGTGGTTCTTCTCGATACGGATATTGGTTTAAGAAACCTTGACGTCGTCATGGGATTGGAAAATCGGATTGTTTATGATTTAGTGGATGTGGCGGAAAAGCGTTGTCGTTTAAAACAAGCACTGATTAAGGACAAGAAGTTGGATACACTTTTTTTGCTTCCCGCTGCCCAAACCAGGGACAAGACTGCCATAACCCAGGCGGATATGACGAAAATCACGTCAAAACTGCGGGAAGAGTATGATTATGTATTGATTGATTGTCCTGCCGGAATCGAACAAGGTTTTAAAAATGCCATTGCCGGTGCGGATCGTGCCGTCGTTGTTACGACACCGGAGGTCAGCGCCGTACGAGATGCAGACCGTATCATTGGTTTGCTGGAAGCTGCAGGACTGAAGGATCCCAAAGTGATCATTAACCGCATTCGCCCTGATATGGTGCGAAAAGGGGAAATGATGGACATCGGCGATATTTTGGAGATTTTATCTGTAGAGCTGGTAGGTATTGTTGCTGACGATGAAGAGATCGTCATTTCTACGAATCGCGGTGAACCTGTTGCGAAAAATGATTTTTCCATCGCGGGAAAATGCTTTCGCAATATTGCACGCCGTTTCAATGGGGAAAATGTTCCTTTCATGAATCGCGAATTTCATGTGAGTTTCTGGCAGAAACTTCGCTCTGTTTTTGTAAAATAGGGGGCCGATGTTATGCTGGATTTTTTGAGAAAATGGTTTGATAAAGATCATAAGAGCAAAGCCGTGGCCAAGGAACGATTGCGATTGGTATTAGTGCAAGATCGCATCGACACCAGAAGCGAGTCTTTGGAAGCTCTGAAAAACGACCTCATTACAGTGATCGGTCGCCATATGGCCATCGATACTACCGCTATGGATGTTACTCTGCGCAAGGACGGGGAACAAGTAGCCATTGTAGCGAATATTCCTGTTTTGTCAAACCAAACGAACTTGATGACAGAAGAGAAATAAGCTGTGGAATGAAATTATAAGGTAAAATATGAATAATCCTCTGAACATTGATCTGAAATTTAAAAAAAGAAATACCAGTAATCGGCCAAATCAAAAGAAGCAGAAATTAACCAAAGATGAACGGAAAGGAAACCGCCGTCAACGTCAGGAAAACCGCATTTCCGAACTGAGAAAGCAGGGTGTTTTTAATCGTGTTGATTGGATTACCTTGGTAATTTTTGGTGTTTTATTGCTTTGCAGTTTGTTTGTGCTAAGTTCGGCTTCTTCAAAGGTTATTGAGGAGCAGCCTGATTACTATATTAACAAGCAAGCTCTTTTTATGGTGTTAGGTATTGGCCTAATGGCCGTTGTAGCGCTCATTGATTATCGTCGCTATCGAGAGTATGCCAGCAAAGGATATATCGCCATCATTATTCTTTTGGTTCTGGTTTTGATCTTTGGTACCGGCGATGGTGCAAAACGTTGGCTATTTGGTTTTCAGCCGTCAGAGTTGGCGAAACTCGTTATGATTGTAGTATTTGCCTCATGGCTTACGAATCGGCGAGAACGCTTAAAAGAGCCCAAGGTCGTGTGGCAAAGTATGCTATTTATGGCAGTTCCCATGGCACTTGTCTTTTTGGAGCCTGACCTAGGTACCTCTTTAGTATTTCTTGTAATTATGCTGTCGATGCTTTTTGTTGCTGGAGCTAATCGTAAAGTATTTTACGGATTTTGCCTATTTTTGTTGGCGGCAATTGTACTTATTTACGTCAGTCTCTATATTTATACCGATGGTTTTACCAAATTATTAGAGGAAGATATTCCGTTTTTGCCGCTGAGATCTTATCAGTTGATGCGGTTGGCAATTTTTATCAATCCAGAAATGGATCCGCAAAACAGTGGCTTCCACATTATTCAAAGTATGATTGCCATTGGGAGCGGCGGTCTTTTGGGTAAAGGTTACGGTAACGGAACTCAAGTACAAAGCGGCTTTTTGCCGGAACACCATACAGACTTTATTTTTTCTGTGGCTGGGGAAGAATTCGGATTTTTGTTCTGTGCTTTTGTATTAGTGCTATATCTTGTGTTTTTAATCCGTCTGATGAGGACAGCTTTTATTGCCAGAGATCTCTTCGGTTCTTTGATTGTTACCGGAATTTGTTCCATGATTATTTTCCAGGTGTTGTTCAATGCGGGG
>NBJMC04201__coassemble_1159_pt1 | contig 14867 bp, 10 predicted proteins | sample NBJMC04201__metabat2_high_PE_023 | metagenome-assembled genome bin NBJMC04201
AACAGAATTGATTAACCCGTTTTGTTTGACCCTGGGTAAAACCTTCTCAATCATTTTCGCATCAGGACTGTCTACGCAAAGTGGCTTATCGCTTTCATCCTGGACGATGTCGATAAGCCAAACCAAAGCATCCAATTCATCATCAGGATTGGTGCCCGCACAAACATCAAGATAGTCCGCGCCCGCATCTGTTTGACGTCGCGCCAAATTACGAATAAATGCTTCATCTCGTTTGGCAATGGCCTCCCCTACAGAAGGGATTGCGCCATTAATTTTTTCACCAATCACAAGCATTGTAATCACCCTCCATTCTTTTGAACATTACAAGATATTGTTACATTATGGCAACCTAGTTTTTCCATTCATCCGATCTCACCATCTGTCAGCGTTATCGATTGATTTAAGTATACTGCCGCTTTATTGTTGATATAATTGTCAATAAGAGAAAATATTTGACAATATTTTGCACATAGTGTAACATATTAAAATAAAAGCATAAAATTAAACATAGTTTAGAACTCATTAAAACAAATCGTGTTCTACAAACTTACAGTATCGTTGTGAGGTCAATCGATCTAAGATCATCTTAAAGGAAGTGTGGCATATGTTGATTTATAATCCCATTACGATGTCTGAAGTGCTCAAAATGGAAGTTTTTCGGGATGCCAAACTGGTTGCGGGTGAAGAAGGCTTAAATAAAGAAGTCAGTTGGATCCACCCTTTGGAAATTTGGGATGACCCGAAAAAATGGATTGATGGCGGAGAATTGATTTTTTGCTGTGCCCTTGGTGTCAACGATGAAGAGACCTTGATTTCTTTCTTTCGGCAAGTACTGCAAAAAGGGGTTGCCGGCTTTTGTTTACAACTGCATGCGCATTTAAAAAATACCCCATCGCGAATGATTGAATTGGCCAATCATTATCATTGTCCACTGATTATATTTGAGCAATCTGTTCGTTTTATCGATATTAGCCGCTCCCTTCTTAATACTTTAATCATGAATGTCAATCCCGATTATTTGCGGGAAAAACAAGTGCTGGAAGAAAATCATTGGATGACAGATTGGTTTTACGGCCGTATCTCCAATGATTCTGTCCGACAGCGGCTAAAAATGGATTCTGCGGAACTAACAAAATTTTCTTATTTCTCCGTATTGATGTCTTATCACAAAGAAAAGGTCTCGCATCGACATTTTGAAGGGGTTTATCTTTCTCTTGCAAAAAAATTACGCGCATATTTCGAAAGCGAGCAATTCCTATTTTATCCCCTGTTTGCCGATGGATTGCTTGCCGGTGTAGTTTTAGACTATGGGGTAAATTCCACCTGGAAAGACCGATTTTACAAAGTGGTAAAAGAGGTCAACGCGGATTTTCTAGCAAAAGGCAACAAAGACCGATTGGTTCTTGCTGCAGGCCAACGATCCAATCATATCGAGGATATCCCCTGGAGTTACCGAACTGCCATGGAAACGATAGATGTGTGTCAGCGTTTTCATATCGGCCAATCTATTTATGACGATTTAAACCTTTTTTTTCTGTTCTCTCTCATCGACGATGCCGGAAATATGGAGCGACTGCAACAATATACATCAGAGCAGCTATCCCCTTTAATTGAGGCTGACTATTCCCAAAATGGGAAACTGATCAACACCTTAAAATGCTATTATGAATGTAATGGAAATAAACAATTAACTGCTCAAAAACTGGGAATCTCCAGGAGAACCCTTTATTATCGTTTGGAACAAATCGAAGAAATTTTGGGAACCGACCCTTTACTCCCCAAAAAGAGACTAATGATAGAGATCAGTTTTGTGTTACAGGATTATTTCAAAAATGAAGGAAGCTGATTCTAAAACAACAATATATTATGAGACAGAAACCAGCCATTCGGGAGCAACAGCATACATATGGCATAGAAAAAAGGACTATTGCTTAATAGCAATAGTCCTTTTAATATTCCATATTCTATCTGTCTCAAACACAGCGAACTTGCGATCTCTTCATCAGACACATTCCCCATATGCAACCTTTACATTTATCACAAAAAGCCACAAATTGCAAAGTGGTCTCATTGATCGCGGTCTCCGCATGCCGAGAACAAAAACAAAAAATTCAGGAATCAAAATCCATAATATTTTACTTATTTTGGATCGCTGCTTGTGCTGCGGCCAAACGGGCAATGGGCACGCGATAAGGCGAACAGGAAACGAAATTCAAACCCAAACGATGGCAAAGTTCAATGGATTCAGGATCGCCGCCATGTTCCCCGCAGATACCGATGAGGAAATCGGGATCCACTTCACGAGCGGCCTTGATGGCCATATCCATCAATTTGCCGACACCGCTTTCATCCAAAGTGACGAAGGGGCTAACGGGCAAAACTTTCTGATCCACATAGGTGTGGAGGAATTTTCCTTCCGCGTCATCACGAGAAAAACCAAATGTAGTTTGGGTAAGGTCGTTAGTACCAAAGGAGAAGAACTGTGCTTCCTTCGCTAGCTGGTCGGTGGTAAGAGCAGCGCGAGGTACTTCGATCATAGTACCAACAGTATAGGAAAAGTCCACACCGGTTTCTTCCTTTACTGCATCGCCGACGCCATTAATGAGGTCTTTCAAACGTTTGAATTCATTGATATGAATGATAAGGGGAACTTCCACTTCCGGTTCCACTTCATATCCTTCTTTCGTAAGCTGTGCCACAGCTTCAAAAATAGCCCGTGCCTGCATTGCGTAAATCTCGGGATAAGTGATGCCAAGACGGCAGCCGCGATGTCCCAACATAGGGTTAAATTCCGAAAGGTGTTCTACCCGTTTTAACAGGGCTTCTTTTTCGGCAATTTCTTCTTTGTCGCCGTTGAGACATTTCAATTTCGTAATTTCCACCAAAAGTTCTTCCTTGGAGGGAAGGAACTCATGAAGCGGCGGATCCAGAAGACGGATGGTAACAGGAAATCCTGCCATTACTTTTAAGATCCCGTAGAAATCTTCTCTCTGCATGGGAAGAAGTTTGGCCAAGGCGGCTTCACGTCCTGCCACATCATCGGCCAAAATCATTTCTTGCACCACAGGGAGTCGATCCTGCGCCATAAACATATGCTCCGTACGGGTGAGACCAATGCCTTTGGCTCCGAAATCTCTGGCTTTTTGGGCGTCTTCCGGTGTATCAGCATTGGCGCGAACATCCAAACGTTTCACATCATCAGCCCAGCCCAAGAAGGTCTGAAACTCTTTCCCCATGGCGGAAGAGGTCATGGGAACTTCTCCTTTAAAAATTCGACCAGTGGCGCCGTCGATGGAAAGAGTATCGGCTTCGGTGAAAGTTTCGTTGCCGATCTGCACTTTTTTGCCCACAGCATCGATTTTCAAAGCTTCGGCACCACAAACCGCAGGTTTACCCATGCCACGGGCAATGACCGCTGCGTGGCTCGTCATGCCGCCATGGCTGGTGAGAATCCCCTGGGCTTCATTCATCCCGTGAATATCTTCGGGAGTGGTTTCTGTACGAACCAAGATGACTTTTTTTCCGGCTTTTCCCAACTCTTCGGCGGTATCTGCATCAAAGACGACTTGACCGCAGGCAGCGCCAGGAGATGCAGGAAGGCCATGAGCAATCTCATCCAACTTGGCATTGGGGTCGATTCCGGGATGGAGAAGTTGATTGATCTGGAGCGGTTCCAAACGCATCAAGGCAGTTTCTTTATCAATAAGGCCTTCGTCCACCATGTCTACGGCAGCTTTCACTGCAGCGGCGGCAGTGCGCTTCCCATTACGTGTTTGGAGCATAAAGAGCTTACCCCGTTCCACGGTGAACTCCATATCTTGCATATCATGATAATGCTTTTCCAGTAGCTGGCTGATATTGAGGAATTGCTTATAAACTTCAGGCATATCCCGTTCCAGACTGGTAATGGGTTCCGGGGTACGGATCCCGGCGACTACGTCTTCTCCTTGGGCATTGATAAGGTATTCACCATAGAGCCCTTTTTCTCCGGTAGAAGGATTGCGGGTAAAGGCAACGCCGGTGCCGCAATCGTCACCCATATTCCCAAAGACCATACACTGCACGTTTACAGCGGTACCGAGATCATCGGGAATCTTATTATGTTTACGATAGTAAATAGCACGGTCGGAATTCCAAGAGCGAAATACCGCTTGCACTGCCAAAAGCAACTGTTCCTTGGGATCCTGGGGGAAATCGGATCCGGTAGCTTTTTTATAAATACCTTTAAAAGTTTCAATCAGCTTTTCCAACGCTTCGGCGGAAAGCTGATGATCATATTTTACATTTTCATCAATTTTCAAGTCTGCTAAGGCGTTTTCAAAAAGTTCACTGTTGACGCCCATGGCAACATCGCCAAACATTTGAATAAAACGACGGTAGCAATCCATGGCAAAACGACGGTTTTCAGTGGCAGCAGCCATGCCCTCCACAGTTACGTCGTTGAGACCGAGATTCAAAATCGTGTCCATCATACCGGGCATAGAAATCTTGGCACCGGAACGAACCGATACCAGCAGAGGATTATTTTGATCGCCTAAATTTTTACCAATGCGTTCCTCTACGATTTTCAGTTTTTCGGCAAGCTCTTCTTCCAAGCCTTCAGGCATTTTTTCATTTTGAAGATAGTATTCGTTACAAGCCTCGGTAGTAATGGTCAAGCCGGGAGGTACAGGCAAGCCAATATTTGTCATTTCCGCCAAATTAGCGCCTTTCCCGCCCAAAAGGGCCCGCATTTCACTATTACCTTCATCAAAAAGGTAAACATACTTCTTACTCATGAATTGCCTCCTTAATTATTCTTATAAAGTAATTCTAATATATTCCCAGCCGTTTCTTCGATGGCCTTATTTGTAACGTCCAACACGCGGCAACCGATACGGCGGTATAACCTTTTGGCAAAATCCAATTCTTCCAATAGACGGTTGGGGTCGGCATAATTGGTGCCGGCACCAGCAGCGCCCATGGTAATGAGACGCTGGGTTCGAATCTCATTGAGGTTTTGCGGATTGATGGTCAACCCAAAAATTTTCTTTGGTGGAATTTCAAATATTACATCGGGAATAGGGGTTTCCGGCACTACCGGATAATTTGCCGCTTTGATATTTTTATGAGCCAAATACATACAAACCGGCGTCTTGGAAGTCCGGGAGACACCAAGAATTACGACATCAGCTTCTTTGAATCCCTGGGGATCCTTACCATCATCATATTGCACGGCAAATTCCATCGCCTCTACTCTGCGGAAATAGCGTTCATCCAATTTGCGAAGTCCGCCAACTTCCTCATTGGAAGCCATCCCCAAGGACGAAGCTATGGTGCGAATGGGAGGCCCTAACACATCAACGACGGAGACGTCATAAGCCGAAGCAAGCTTCATCATTGCTGTCCTCAATGTGCTGCTAGCCAAGGTAAACACAATCAGCCCATGGTCTGACGCTGCTGCTATGGCAATCTCACGAAGGGAGTTCACGTCAGTTACATGGGTGAACCGCTTCCAAAGTGTTTTTCCCGTATCAAACTGACTGGCAGCAGCACGGGCTACCAATTCGCCGGTTTCTCCCACGGAATCGGAAACGATATAGACAATCAGGGAAGCCATAGAGAACCTCCTTTATGAAACTTCCTTAATATCATCATTATCATATAAAAAATATGTGCAGTCAATAGAATTATTCGAGAAAAATGGCAAAATTGTAAGAAAATTATTAAAATTTCCCATAACACAGTATGGTATGGATAAAAATCTCAGGTAAGATTCTTGTCCTAAAGAGTGAAATTCGGTTTGATTTTTAAACTGCTGGTTTCTCCGGACAGAACAAAGAGAAGTGGGAGAACTTCGATAAAGCCATCGAAAGTTTCCCACATATCCTCTTCCGTTTTCATCCAAGTCAATTATTTTTCCACAACAATCTCACGGAAATCTGCAATTTTCAGCATGCTGTCAGCAATGGCCCGCAACAAACCGAGACGGCTGTTGCGCAATTTCTCATCATCACACATCACCATGATATCCGTAAGGAATCCGTCGATGGGTTCCCGCATGGCCGCAATGGCGTTAAAAGCTGTTTCAAAATCGTTTGCAGCCAAGGCAGCGTCGGCGCTCTTTTGGAAGCGATCGTAGGCCGCTACCAATGCTGTTTCCGCGTCTTCCTTCAGCAATGCTATGTCGTAAGCGGCACTTTCCGCTTTTTTCGCCAAATTGTTCACACGAGTAAAGCCAGCCATCAAAGGCGCGAAATTAGAATTCTTTCGGAATTCCTCAAGGGCTTCCCCTTTGGTCCGAATCAGGCAAAAATCATCGATGGCGTCGCTCATTACAGCGTTGACGGTATCATACTTCAAACCGCTGTCACTTAACACGTTCTCAAGTCGCTGCCCGAAGAAATTGTAGACCCGTTCCCTGGTGGCAGTTTGGTTCTTCTCTGTTTGGTAGGAAGAAGCAATCAATTCATAAACGAAATCAATAAGTTCTCCCATGTTGATGGGAAGATTTCCTTGTAAAATAATCTGAACAATGCCCATGGCCTGACGGCGCAAAGCATAGGGGTCTTGGGAACCGGTGGGTTCCATATCCATAGCAAAGAATCCCACGACGCTGTCGATCTTATCAGCAATGGAAACTAGCATCCCGTTAATGCTTTCGGGAAGATCATCCCCGGCAAAACGGGGCAGATAACTTTCGCGAATGCTTTGACCGACAACTGCGGGTTCCCCTTGGGCTACAGCATAGTATTCTCCCATGATGCCCTGGAGTTCCGGGAATTCATAGACCATGTTGGATACCAGATCGGCTTTGGCCAGGTAAGCGCCGCGTTCAACCTCTTTGCGGCAAGCGTTGCAACAATCAGCCAGATAACCGCTGATCTTGACGATGCGTTCCACTTTTTCATAAACAGTTCCCATAGTCACGTGGAATACAATATCCTTCAGCCGTTCCACATTATCGGCCAAAGCAATCTTTAAGTCCTCATCATAGAAAAACTCAGCGTCGGCCAAACGGGCCCGAAGCACCTTTTCATTTCCGGCAGTAACGATCTCAATATTTCGCGGCAAACCATTGCGAACAGTGACAAAATGAGGCAAAAGATTCCCATCATGATCCAACACAGGGAAATAACGTTGATGCTCCCGCATAGGGGTGATCACCGCTTCCTTGGGAATTCGGAGATATTTTTCCTCAAAACTGCCCATTAAAGCCGTGGGATATTCCAAGAGGAATACAACTTCTTCCAGCAATTCTTCATCTTCTTCCACGACAGCGTTGTGAGCAGCGGCCAGATCCTGGATCTGTTTCCAGATCACTTCGCGGCGTTCCGCAGGATCCACCATGACATAGTTTTCACGAAGTTGTTCCACATAGGTTTCGGGACTTTCGATCACCACGTCACCGCTGCCGTAAAAGCGATGGCTGCGGGAGACATTACCACTGGTCACATTGACGATGCGCAAAGGAATAATCTCTTGACCGAGGAGCGCCACGAGCCAACGAATGGGACGGACGAAACGCATATCATAATCGCCCCAGCGCATGGGTTTGGGAAATTTCAGATGATCGACCAAAGCCACGAGGAGATCCGGAAGAACCGCCATGGCTTCCTCCCCTTTTTCCTCTTTGGTGGCAAAAACGTATTCGCCGTTACCCTGCTCCCTTATTGTAATATCATCGACGGTGAGCCCTTTGGAACGCAGGAACCCTTCCAGGGCCTTGGTGGGGTTGCCATCTCCGTCAAAAGCCGCTTTTTTCGAGGGGCCTTTGACCTCTTCTTTCAGATCTTCCTGACGCTCAGCGAGACCGTCGATGAGTAAGGTCAGACGGCGGGGGGTGCCGAGGCCGCGGATTTTGTCATAGGAAAGACGGGCTTCCCGCAGCATGGCGGCAGCGCCCTTTTCCAGATCAGCAATGCTTTTTGCCATAAACCGCGCGGGGATTTCCTCTACCCCGATCTCAAAAAGTAAGTTTTTACTCATCGTTGCGGCCTCCTTTCTTTGCTTCGCCAAGTCCCATGGCTTTTCTCTTTTCCGGATCTTTGATCAAAGGATATCCCAATTTTTCCCGTTGGGCCACATATCCTTCTGCTGCCATACGAGCCAGCTGGCGCACTCTGGCGATATAATGCTGGCGTTCCGCCACGCTGATGGCGTTCCTGGCGTCCAATAAATTAAAAGTATGGGAGCATTTCAAAATATAATCATATGCGGGAAGAACGAGTCCCGCTTCAAGAACATCCTTGGCCTCCTGTTCAAACATATCGTAAACTTGAAAGAGCATATCGGTATTAGCCACTTCAAAGTTATAGATGCTATGTTCCACTTCACCTTGGTGATGGACATCACCATAGGTGATCCCATCAACCCACTCGATATCAAAGACGCTATCCACCTTTTGAATGAACATAGCGAGACGTTCAATACCATAGGTGAGCTCACCGCTGACAGGTTTGCAATCGATACCGCCAAACTGTTGGAAATAGGTAAACTGGGTCACTTCCATACCGTCGAGCCAGACCTCCCAACCTAAGCCCCAGGCGCCGAGGTTGGCACTTTCCCAGTTATCCTCTACCAAACGGATATCATGCTCGTCGGGATCGATACCAATGGCGCGAAGACTGCCCATATATAGTTCCACGATATCATCGGGAGAAGGTTTCAGGATGACCTGATACTGATAATAATGCTGCAAACGGTTGGGATTTTCTCCATAGCGGCCGTCGGTGGGACGGCGGGAGGGCTCCACATAAGCCACATTCCAAGGTTCCGGCCCTAAGGCCCGCAGAGCTGTGGCGGGATTCATGGTTCCCGCTCCTTTCTCCATATCATAAGGCTGTTGAATGATGCAGCCGACATCGCCCCAATACTTATTCAGGGCCAAAATCAGATTTTGGAAATTCATCGTATCGCTCCTTTTTGATTTGGTTCGTCGGAAAACAAAAGAACTCCTGCCAGCAAGGGACGGCTCATGGCCGCGGTTCCACCCTTTTTGACAAAAGTCCGCTTTCGCACGATAACGGTGTGCCGCCGGCGGTGTTTGGCCGCTGCTCCGGGATGCCGTTTCACTTCCTCACCGCCTTTCACCGTCGCGGTTCGCTTTGTAACGGAAGTTACTTTTTCCCATCATCGCTTTCCCTTGCCCACAGTTTTTCTACAGGCACTTTCAAACTATCATATTTAATAAATGTACCAAAAAGATACTTTTTTGTCAATATATTTTCTCGCGCCCAACACTATTTTAACCCTTTTCTACGGCACCATGCGGCAATTTTTTCATAAACCGGCAGTGGAACGCCGTATTCCCTCCCCATTGTAACAACCTCATAGATCAGACCATTGATCTCCGAGACGTGGCCGCGAGCAATGTCCCGCTGCATGGAAGTGGAGGCTGTCGGCGACAAGGCATCGAGAATCTTTAAATTCACCGCCACAATATCCACATCAAAACAGATTCCCATAGCTTGAGCAAGAACCCCAATTTCTCCCATCAACTCCACAAAGGTTTCACGTACTTTGCCTTCTTTTTGGGCTTCTTTGGCGGTGCAATCGAAATACACGCCGCAAGCCGCCATGGGAGAAACATAGGCAAATTTCCGCAGCGCATCCCGACGAATATTTTGGGACAATATCGCAGAAACGTCGCTCTCTTCCAAATCCTTCGCCACTTGCCCCAACACGGGACAAGTGTCATTCTCTTCTTCTCGCAGGCCGTAAACAACGCGGAAAATATCACCGTTTTGCCAAATGACGCCGGGTTTCCGAATTTCCGCAGCAATATAGACACAACCATCGGTAACGATATTTTTTGGAAAAAATTTTTGCAGTTTCGCACCGGTACCATAGAGATTCAAAAGGGGAATGATCACTGTTTCCGATGCGGAAACCGCCTGCAAAAAAGGAATGGTTTCTTCCAGTGAATAGCCCTTGACACAGAGGAAAATCACATCAGGCCGCTTCCCTGTCTCCTCGTATTCCGCCATAGTCATAGCTTTCAAGGGGTTCACCGTATAGTTCCCTTTTTTCGTCGTTTCCATGGTAAGCCCCTTTTCTCTCATGGCGGCAAGGTGACTTCCGCGAGCAATCAATGTGACATCTTTCCCGGCCTCGGTCATAAAAGCACCGAGACTACCGCCGACACCACCACTGCCGACAATGAGATATTGCAATGGTTGTTTTTTCACGGGAACACCTCCAAAGGCTTTTCCCGAATCATATCATCATTTGCCGCAAAAGACAAGAGGCACCAAACGCAATAATTGTCCCTTTCAGGTAGGGGAAAACCGCCATAAATTTTTAATTTGAGGCATCAGGCGGTCTACAGGCCACGTTCTCTTGCTGAGACTTTTGCTGTTGGGATCATTGACAACAATTTCACCGTTATCGGCAACTTCGGCCAAAACAATGAAATGTCCTTTCTCTGTAAAATCTCCTTCTCTGACGCTGGCGATGATCGGATGCCCGCTTTCCAATGCATTCAAAATAGAGCCGCGATCCAAGGGGATTTCCTGCCCAGAAAGGCCGTAATCAGCGACACCATCAGTCATCAAGGCCCAGCTGGTACCACTCCCGGCAGAAAAATAACCGTTATTCTCACTAAAATCCGCGACTTCGTCGGGGGTGACGTCAGTCCCCAGGAGCCCCCGAATCACCATGGCGACGCAGGTGGGGCCGCAACCGTCCTCTCCCACGGTACCGTCGCCGTAAGAATCATTGGCCCAACGCACATCGGTTTGGAGGAGCAGCGGTATTTCACGGCCACTGATGGGAACTCCTTGGTGGAAAAATGCTCCATCTCGAAAGAAAAATGTCCAAAGAAGAATACAGCACAAGGCCAACACAAATATCATACGCAATTTTTTCTTCCGTGTCCCATGACGTTTTGTTCGTTTTCTCACTAAAATCACCCTTTCTGATTGGATGATCTCAGTTTACAAAAAATGTCTCAACCGTATTTTATTTTCTCATAAACAGAATCTTAAGTTTCCCTTAATCTTTTGGCAGTAACACCGTAAACACCGTATGCCCTCGCCGGGATGTGGCGTGAATGGAACCGCCGTGACTCTCCACAATCTCTTTGGCAATGGCGAGGCCTAATCCCGCGCCTTCCGCTGTGGAACGGGCTTCATCAAGACGATAAAATTTCTCAAAAATCTGATCCAGTTGATGGGGTGGAATGGTAACGCCGTCATTGGACACGGAAATTTTTACCCGATCATCTACGGTTTCGGCAACTACCTTAATCTCCGTTTGGGGATCACTGTACCGCACAGCATTTTTGATGAGATTGTTGAACACCCTGGCCAGACGGTCGCTGTCGCCTTCGATAGTGATGTCCGGAGCTTCTACCTGAATGGTCTTACTTTGGGAGGATATCAAAGGATAGAACTCATCGGCCATCTGCCGCAACATACAGCCGAGATCAAAAGGCTCTTTGTTCACAGGAGCGCTGTTCAAACTGAAACGGGTAATGTCAAAAAACTCATTGATGAGATGTTCCAAACGTTCTGCCTTTTCCAAAGCAATCCCCGTATAACGGCAGCGGGTCTCGGCTTTGATTTCAGGACAGTCTTTCAGAAGAGTCAAATAACCAATAATCGAAGTCAGAGGTGTTTTCAAATCATGGGCCAAATACATGACTAACTCGTTTTTGCGCTGTTCGCTTTGGATGGCGATGTATTCTTTCCGTTTCAGTTCATCCTTTACTTTTTCCAATTCTCTCTCCATAAACTCCAATTCCTCGGGGAAACGGATCTCCACCTCATCCTCCGAAGTCAGAGAATGGACACCGTTGATGGTCTGACCGAAATAATTCGTAATGCGATTTAAGGAAAAATAAACCACACCTAGCATCAATACGACAACACCGCAAGTAACCCAGACCCGCTTTCCCCCTTGAATATACAAATAATAAAAATCAAGAGCATTGCGCTCACTGGCACCAAACACACGATAGGCAAGCCAATAAAAAAAATCAGAAAAAGGCTGCTGTAAAATGCCGTCGATCACAAAATAGAGGCAAAGCCAGCCGCCAATCAAAGCGAGAAACGCCGTAATCAACATTCTTACAAAAAAACGAATTTTAAACTTATGAAACTCCCAAGTCAGTTCCGATTCCCTGGGTCGGGTCGACTCTCTTTTCTTACTCAATTTTATACCCCACTCCATAAACGGTTTTAATATATTTGGGATGCTCGGCAGAATCCCCCATTTTTTCTCGCAAATGGCGGATATGAACCATCACCGTATTATTATTCGTGTAATACTTTTCGCCCCAAACTTCTTGAAATAAGGTCTCCTGGCTCATTACTTTCCCGCGATTACTGCATAGAAGCCATAAAATCCGAAACTCCGTCGGCGTCAGATCCAACGGCCGCTCGTTTAAGGTACAGCGATGCGAGGAACGATCCATCACGAGCCCCAGCACCATGATGACATCATCCTCCTCTGCACTTTTCTTATTGTATCGGGTGGCTCGCCGCAGTTGGGCCTTGACCCGGGCAACCATCTCTAAAGGACTGAAAGGCTTGGTGATATAGTCATCGGCCCCCAAAGTCAGTCCGTTGATCTTATCCCCTTCCTCCACTTTGGCCGTAAGCATAATGATGGGATAATCATGATGTTCGCGGATTTTGCGACACAACGTAAAACCGTCGATCGCAGGGAGCATTACGTCTAAAATGGCCAAATCCAGTTTGGTCGATTCAATACAGCGTAAAGCCTCCTCTGCGTCGTAGAATTTATGAACGCGATAATTCTCATTAGCGAGGTAAACCTCCACCAAATCGGCAATGGCGACTTCATCGTCTACCACCAAAATATCAACGCACATAGACTCATCCCTCCTTCTAAATGATTGTATCACAGCAAACCGGAAGAAATCTTAAATTCTTCTTAATTATTTTCCTGATCTTAATTTTTCTCCCAAAATCGTAAAAATAGCAGAATCTCTGCACTATGTCGCAAAAGTTCTGCTGTTTTGACATGATATAACAATTACCGCCGACGCATACAAGCCACCGCCAAAGCTCCCCTACCAATATGACAAGCAACACTGAGGGATAAAGGATCACAGATTAGATCATAGCCCGGAAAAGCAGCTTTCAGTTCTTCCTCCCATTCTGCCGCCTCTTGAGGGTTTCCAGTATAAGCTGCGGCCAAGGACATTTTCATTTGACCGAAACGGTTTTCAAGATCTTTTTGAATCGCTTCAATCATGATCTTTTTGGCATTTTTCTTTCCCCTGGTTTTGGCATAGGCGTCGAGCTTTTCTCCCTGGATTTGGAGGACGGGTTTTAAATTCAACACTGTGCCGACAGCAGCAGCTGCCGGAGTAATGCGACCGCCTTTTTTCAGATATTTCAACGTTTCCAACGTAATATAGATGCTGGAATCTAATTTCGTCTTTTCCAAATATTGCTGAATTTCAGCGCCTTCCGCTCCTTCGGCAGCCATTGCCATGGCGTCGAACACTGCGGTTTTCAATGTGACGGAGATTCGCTGGTTATCTACGACAAAGACCTTACCGTCAAAATTTTGCGCCAACATTTGCGCTGTGGCGCAAGTACTGCTCAAACCACTGGACATGGGGAGAAAAACGACTTCGTCATAGTCTTTTAACAAATTGTCCCACAATTCCAGCACATCGCCGACGATCGGCTGGGAAGTAGAGATCTCACAGTCCTGTTCCAACCGTTCATAGAAAGCTTCCTGAGTCAAATTGATATCTTCATAAAATAGTTCACCATTGATATAAAAGGGCATTGGCAACACATGGATGCCCAACTCCTTTGCCTCTTTCTGGGTGATACCACTGTTGCTGTCCGTAGTAATTGCAACTCTTTTCATGGGTACCTCTTTTCATTTTCACACTGTGTTCTATGACCGCAAACACAGCTGCATATTCTCATAATCGTAAACAATAACAATTATTATATATTATTTTTTACCGATGTTCAACCACATCACAAAGGATTCCCCAAAGAGACACAAAGCCCAAACCATGAGAGATCTGCATAAAATATAAAAAAGCCCGGTAAGACCCTACCGGGCTACTGGGCTTTGATTGATGATCTTTATCACTCTACGGTAACGCTTTTGGCCAAATTTCTCGGTTGATCCACATCGGCTCCACGTTTTACCGAAGCATAATAGGCAATGAGCTGTAATGGGATTACCGTGAGGATCGGTGAAAGCAAGTCATAGGTATTCGGCAACTTAATTACCGTGTCAGACACCTTTTCCCCATGATTGTCGCCTTCAAAGACAAAAGTAAGGACCTTGGCATCGCGAGTCTTTACCTCCACCATATTGCTGATCATTTTTTCTTCCACGTCCCGCTGCGTGCAGAGACAGATCACAGGCACCTGATCTACAATCAGGGCTAAGGTACCATGTTTCAATTCACCAGCAGCATAGGCTTCGGCATGGATATAGGAGATTTCTTTTAATTTCAAAGCACCTTCTAACGCTACCACATAATCGAGGCCGCGACCAATAAAGAAGGCGTTTTCTGATTCCGCCACCGTTTCCCCGAGGACTTTGATGGCATCGGGATCACGATCTAAAATTTCCTGCACCTTCTCAGGCAGACGATATAATTCATCGAGATATTGCTTAATCTCGTTCCGCTCCATCTTCCCACAGATTTCCGCCATATAAAATCCTAAAAGATAAATGGATAACAGCTGCGTACTGTAGGCCTTGGTGGAAGCCACAGCAATTTCCAAACCGGCTCGAGTATAGATTACATCGTCGGCCTCTCTGGCAATAGAGCTTTCCCAAACATTGGTAATGGCAAGGATATGGCTGCCTTTCTTTTTGGCTTCCGCCAACGCTGCCAGCGTATCGGCAGTTTCACCGCTTTGGGAAACGACAATGGT
>NBJMC04201__coassemble_1210_pt1 | contig 14295 bp, 10 predicted proteins | sample NBJMC04201__metabat2_high_PE_023 | metagenome-assembled genome bin NBJMC04201
ATAATTCCCTCTGACATCAGGGGCTTTTTGTCTATTCTCCGTCTTTATTGGCGCGGTTCATTCCTATGACTTTTTTTATAGGGAGAGGCCTTTTTAGTATAAATATAGCTTTGTAATAATATTGTGATGGGTATAATCAAGATACATCCAAGGCAACCCACCATTAACTGTGCGGTTTCCTGAAGGAAGAAAGGCTCATTGATTATTTCAGAAAAACTATATCCGTTACGCTGGAATGCGAGTATAAATGCCATGATTTCTCCAAGAAATACAAAGAATAAAGTGTTTATCATCGTACCAAGTATATCTTTGCCCATATGATTGCCGGAATGAATTAATTCTTTAAAACTTAAATGTTTATTGTTTTCATGGACTTCGTGGAGAGATGTTGCGATATCCAAAGCAGTATCAGTGATAGCACCGGTAAGCCCAATTAATATGACAGCAATGGCTACCGGCGTAAAGTTTATGGAAACATTTGGTTCATCACGATAATACATATCATTGAGGTGCATACCAAAGCCACTGAGATGCCCCGCGTAACCAACATATAAAATCAAAATTCCAACCAAAAGCAATGTAACAGCAACGGCATAATAAGATATTTTAGTTTTACTATTGATCCCATTGATAAAGAATAAAATAAATCCAGAAGTCACCATAGAAAATATAAAAGCAATTAAAATAGCATTCCACCCTTTTGTGATCAGCCATACGGCCGCAACGATCATAAAGAAATTAACAAACAGGGAAAGAAAGGCTTTTACCCCACGCCCTCGGTTGATTATCGCCAAAAGTACAAACAGGATACCTGCCAGCGTTACAATAATAGTCATGCGGCCCACCTCTTTCTCATGGCGATATTTACAATATAAGATACGGGAACAGCCAAAATAATACCAATACAACCCACAAGCGCGCGAATTACTTCAGCCATTGCAAAATATTCAAAGGCAAAATCTAAAGCCATGCCCCCACTGCTGATTACAAAGATGACATTCGGCAGCGCGCCGGCTACACAAGAAAAGAGCAATACATTCATGATGGTGCCGGTGATGTCTTGCGCGATTTCCCATGCTGACTTTTTTAATGCTTTTGTGTCAATCTGTGGATCTTTTTCAATTAACTCATTAATGGATGTGGCCATAATAATGGAAGTGTCCATGATGGCGCCAAGTCCACTGATAAGCACACCTGAATAAAAAACGCTTTTATAGTCGTAAAGGTAATCGACATAATCAACAGCCTCAAAAGCAATAAAAGTCTCATTGATTTTGAGTACTATCATAGCTAACATTATCATGATTGTCACGCTGATTAAAGTGGATAGTACCGCATAGAGCGACTTCTTGTTAAATCCTGCTGTTATAAACAGGGTAATCACTGTAAAAAGAATCGTGCCAAAAATAAACAGGATAAAAATATCAAATTGAGGCCGTAATAGCAGAACTCCGACAAATACTCCAAGATTTAGAATCGTGGCAAAAAGCACCGGACCGCTCTGTTTTGTTGAAATAGCATAAAGAGCAATACAGAAAATGCCAATGAGCAGAACTACGTAATGGTCACGCTTGATATTATCTACTGAATTTACAGTCCCATCGCTGTTCAGATTGACGATCACAGAGTCAGACTCTCGGATGTCAAAGCAACTCAATCCCGATGTTGTGCGGCGATTTTCAAAATGAACCGTTTCCCCTTTTAAATCACCGTTCATCACCGTGGCGGTGATTTCCTGAATATAAAATGGATTTTCTTTGCCAAACTCATAATATTCCGTTTCGTTGACCTCGGTCACCTTTATGATAGGGGATTCATAAAGGGAATAATTATGCTTTGTAAATATAAAGGCAATACTCATAATAACCAATATCATACCTAAAATTAGTAGTTTTCTACGATTATTTTTTATATATTCTTTGATATGTTCCATATTAGCCCCAATTTCCCAAAAACTTAGATATTTGAGATATCAATAGCCGAGAAGTGTTTCGATCTGTCGAGGATCAACATCTGTGTATTCTGTATCGGAAAGAGTCGTATATTCGTAATCTTCTAATTCCGGATCAAGTTCCGCTACTGTAATCGCGGTAGTTTCCTGGGGAAATGCGATACCATACAGGTTGCCGGTATCATCAATATAAATTTCCAACAAAGTTTCTGTGCCATCGGTCATTTTGATGGTATAGCGATCAAAGTAATAAGTTGTACCGGTAATTTCCTGTTTCCCTGAATTTTTATATTCTGCCGTATCAAAGTCATAATGAACCAGAGGAATAAAAACATTTGGGGATAAATAATCTTCTGAAATTTCGGCTCGAAGCCTGTTACTCTCCGAGAAGAGATAGTATTTACTATCTTCATAAGCGACAGATTTAGGAGTATCATTGTCATTGCGGAAGGAGGCCACAATATTACCTTGGTCTACATACGCAAGAATCATCAAGTGTTGTCCTCCATAGATACCGTTGCCTTGCAACCGGTAAGTCCCAGATTGCAGAATTTCCAAATAACCCTGGGTTTCTTCTCCATTGCCGCAAGCGGAAAATGTAAATGCACAGACTATAATAAAAACGACAGCCAAGATTCGTTTCATACGACAAGCTCCTTCAGCATATTTTAGATACCGCGAATAGGCGATTAGTTTTTATAGAGAGATTCCCCGCCACGCCAAAGCATGGCAGGGAATGACTCTGACTTTCATTTGTTACGGTAAATTTTTATAATTTATCGCTCAATCCTTATTTTTTGTTACTTGGTAAGAACGTTGTAGAGAACCTGAGCGCCCTCTGCACGAGTGCTGGTGCCCAAAGGATTAAGGGTGCCGTCGTCATTACCATTGATGAAACCAAGTTTGAACAACGCGGTAACTTCTTCCGCGGCATAATCACTGAGATCATCAATATCGTTCAAATTGATGTCTCTGTCAGGAATCGTCTCTGGAATCATTCCCATGATGTCCAATGTACGATAGGTGATGAGCAGCATATCTTCTCGTTTGATCTTAGCGTTGGGGTTACATTTGCCTTCATCATCACCCTGGAGAATCCCATAAGAAGAAGCAATGTCTACTTCATCGATGGCCCATTCAGGGATATCGGCTTCATCAGCAAATTCTTTGGGTGCAACGCCGTTATCTTTCAGTTCCAATGTGCGAACGATCAACGCGGCATATTCCGCGCGGGTAATCTGGCCGTCGGGGTTATAAAGATTATCGCCAACACCTTCGGCTATCCCTCTGGCACGAAGATAACGAGTCGCTTCATCCATCCACTTATCTACACAGTCATCGAAAGAGCCAACGGTTTCTCCGCAAGGAACTTCCACAGTGTAGGTGAGCACAGTACCATCAGCGTTTACTTTCCAGCCTTTTTCTTCGCCAAGCGCCTGATCAAAGACGTATCCCTGGGGGGCTTCGTAGGTCAGACGGTAGGTATAAATTCTGCCGTCAACGGCTTTATCGCCATATTGACCGCCCACAAGCGCCCAATCTTCTGCCATTCTTACCGACCAAGGAGTGGTGATCAGAATACCGGCACTGGTGGGCGCGGTAATTTCGGCACCAGCGGTGAGAGAATCAGGAAGTGTCGGTTCGGTCTGGAATTCTACTGCGGTGATGGTTTGATCTTTTACATCAGTGCCGTTGACCCAAATGGGGTTGGTGAATGCCATTTTACCGGCTTCATCAACGACACCAAAGGCAAACCAGTTTTTACCATCGAGACCGGAAAGTTCCACTTTCACATCATTGATACTATTCCGTCCATAACGGGTAAGATCAATCGTATCATAAAGATACTTAAAGCCGTTAAAGTCCGAAGCCTGTTTTCTATTGCCTTCATCACTGAACACATAGAGGGTTTGGAGGTTCGCAAGAGAAGAAATGTCAAATTCCATGGTGAAATCGCCGTTTTCATCAGTCCAGTAGGTTTTACCATACATTAAACCATCGGTAGCAGGAATAATTACGACACCGGAGCTGTTAAATGCATGACCGAGAGCTTCACTTCTCGCGAATTCAAGACCAAAGGTGTCGAAGTTTTCTTCGGAGATGGCGTCTCCGTTTTCAAGGAAGACATAAGATCTGTTTGCACCGGAACCTGTAGAGGTAGCGGATTGGTGAATGTCGGTAGATGCCCAAATATAATGCGGACGTTCTACCTCGACATTTCTATGAGAGCTCTCTTCAATGTAAGCCGTCCAATATGCCATAGCTTCGTTGGTATGGTTGGCGCTGAACTGAGTTTCAAGGCCATCGAAATCATCGACCAGACCGCCGGGAGCGGTTTTGTTGTCGTCAGCAAGCAACATCCCATAAGAGCTGGTAGGATGCATTGCGCCGATGGAAGCGCCAAATTCATGCCCTTGGTCGAGAATGCCCTTTAGGGACTGGTTGGTATTGACAACATGATTTTCCTGATTTCTGTCAAGATGCTGTTCATAAGCATCGATGGTCAGCGGCATGATGTCAAAGTGTGCCCAAGAGGCGGTAACTTCTTCCGAAGGCATATAGCCTACGATATCCATGACGCGACCCCACTGATATACCGGCCAGTTATCGATAACATACTCATGGTCATCGAGTGTAAGAACATCAAGGCCGGCAGTTACCTGTGCTTTGGCAACGATTTCCGGAATGGTAAAGGCGTCCATTCTCTGACCATGGTGGTGATTATCGATGGTGTACCAGTTTTCGGGAGTTTCGTTGTCAAACTCAACAACAACTGTCCACTTCGTTGCGGTTTCAGTGTTGCCGGAAACTGTGATGCTTCCATCAAGTTCCTTTGCCGGTTTCAATACTGTATCACCACTGGTAGCAGAAACTATTTTACCATAGAAATTATAGCCTTCACCATAGGCGGTCGCTTCATATTCCCCGGGAGTAACATAAGCAGTTACAATACCTTTTTTGACTTCCGATACAGTACCGGGACCATAGCTGCCATTAACTTCTACATGGCCTTCTCCATTATCGGAAAGGAAGTATGTCTGACCGGTATACATAGCATTGCCGACAGTACCGGCGCTTACACGACCCCAAACGGGATTACCTTCCGTATCGACAAATTCAAAGGTAACGGGAACTTTGGTGGCGCCTGTCTCAAGGTTAACGGTTTGCGGCTCTTCGTTAGGCTGGATCGCAGCGCTCTGAGCGCTGGGTTCTGTGCCGTTGTATTCAACCGCAAAGGTATAGTCGCCGCTTTCATTGGGAAGGTCAACGGTATAGTTGCCTTCCGCGTCAGTCATGACCCAGCCATGATAAGCACCGTCTTTATAGACAACAACGGTAGCGTATTTGGCCTTGCTGCCGTCCCCAGTTGTCACGCTGCCGGAAACATTAAACGTGTCAAGACCTTTTGCTTCTGCGTAGAAGTTATAAGTGTCTTGCCAAGAACACTCATCGGAGATATAGAGATAGGATTCGTAAACACGGGATTCTCCGATATCATAGGCAGGATCCTCGAAGGCGTGTTCGCGATATCCCGGAGCTCCACCGATAGAAGTCACGGGATGAGCATCTGTTTGGCTGCCCATGCTGCGATTTTCACCGGGTGTAATTAGGGAAGTACCAAACTGTTTGGTGATATCGCCGTTATCATCGGTAACAAAGTTATAGGTCATGGAAGATTGAAGCTCGGGAACACGGGAAGCCTCCAGACCGACACCACCTTTATTGGATAAGCTGATTTCCTGATTGATGGCGGAGGTCACCGCTTCATTTTCCTTGTTGATGATGTAGTCATACATATAGGCATATTCTGCGCCGGGGTCTATGGTGTAGTAGGAGTATACGTCAAAATCTCTTTCATCCCCGGAATCGGGTACCTGGAATTTACGGAATACTTCAACAGAAATCTTACCATTCGGGGCGCCGGCATCAACAACCTTTTTATTTTCATAATCATAATATACAATACGGAAGGATGTCATGCCTGCATTGACAGGAGCCCAAGCATCCCAGCCGTTAAACAGAAGCTGGCACGTAAGAATGGTGTCTTCGCCGAACTCTGCTTTTGTCCAGTCAACATTACCTCCTTGGTCTACAGCCCCTTCAGGAAGCGTAACACGGCCGGCGTCAAGGATAGAACCGCTGGGATAACCCCATGGGTCAGCAGAGCCTACACAGAGAACAATACCAACTTTACCATTGGTAATCAGAATATCTCCGGCGTTCCATGCGAGACCATCCTTAAAAATGGGGGTTGCGCCATCCGCTTCCTTTCCGATGGATTCAAGGTAGGCTTGGGTCGTACCAATGTAAATATCATTGGTAGCATAGCCGTCAGCAATGAGTTTGTCAATTTTAAATTTTGTAGCAAGGTTCGGATCGTCCTGAACAAAGGTATATTCGGTATCATCTGCCATGGCACCGAAACTTAGTCCCATCATAAGGATCATAGTCAAGACGAGAACGGTGAAAAACTTAGAAGATCTCATTGTTATTTTCCCTCCTGAATATTTTTGCAAAATACAACCTTTGATTAGTGATTCATAGAGCATGACTATTTTGTAAAAAATATATCTCGTTTTCTTCCTTATAAAATATTAAAATATCTCCCGTTTTCCTCCTTTCCAATAACTCGGGAAGCGTAATTCTGTGTAAAATTTTTGAAAATTCATTAAATGTAAACAATATTAACAACAGGTTGTCATTTTACAGTTTAAATTTTACACATATTTAACATTTTGTCAATATATATCTTTCATGACAAAGTATTTATATTACAAAAATTTTCGTAATATTTTTAAATTTTTGGAACTAAAAGAATCTCAAAATAAGCAAAGAATTTTGTGCGGGGATGTTATTATGACGGCGACAGCGATTATGTTTATGTTGATAAGTTAGGACATTTACGTAAACCCCATTATATAACACAACATTTTTCTATCTTATTTTCTATCTTATACTTATTAAAACAAAATAATATGCCCCATATCAAATTCCATGCTTTGAGTCTGTCATGTGCGTTGGCTATGATTAAAAATGGCGTACATCTGAAAATAGTTAAAGAATCTTTGGGGCATAGTAGTTATGCGACGACCGATAAAATATACGGTCACATAGAAATGTCAGATAAGTCCATGGCAACAGGTGGAAATGTGCAAAGTATAGGGCTGGATGATATATTTATGCATAGTATTCATTGCGTTTTACCGTTTCCCTGACGAAAGTGTAAAACAAACTCACTGATTATGCTGGTCGTTTCTTGTAATTAAAAATTTTTTAAAATTTTTAGCGTAGAACTGACGGAGAAAGCTTTGATTATGCAATTTATATGTTTTACAATATGGAAAATTTTGATAAAATCCTATAAACTAAACTGCCTGCTAAACAAGTTTTACTTGCATTCTATTTGGAGTTGTGGTATAATTCTTTATTGATTATGCGGGTGTGGCGGAATGGCAGACGCACCAGACTTAGGATCTGGCGGGTAACCGTGGGGGTTCAAGTCCCTTCACCCGCACCAAATCCGGTTTTCCGGGAAAAATCGTTACGAATTTGAATTTAGAAATCAGAGGAGCAGTGAAAGAAAAATGAACTACGAAGTTAAGAGAGAAGGCAAAAACCAAGCGGAACTCACTATCACTGTTGAGAAAGAAACCGTTTTAAAATCCATGAACCAGGCGTATTTGAAATTGGTCAAAGAAGTGACCATTCCCGGATTCAGAAAAGGAAAAGCCCCTCGTTTCGTTTTGGAACAAAAAATTGGTAAAGCCCCTATCATTGAAGAGGCTGCTGAAATTATGATGTCTCCCGCCTATGCCGAAGCTATTACCACCGAAGGACTCGAACCAGTGGATCGTCCCGAAGTGGAAATCGTTTCCATTGGTGAAGAAGAAGACTTTATTTTTAAGGCCACCGTTACCTTGCGCCCCGAACCTGAATTGGGGGAATATAAAGGCCTCGAGTTGAAAAAACGCGAAGTCACTTTAACCGATGAAGATGTCGAAAATGAAATTAATCGGATTCTTGATCGTCATGCCAAAATGGTAGTTGTGGACGATGGTGTTCAGGATGAAGATATGGTTCAGATCTCTTATAAAGGATATGTCGACGGAGAAGCCTTTGAAGGCGGCAGCGCTGAGAAATATTCCCTTGGTATTGGCAGCAATACTTTTATTCCAGGTTTTGAAGATCAATTGAAAGGACATAAAGCCGGTGAAGACGTGGAGGTCAATGTGACCTTCCCCGAAGATTATCATGCCGAAAACTTGCAGGGAAAAGATGCCAAATTTGATGTTCATATTTCCGAAGTTCGCAGGAAAGAGCTGCCTGAACTCACCGATGATTTTGTCAAAATGGTTTCCAGTGCCGAGAATATTGCCGATTTCAGGGAAACGACCAAACAACGTTTGGAAGACTCCACAGCTCGCCAGATTGACGATGATTTGAGAAATCAGGCGGTAGATGCGCTGCTCGACATCACCGATGTGGAAATTCCCGAAATCATGATTAATGATAAGATTGACAGTTTTATGGAAGATATGAATTCTCGCCTTTCTCAGCAAGGCTTAAGCTTGGAACGGTATGTGGAATTCACTGGCAAAACCATGAAGGATCTTCGAGAAGAGAGCCGTCCCAATGCGGAACGCGCCGTAAAGACCGAAGTGGCCCTGATGGAAGTTGCTAAAAGAGAAAACCTTGAAGCCACCGAAGTTGATATTGACGCTGAATGCACCAAAGTGGCTATGATGACCAACACCGAATTGGATGTTATTAAAGACCGTCTGATGAAAACCGGTCAATACAGTGTTCTTGTCTTCACGATTTTAGTGAAAAAGGCCATTGATTTCTTGGTGGACAACGCTAAGATTGTACCTTATAAAGAAGATGCTGAACAAGCGGAAGACAAAGAATAAACAAGTATGATAATGTTCTTTTCGGGGAAACATTCGCATAGATTGCGTATAGATTGAAGGAGGAACAGAATGCCCTATAATTACAGCATCCCATATGTTATTGAGCAAACCAGCCGTGGCGAACGCTCCTACGATATTTTTTCCCGTTTGTTGAAAGATCGCATCATCTTTCTTGGTGATGCCATTGATGATAATGTCGCCAATATTATTGTGGCGCAGATGCTCTTTCTGGAAGCGGACGACCCGAAAAAAGACATCAGTTTTTATATCAATAGCCCCGGCGGCTCCATTACCTCAGGCATGGCCATTTATGACACCATGAACTATATTAAATGTGACGTTTCTACGATCTGCGTGGGAATGGCCGCCAGCATGGGAGCTTTCTTACTCTCTGCGGGCACGCCGGGAAAACGCCTTGCTTTGCCCAATAGCGAAGTAATGATTCATCAACCCTTGGGCGGAGCCCAGGGCCAGGCAACGGATATTGAGATCCATGCAAGACATATTTTAAGAACAAAAGAAACCATGTGTCGCCTTATGGCCCAGCAAACCGGGCAATCGCTGGAACGAATCCAGGCGGATACAGAACGCGATAATTTTATGACTGCATATGAAGCCCAGGCTTATGGTCTCATCGACCGAGTCATTGAGGCAAAATAAGGAGGGGCTATGAGTCAAATGGACAGTCATGATGGCGCCCGTTGCGCATTTTGCGGGAAATCCCAAGATCAAGTAAAAAAACTTGTTGCTGGCCCCGGCGTCAACATTTGTGATGAATGCGTCACCCTTTGCATGGAGATCATCGATAATGCCATTGCCGAAGAAGAAGGGGAAATGGATTTTTCCGAACTGCCGAAACCGCGGGAATTGGCTAGATGTCTTGATGATTACGTCATTGGTCAGGATGATGCCAAAAAAGTTCTGGCTGTTGCAGTTTATAATCATTATAAGCGAATTGGCGCTCCCGTCAGCAACGATGATGTGGAATTGCAGAAGTCTAATATTCTGTTGGTCGGTCCTACCGGAACAGGGAAAACATTACTGGCCCAAACCTTAGCCAGATTTCTCCATGTTCCTTTTGCCGTGGCCGATGCGACAACCCTTACCGAAGCCGGTTATGTGGGGGAAGATGTGGAGAACATCTTATTAAAGCTGCTCCAAGCTGCTGACTTTGATGTAGATGCGGCGTCCCACGGAATTATCTACATTGACGAGATTGATAAAATTACCCGTAAGAGCGAAAACCCCTCTATCACCAGAGATGTAAGCGGGGAAGGGGTTCAGCAGGCTCTACTGAAAATCCTTGAGGGAACTGTTGCCAGTGTGCCACCGCAAGGCGGGCGGAAACATCCCCATCAAGAATTCATCCAGCTTGATACGACCAATATTCTTTTCATTTGTGGCGGTGCTTTCGACGGTCTCGATAAGATCGTGCAAAAGCGCATGGGCAGTGGTGTTATGGGATTTGGTGCCGATATCAAAGAGAAAAAAGAAGACATTGGCGAACTTTTGGCCAATATTATGCCGGAGGATCTGTTGAAATTCGGTTTAATCCCGGAATTTGTCGGCCGTCTCCCTGTCATCGGTAAATTGATGCCATTGAATCGAGATGCTTTGGTTCGCATTTTGAAGGAACCAAAGAATTCGTTAGTGAAACAGTATCAAAGTCTTTTTGCCATGGATCATATTGAACTTGAGTTTGAAGACAGTGCTTTGGAAGATATTGCGGAGACTGCTATGAAACGGAATACCGGCGCTCGTGGTCTTCGTGCTATTATGGAAGACTTCATGGGCGATCTGATGTTTGATTTGCCTTCTCGTAGCGACGTGAAAAAAGTCATCATTAATAAAGCATTTACCTCGGGAAGCGGAGAGCCTGTGCTTATTTTGCGCGATCCCCAGGAAATAAAGGATCTGGCGGAGCAGGCCAATCACGCCGCCGTTCATATCGTCGGCGATAGCAACACCTCTGCGTAAATACGGATCCGTAGTTGTTAAATTTTATAGTCTGAATATAAGATTGAAAGAACGGTGTGTGAATTACATACCGTTCTTTTTTTAGAATCTATCGTGAATTTAGTGGCTGATAGCTGTATGCATCAAGAATGATTTTGGACGATTCATTGTTGCAATAAAAAATGAGCAATCACTTCCGAAAGATTTTGATCATAAGTTATGGTTTTATGGAGTCATATTTTTAGACAAAATACACTGTTTTGTAATGGCAAAAATTGAATGGTCGATATTTTCTCTTTGCCCCATTTTTTCCCCATTTTGGGGAATCCTAAGAAAAACTGAGTAAAGGAGAATGCATATGTTGACCAATGTTCTTTTGAGCATTATGATAGGAATTTCCGTAATTACATTGTTTTTTCTTTTTTCGCAGCGTCGTAGTCCTACCGTTTCCAAAGAGGGTAGACAATGCAATTATATGTCAAAACACAGTAGTAAAGAGATTGCACGTCTGGAATCTCTGCGAAAGGTATCCCTCAATGTACCGTTGGCAGAAAAAACACGGCCAAAGGATTTTTCCGAAATTATTGGTCAAGAGGGCGGCCTGGAAACGTTAGAAGCTGCCTTATGCGGTCCCAACCCACAGCATGTGATCATTTACGGTCCGCCTGGTGTTGGCAAAACCGCTGCCGCCCGTCTTGCCTTAGAAAAAGCAAAAAAGAGCCCCGGAACTCCCTTTCTTCCCGATGCCAAAATGATAGAGGTCGATGGGGCCACTTCCCGTTTTGATGAACGCGGCATCGCCGATCCTCTGTTGGGAAGTGTTCACGACCCCATCTATCAAGGAGCGGGCGCTTACGGTCAGGCTGGCGTTCCTCAGCCGAAGGAGGGGGCTGTCAGTAAGGCCCATGGTGGTGTTCTGTTTATTGATGAGATCGGCGAACTTCATCCTATCCAGTTAAACAAATTACTGAAAGTATTGGAAGACCGCAAGGTCATGTTGGAAAGTTCTTATTATCAGGAGGAAAATCCCGAGATCCCCAAGCACATTCATGATATTTTTCAGAATGGTCTTCCAGCGGATTTTCGCTTGATTGCCGCGACGACTCGCAGTCCTCACGAACTTCCTCCGGCATTGCGTTCCCGTTGTGTAGAAATTTTTTTCCGCTCTCTCCACAGTCACGAGTTGGAACAAATTGCAATCAATAGCGCCGAGCGATCCGGTTTCCATCTGGATCCGTCCGAAGCTTCGGTCGTAGCTTCTTACGCATCCAATGGACGTGAAATCGTCAATATGATTCAGTTGGCCGCTGGAATGGCGCAGCAAAGCAGCCGCAACACCATTTCTCGCAGAGATTTGGATCGTGTAATTCAGCAAGGGCATTATACCCCTCATCCGGAGCGCCAGATGCCCAAAACTCCTCGAGTTGGTCATGTCACAGGTCTTTGTGTAGGGCAGGGTGGAGAAGGGAGTATTTTACCTCTGGATGCAGCTGTCTTTCCAGGCTGTGGAAATTACGTGATCTCCGGGATTGTAGAGGAGGAAGAAATGGGTGGACAAGGTCACAAAATCCGTCGCCGCAGTATGGCCAAGAATTCAGCGGAAAATGTCATTTCCGTACTTCGTCGCTGTACCAATGCGGACTGGAGTAAACTTGATTTCCATTTGAGCTTTCCCGGAGGCATTCCTGTGGACGGCCCTTCAGCAGGAATTACCATGGCAACAGCACTTTACTCTGCTGTGGAAGAGAAGCTTCCTGACAATCATATAGCTATGACCGGAGAATTATCTTTGTGCGGTGACGTACTTCCAGTGGGTGGTGTCACTGAGAAAATTGAAGCTGCAGTCCGTGCCGGGGCGCAAAAAGTATTAATTCCCCGGGATAACTGGCAGGACCATTATATGGAATTTGCGGCTGAAATTGTTCCTGTTGATACTTTTGAGGATGTATTGCATCAGACCTTTGGTGGTACAACCATCTCTCAAACAACGGTTGTCTCAGTCTCGTGAGGTTTCGACAAAAGAATACTATTTTGTCATGTGTTTTATCTAAATCCATATAAGCCAAATAAATTTTGGATTAGGAACCGGCGTATCTTTTTACGTCGGTTCTGATTGACTTCGAGAATTCTTCCTAATTTTTCACGAATCTAGATTTGTTCGCCATTCATCAACGGAACTAAAGGTTAGATATGGTTTTAAAAACCATATTAAAATTATTAATGATGTTGTGTTATATTTTTTTGAGAATATAATATTGAAATGATTTCTATTTTATGATATGATCATAATAGGTGATATCTATGAATTTTGATGAATTGAACCAATTAATCGATGATTCGATCATGAGTTCCGATTTCCGCAGCAAAAATATACCAAATATCGATCTTTATATGGATCAAGTCATGACCCTTATCAATGACGGTTTTTCATCGGATACCAATGATGAAAAACGTTTGACCAAAACAATGATTCATAATTACAGTAAAGAAGGTCTGTTAAAACCTATTCAGGGAAAAAAATATTCCAAAGAGCATATTTTACAGATGCTTTTGATTTATCAATTAAAAAATACATTGAAGATCAGTGATATAAAAACGGCATTTACTGCTATGACTCACTGGGAAGATTATAACGAAGAAGTTCTTGCCGATTCCTTTGATCGTTTTATGGAATTGAGAGGTTTTGAAAAAGAAACCATTCAAAAATGTCTTACGAAAGAACTCAGCGAAATTCATTTAGATTTGGAGAATGAAAAGGATTTTTTTATTGCAATGCTGTCTGTCGCCACGATGTCTTACGCGTTAAAATCCATTGCAGAACACATGATCGTTGCCATCACAGAGAAACATAATCTTGATAAATAACTTTGCATACTATTAGAAAACTGCAATATGAAAAACAAATTACAATCGCTTTTCAAGGGATGTTCGAGACAGAATCGACAAAAGAAATACCTCGGGTGCTTTAACGCAACCGAGGTATTTCTTTTTTATGGCAGAACTGTACTTAACCAAGCTTTATCCCAATTCCGGAAGATGATTTTACTGAGAGAGCGGAAGAGACACAAAATAGTTTTTGAGAGACAACGGGCATTCTTTCAGCATTATGCGGATTCCAACATGCAGTCATTATTTGGATTTTTAATCATTTGTTAACATAACGTCATCATTTTAAAAATAACTGGGGCCTAAGATAAAACCATTGCAAAAATCCGAAAAGGAAAGTTCAATGAAGCCAAGTGATATCATTTTACTTTCAAAATAGGAGCGAAAAGAGGAGGAAAAAATGACTGAATTGGAAAAAGCATTGAAGGGAAAGTCATACAATAGTCTTGACAAAGAAATCATGGAATTTCAATCTCAAGTAAAGAAAACATGCTATGAGTTGAACCATTTATTGCCCGAGGACCCTAAACGCAATGAAATTCTTTCTACATTGGTAAATGGATACAACCCCTATGTTTTTATTGAGTCCGG
>NBJMC04201__coassemble_1261_pt1 | contig 13856 bp, 10 predicted proteins | sample NBJMC04201__metabat2_high_PE_023 | metagenome-assembled genome bin NBJMC04201
CATCAAAAAATCCCATTCTCTTAAGAGAATGGGATTTTAAGAACTGAGTCAAAATTCAGCAATATTATGTACAAATTTGAATCAATCATAATTAATTTAGGGAAACCGATGGTGTAACGGTTGACCATGTCACACCAATAGCAATAACATTGGATTTCCCCTTCTGTCTGTTTTGTCTAATTTTGAAAATTTTCCCATGGTCATTAAGATCAGCGATCCGCGCATTTTGGGAAAACCGATGGATAAACATTGTTTTCTTTTAGTGGAACGCGTTTCTTCCCAACCCAGGTTTCCATCAGCGCTCCGGTGGGACAAAGGTCAACGCAGCGTCCGCAAGAAAGACATTCCGTGAGCTCAAGTGTTTTACAGAACTCAGTATTTACAAGAGTCTCAAAACCGCGATGAACTAAACCAAGTACCCCTTTTCCTGCAACTTCTTCACAGACACGGACGCATTGGCCACAAAGAATGCATTTTTCGGCGCAATACTCAATATAGTCATTCACGGCAACTGATTTCCGTCTCCGAGGTTCTGCGGAAAATCTTTGGGGATCTACATGATATTGTTGTCCGTAATGGATCAGTTTGCATTGGAAATAATCGGCACAACCGCATTCCAAGCAGCGGGAGGCTTCCTCCTTTGCCTGTTCTTCGGTAAAACCGAAATTCACTTCTTTGAAATTCCGCTTTCGCTCTTCCGGAGATAAATGCGCCATAATCGCTCTGGGAATTTTAGCGCGATCTAAAAAATCTTCTTCTGTCAGATCCTGACGCGTTACAATATAAGGTTTTGAGTATGGCACCATATCGCCTTTCAAATAACTGTCAATAATATCTGCTCCCTGACGGGCATGGGCAATGGCAGAAATGGCGATTCCCGGACCATCGTTGATGCTGTCACCGCCGGCAAAAACCCCTTTGCGATCGGTGAGAAAGGTGTGCTCATCAGCGGCAATGGTATTCCAATCAGTCAAAGCCACGGGAATGCCGTCAGTAACGACTTTTTGACCAATAGCCGCTATGACCGTATCCAATTCCAATGTTTCAATGGCGCCTTCAATAGGAACGGGTCTCCGGCGTCCGGAAGCATCGGCTTCTCCCAATTCCATTTTCTGAAGTTTTATACCTGTGACTTTGCCGTCTTTGGATAAAACCTCCGTAGGAGCGACAAGGAATTTAAATTCCACGCCTTCTTCCATCGCTTCCACAATTTCAATTTCTTCCGCAGGCATTTCTGCCCTGGTACGGCGATATAGTACATAAACTTTTTCTGCCCCCAAACGCATGGCGGTACGGCAAGCGTCCATGGCCGTATTGCCGCCGCCAACCACGGCGACACGACGCCCCATAGCAACAGGTTTTCGCTGCGCCACGTCGATCAGAAAATCAATACCGCCCAGTACCCCCTGACTTTCTTCACCTTTGCAGCGCATAGGTGCACTTTTCCATGCACCGATACCAATGTAAACCGCGTCGTATTGTTTTTCTAAATCTTCAAATAAAATATCCTTACCAATGCGAGTATCGCAATGAATTCGCACCCCCATGGCTTCGATCAAAGCAATCTCCTGATCCAAAACCTCTTTAGGCAAACGATATTGAGGGATCCCGTAACGGAGCATTCCCCCGGCTTTGGGCATGGCCTCAAAGATTTCAACATCATGGCCGTACCGCGCAAGGTAATGGGAAACGGTAAGTCCGGCGGGACCGCCGCCAATCACGGCGACACGCTTTCCGCTGGACGGAGCTTTCTCCGCCAAAAAGGGATTTTCGTCTGCCAGATCCAGATCAGCGATGAAAGTTTTTAATTGAGCGATGGCCAACGGCTGTTCCACCAGTTTCCGACGGCAGGCACTCTCACAAGGATGGGGACAAACGCGACCAATGGACGCCGGCAAAGGCACAATTTCCTTTAACACTTTTAACGCTTCTTTATATTCCCCGTTGGCAATCAACCCCACATATCCTTGACAATCGGTATGAGCAGGACACGCCTCTACACAAGGAGGGCGACAATCTCCTCGATGATCTGAAAGAAGAAGCTCCAATGCCAATTTTCTGCCTTGTTCCGCCCGGCGGCTTTTTGTATTTACTACCATGCCTTCGCGCGCCTCTGTGGCGCAAGCGCGAAGCAATTTCGGATTTCCATCTGCTTCTACAAGACAGATGCCGCAAGCCCCGTAGATTGCTACCGAAGGATGGTAACAAAGGGTGGGGATTTCGATCCCGTTGCGTGTTGCCACTGTCAAAATCGTTTCTCCCTGGTTTGCGGAGCAGACTTTTCCGTCAATGGTTAATTGAAATGTACTCATGTCATATCTCCTCTCTTAATCCACGTGCACCGCATCGAAACGACAAGTAGCTTCACAGCTTCCGCAACGGGTACACAGCGAAGCGTCAATTTCGTGAGGTTGTTTCTTCTCACCACGGATGGCGTCCACCGGACATTTTTTGGCGCATGCGCCGCAGCCTGTACATTTATCCTCATCAATGGTGAAAGTGAGGAGTGGCTTACATTTATGGGCAGGACATTTTTTCTCATAAATATGGGCGTTATATTCTTCGCGAAATTGAGCAATGGTAGATAAAGCAGGATTTGGGGCGCTTTGGCCCAGTCCGCAGAGAGAACCGTCAATGATCCCTTGCCCCAACTCTTCCAGTAACTCAATATCGCCTTCCCGGCCTTTGCCTTCTACGATACGATCTAAGATTTCAAGCATTCGCTTGGTGCCAATGCGGCAGTGGACACATTTCCCACAACTTTCTTCCTGGGTAAAATTCATGAAGAAACGAGCCATATCTACCATACAAGTGGTTTCATCCATGACAATCATACCGCCGGACCCCATAATGGCACCGGCTTTGGTAATGCTCTCGTAATCCACCGGCGTATCCAGAAGGTCTTTTGGGATACATCCACCGGAGGGACCTCCCATCTGAACACCTTTAATCTCCCGATTGTCCTTAATTCCGCCGCCGATATCAAAAATGATTTCACGAATAGTCATACCCATAGGAACTTCTACCAATCCGCCATGTTTCACTTTACCAGCCAGAGCAAATACCTTGGTTCCTTTGCTCTTATCCGTTCCCATCGCGGCAAAAGCTTTACCGCCTTCCCGTATAATCCAGGGCACATTTCCATAGGTTTCTACATTATTGATATTGCTGGGTTTCTGCCAATACCCTCTCTGAGCTGGAAACGGTGGCTTCAGTCGAGGCATACCGCGTTCCCCCTCCAAGGATGCGATGAGAGCAGTTTCCTCGCCGCAAACGAAAGCACCTGCTCCTGCCTTAACTTCCAAATCAAAAGAAAAGTCTGAGCCTAAGATATTTTGCCCTAGATATCCTTTTTCTCTGGCTTGAGCCATAGCTTTTTCCAAACGTTGAATAGCCAAAGGATATTCCGCCCGGACATAAAACACACCGTGATTTGCACCAATGGCATAAGCGGCGATCATCATTCCCTCCATGACTGCGTGGGGATCACCCTCCAAAAGGCTGCGGTCCATAAAGGCACCGGGATCTCCTTCATCAGCATTACAAATCACATATTTTTCTTCTCCCGGACTTTCATGGGCGGCGTTCCATTTAAACCAGGTGGGAAATCCCGCTCCACCGCGTCCTCGCAAACCCGAAATTTTGATTTCTTCAATCACTTCCTGGGGGGTCATGGTCGTCAATACTTTTTCTAATCCTTGGTAACCGCCGCGACCGATGTATTCTTCAATTTTTTCCGGATCAATGATACCACAATTCCGCAAGGCGACCCGAGTCTGTTTTGTTAGGAATTCCATTTCCTCTTCGGGAATCAAGTATTCCTCTACTGGTACTCCGCCCTTAATGTGCTTTTCTACGATCTCCGCCGCCATTTCTCCATTGACCTTGCCATAATAGAAATGATCCGTATCTGTGATAACTTCCACAATGGGTTCGTTGAAACACATGCCAATACATCCTACCTGCTCCACGGAAAGGGAAATACCTTGTTCCTTGAAACAGTGTTCCAAAACATTCCATGTTTTTTGGGCACCAGCGGCAATGCCGCAACTACCCATACCAACGGTAACTCTCATTCCGCCTCACCCCTTTCCGCTGCCTGAATATCACGAATGACTTTCCTGGCGCTTTTCGGCGTCAAAGGGCCATAGACTTCATTATTTCCCTGACTCTGAATCATCATTACAGGTGCCATAGAACAACATCCCAAGCAAGCCACATTTTCCAATGTAAACATCTTATCTGGGGTAGTCTCCCCTGGTTGAATGGATAATTCCTCCGCCAGTGCTTCTGCAACTTTTTCCGAACCATTAACATGGCATGCGGTACCTTGGCATACCATGATCAGGTGCTTGCCGATGGGATTCAGCCGGAACTGGGCATAAAACGTAATAACCCCCATAATTTTCGCAATTTTGATTTTTAATGCTTTACTAATAGCAACGATTGCTTCTTGGGGCAAATAACCGTAGATTCCCTGGGTCTGTTGCAATACTGTTATCAAACTGCCTGGTATATTACGGTATTTTGTTAAAATTGGCTCTAATTCACTAAGATCCGTTCTTATTTCGCCAGATTTTCCCCCGCATTTACATTCTTTCATAAACTCTCTCCTATTTGTCCAAGGGATTGCCCTATAATATACCGACGGAATCCTCCCGGAACTATATTCTAAAAAATGATACTTAGTTTTATTATAATATAGGATGTCTTTTCTGTAAACCAAAAGATTCCTATCTCTATTAATTAAAAGACAAAAAGAGAGGTAAATACCTCTCTTTTTAACAAATAATTCTCACATATTGTTTTTTCATTTTCTATTGAGCGCGATAAGACTTCTCCCATCACCTCTTAATATCCGAACTCATCTTGCCATTATCTCTGTCTTATTTATTATAATAATAAATATTACAATTTCCTACGCCGGCATTTAACGCCTCTGAATGACTTCCTACCAGCATATCAATACGATTTCCCTTGATCGCCCCGCCGGTATCTTCCGCACGGTAAACACCGTCGTACTGATCCAGTCGGGCGTCAACATAATCAACATAAACCCAAGTTCCCAAAGGAATAACGGAAGAATCCACAGCAATGGTTCGTCCCGGAGTGGGGATTGCACCGATCGCAGTTTGGCCGGACCATTCACCGTTGCAGCACTCTCCGTCACAGTAGAACGTAGAACGGAAGGTATCAATCAAGGCGCCAATCTGACCATCTTCCACCGGTTCCTCTTCCTCCGATTCATCTTGGTAGTTTTCAAAGAAATTCCCATCGAGCCTAGCTAGTAAAACAGCAACTTCTGCTCTGGAAATATTTTTCTGAGGTGAAAAGACATTGTCACTGCCAATCATCACACCGCTTTTCTGCATTTCGTAAATGCTATCTTTGGCCCAGAGGCTAATGGAAGAATCATCACGGTAAGTTTGCACCTGATTTCTTTCCGCCAAAGCAATACCATACTGTTCACAATATCTTGCAAGCATTGTGCAGGCCTGTTCCCTAGTAAGGTATTCATTGGGACTAAAGGTAGAATCGCTTGTTCCGTCTGAGATCCCATTGGTAAATGCCCAAGCTACGGCAGAATCGTAATAAGCATCAGAAGACACATCGGCAAAGGGCGCATCTCCGTAATTGGTGAGATTTTCACCACTATGACGGGCCAATACTGTCGCGAACATACCGCGGGTGGTTCCTTCTTCTGGGCTAAACAGCGTGTCCGACATGCCATTAAAATACCCACGATCCACCACATAATCAATGGAATACTTTGCCCAATGGTTTTGCGTATCGGAAAAAGTCGCGGCTTTAACACCATGACCTGCCAAGGTTACCGATACTACTGCCATCAAGCAAACGACAACACTCTTTCGGAAGATTTTTGTGTAATTTTTATACCTCATTGTACCTCGCTTTCCATGATAAATTGATCATCACATTCTGTTTTTCGTCTTTCATTGAATCGTAATCCGTTATCAGCGTATCGGGAATTCATTGCTGATATTAGAATCTTATGCAATTATGATCCAGAATAGACGTCTTATCGATGGTCTCGGATAGATACATTTATACATTTTATCACAATTTTTGAATAAATCAAGTTTTTTTTCGTCGTATTTATCTTTCAGAGTGTATATTTCCATTAAAATTCTACATTATTTTGTATATGCAAACATGCAAAATCATTGTGGATAGCAGGAAAAACTACGGCTGCGTGATGAATCCGCAGCCGTAGAAAAAATTTATAAAAATTTTATATTTGAAATAGTTCTTCCTGTGTCGCAAGTTTAATATTATGATCAGTTAGTACTTTTGTCGCCTTATCATTATCAGCCACACGGAATACCATATAAGCCACTTTCTCTTGTCTGGTAATAAAAGCATATGTATATTCCAAACTGATGTCATGATTAGCCAAAGTGTGGAGGATCTCAGACAAGCTCCCCGGCTCATCAGGAATCGCTACAGCCAAAACAGGAGTGACAGAAAATACATAATGAGCATTTTGAATCACTTCCGCCGCTTTTTCCGGATTGTCCACAATGATACGCAAAATACCAAAATCCTGCGTTTCCGCAATGGACATCGCACGCATATCAATTTTGTGTTCCGATAGAATATCAATAAATTCAGCAAGGCGGCCGGGTTTATTTTCCACAAAAACAGAAATTTGTTTTACGGTCATGGTGATCGCTCCTTTCAATCACAATCAATATAATTTGCGCTTATCAATAATACGAACGGCTTTCCCTTCACTGCGAGCAATAGTTTTGGGAGCTACCAATTGTACCTTGGCGTAAATGCCAAGCATGGCCTTTAAAGCGTTGACCAATTCTTTTTCCTTGGCAGAAACTTCGGTGACAGAATCGGAGAACATCTCCGGCGTCATTTCCACTTGTACATCCAAAGTATCACTGTTATTGACACGATCAACAATAATCTGATAATTTGCCTGATATCCTTTATTTAACAGAACCGTTTCAATCTGGGAGGGGAACACATTTACCCCTTTGATAATCAGCATATCATCACTGCGCCCCATGGGTTTAGACATTTTTACATGAGTACGGCCGCAGGAACATTCTTTCCGAGTTAGGACGCAAATATCACGAGTACGATAGCGCAACAACGGGAAGGCTTCTTTCGTAATACTGGTAAATACCAATTCTCCTTTTTCACCCTCGGGCAACACTTCCCCGGTCTCGGGATTGATAATCTCTGCAATAAAATGGTCTTCGTTAATATGCATACCCGTTTGTTCGCTGCATTCAAAGGAAACGCCGGGACCGCTGATTTCCGTCAATCCGTAAATGTCGTAAGCCTTAATCCCCAAAGTTTTTTCAATATCACGGCGCATTTCTTCGCTCCAAGCTTCCGCTCCAAAAATACCGGCCTTCAGTTTGATTTTATCCCGCAGACCCATTTCATGAACGGTTTCGCCAAGATAAGCGGCGTAAGAGGGCGTACAACAGAGTATGGTCGATTCCAAGTCAACCATAAACTGAATTTGACGTTCTGTATTCCCCGAAGACATCGGCAAAGTCAGAGAACCGACTTTATGGGAGCCGCCATTGAGTCCAGGTCCGCCTGTAAAAAGGCCATAACCATAACATACATGAACAACGTCTTCCTTGGTTCCACCAGCCGCAACAATGGCACGGGCACAGCATTCGTCCCAAAGATCAATATCGTGTTGTGTGTAAAAAGCAACTACCCGACGCCCCGTCGTACCACTGGTAGATTGTATGCGCACGGCATCTGCCAAGGGAACGGCCAAAAGTCCATAGGGATATGCATCGCGCAAATCATCTTTGGTCAGGAAGGGAAGTTTATGCAAATCATCAACGGACTGAATGTCACCGGGCTCCACACCCTTTTCCTTCATCATATTTCTGTAATAAGGCACGTTTTTATAAACGTGAGCCACTGTCTTCACAAGACGTTCATCTTGCCAAGCTCTGATCTGTTCCCGAGAGGCGCATTCTATCTCGGGCTGAAAATAACGCTCCATAAAATCAATCCTTTCTTTTCCATAACAAACACTTTATTCGCGGAGGAATCTTCCTCATGCAAGCAAATATTTTTCATCTCTGCATATTCATTCAAATTATATCATATTAATCTTTCACTTACCAGTAAGTTTTTTAAAAAATAAAAACAAAATATCCACCATTTTATAGCGAAAGGGATCCAATTTCCGGCCATGAAACGTAATTTCCGCGCAAAAGACGATTATTGTAACACTAACTCAAATTGATGAAGAATCTCCTCATACACATTTTCTGCTTTTTGTTTTGCCGACGCCACACCATCGCCTTGGGCGGAAATATAGACTTTCATTTTCGGTTCTGTTCCCGAAGGTCGCAGGATCACACGAAAGTTCGATGTCTTGATCACGATGATATTCGCTTTTTTTGTGTTTTTTTCCTTCAACAGATCCGTAAAGGAAGTCACATGTTCTCCACAAATGGTATTGAGACCTTGTTGCCGCATATAAGACATCACATCGGCACAATGTTGTAAAGAGAGATTCAGACTAAAAGTTACGTCAATGACATAACCGAAGGTATCGTAAATCTCATGGAGTACCTGCACCAGGTTGCGTCCTTCATTCCGATAATGAGCAGCGGCCTTTAACATCAGACAGGCAGCTTCCAAACCGTCTTTATCTCGGGCATGGCTATGAGCAAGATAACCGCCGCTCTCTTCAAAACCGAAAAGAAAGCCTGATTCATCCTTCTCGATCTCCGAAGCAATATAGCGGAATCCCACTAAGACGTTACGCATCTCCACACCATAATGGGAACAAATAGTCTCAGCAAGAGAAGATGACACGAGAGATTTTACCACATATTTTTCTTTTGCATTTTCACTTTCCACTGTAATCAGATAATAGAGAAGTAAGAGTCCGACCTCATTGCCGGACAACAATCTATAACCACCAGCCGTTTTTACCATCACACCAAGACGATCGCCGTCAGGATCGTTGATGAGAATTAATCCGGCATCGGGAGAGGCCGTTTTGAAACGTTCAAAAACTTCCGGGTTCTCCGGGTTTGGCTTTGGTGCCAAAGGGAAATCGCCGTTGGGCGCCATTTGATCTTCCGCAAAAATCAGCGGCAAAAACGCTCGCTCCGCCAAAGTTCTCATGAAGTTGCCGGCGCTTCCGTGGAGAGGACTGTAAACGGCCCTTAAATCATGGAAATTCACATGGTCAAGGTCTAAATTTCCCAGAATAGTATTAAGATACTTTTCGCGGATTTCATCGGGGATCGACAAAACCTTGCCGCCGAGATTTCGTTTTTGATGCGAAAAAGTTCTCAGCTTTGCCTGAATTTTTTCCGCGTAATCATTATTGATTTGAGCGCCGTCGGCACCGTAGGCTTTGAAACCGTTATATTCTTTGGGATTATGGGAAGCCGTAATATTAACACCTGCCGCAGCTTTCAAAGCACGAATGGCATAGGACAAAAAAGGCGTCGGCAACGGTTCATCTCCAAGATAAACATTATGCCCGTAATCAGCTAAAATTTCAGCAGTCAATTCCGCAAATTCCTTACCGTGGTTGCGGCTGTCACGACAAATTACAACGGCACCTTCCAATGCCATATCCTCCATAACCTGGGCCAAGGATTCTCCAATCGCGGCAATGGCATCCCGATTTAGTTCGCCTTCCCCATCTCCCATGAGACCGCGGATCCCAGCCGTACCAAAAGTTAAATTACGATAGTCCATAACAATTCTCCATTTATATCATTTATATTTTATATATTATAATTACTAGATCCATTGTAACATTTTTTCCGAAAAGAAAAAAGGAATTGTTCTGTATTTGTCGATGAGGAATCACGAAACTCCCACCAGTAATCACAATGAATACCGATATGGCCAACTCCCAGAATCAAAGAGGAAAGGATCAATACCAACATTTTTTCATAGATGCTCAGGAAAAAGCCAATATAAGCAATAGGGCCGGCGGTAGCGGAATGCCGAACAAAGGGGCGTAAAAATTAACTGGGAGTCTTAGCGCTACCAAAATAGCGCAGCCATGCACATTCGTAAAGCAACCGTAAAGAAACATGCAAAATAGGAACAAACCAGGCCAGATGCTCCCAATGATGAAAGCAGCCGCAAAACGGCTGCTTCTGCATTTATTTACAAATAACTGTTGTCGATTTCATCCAGAATATTCTTTCGGTCAGCAAATACAGGAATTTTGTGGGAAACCTCTGTCACCTTAGAAAAATCAATTTCACCGTAAAGGATTTCTTCTCGGTCCTGGCCTTCTGCCAAAATCGTACCATCGGGAGCCACTGCCATGGAATGACCGTGATAAATCAGACCGTTATCGTCCCTGCCGATACGATTCACTCCCAAGAGAAACGCTTGATTCTCAATGGCTCTTGCCTGAAGCAATACGCGCCAATGATTCTCCCTGGCTGCAGGCCACTGCGCAGGAACGACAATCAAATTCGCTCCCCGTAGTACCAGGTTACGGCATAATTCAGGAAAGCGTAAATCATAGCAAAGCATCGTTCCCAAAGTAAATTTTTCGGTTTCTACAATTCCCCACTCACTGCCCGGAGAAAAATAGCGATGCTCATGCAATGCCAGAGGAAATAAATGAGCCTTACGATATTTTCCCGCAACGGTGCCAAGTTCTGTAATAACAGGACACATATTATAAAAAACGCCATCTTTTTTTTCGGGAATACTGCCACCAACGATCATTATGTGGCGATCTTTGGCCTGCTGTCGCAAAAACTTCATGCTCTGTTCGCTGCGGCAACGGAGGAAATCCAACCGTTCCAGATCATAACCAGTATTCCAGAGTTCCGGAAAAACGACAAGGTCAGCACCGTGTTTTTCCACGTCATCCAACAATGTGGTAACGTGATTCTCATTGGCGTCGATATCACCATGGATAATATCCATTTGTACCATTGCAAATTTAATCGCTTTCATGTTGTCTCCGTGCTCTTATCTGTTCTCTATGACGTTTCACCATACGGATGTCATTGGTCTCATTCATTTGGAAAAAGCGGCAAGCCTCCACCAACCGGGAAGTGATGCGCGTTCCCAACAGTTCGTCCATGGATTCCACTGACAAATTTGTTGTTACGACGATGGGAAGCTCGTAATTGATACGATAATTCAAAATGGCAAATAATGTTTTAATGGACCAATCTGTATAGTTATGAGCTCCCAAATCATCGAGGATCAGCACCGGCGCTGTTTTTATCAGATTCATTAATTCCGACTCACTTCCCATAGATGAGGTATCAAAGGTCGCGCGCAATTCATCCAAAAAATCAGGAACGACTATGAAGCGCACATCCACGTCACGTTCCACCAGAGCATTGGCAATCGAAGCGGCAAGATAAGTCTTTCCTCTTCCTACATAGCCCTGGAGCAACAAACCACTGACAGTGCGACCATTGGCAATATCCTCAACAAAAGACTCCGCAGCGGCCACAATGCGATGAACGTTTTCCCGAAAGGTAAGTCCATTGCTGCCTTGTTTTTCATCAGAAAATAGGGAGTAATCGAAATGAGCAAAGGTCATATGCCGCAAATGAGGCGTGATTCCCGCTCGTTTTTGCTTACGAATCAGATCTTCTTCTTTGCGGCATTGGCATCGAATCGCCACATCCCCTTCAAAAATGTAACCGGTATCATGACAGAGATCGCAATGGTAACCGCTTTTACCGCCGCCATTTATATTTTGCCACTGTTGTTTCAGGACATCACCGATATGTTCCATCTTATTTCACCTCAAAGATATCATTGAAAGAAATACTTTCTTGATCACCACGATAATTTTGGGAAACTGCTTTTGAATGCTTCCCGTTCCCCTTGCGTTCAATCTTATCATGGGCGGCGTCTTCTTTTTTTAAATCTTCTTTACTGCTATAACCTTTTCTATGCCAATCCAACAAAATCTTATTGATATATTGAAAATTTCTTTTATCAATGAGAACTGCTCGTTTCAATGCCTCGTAAATCAATTCGCCACTGAGAGACATTCCGTAATACCAATCCTTGATTTGCTCCCCTTCCACCGGTGATAATGGACGCCCCATTTCTTCCTGAAATTTCTGATAAATTGTAGCGAAAACTTCATCACCTCTCAGCTGTTCTTTTCTTGCTTTTTTCTTACCGAGATCCTTGGCTTTACGCCAACCCCATACTTCCCGGAATTTATCAAAAAGCCCGTTCATATGGATGCCCTCGTTTTCATCCATGGATAAAAACCCCCGTTCCACCAAGGGGGGCAAGATCGTTTCAATCTCAGAACTTTGAAATTGTGTATGTTCAACCAGAGAGTCAAAGGTCAAAGCAACTCCGCTACTGTGAACACGGATCATATTTAAAAGGAACATCACATCCTTCTCACTCAATTGAAAGTCTCTATAATATTCCAGCAAAATATTGGGAACTGCCGTCATATCACAAATCATATCAAAAGCAATGGTTTCATAATCCCGTCGTCTCATATTTCACCTTTCATCGCCGCCAAAAAGCCGGCACAAAAATAATAAAGAATGTATACAATTCCAAACGTCCAGCCAACATCAGAATGCTTAAAATCCATTTGCCTGCAGCGGGAACCTCGGAATAATTGCCAACCGCCCCCAGGGAACCCAATGCAGGCCCCGTATTGGAGATCGCTGACATGCAGGCAGCAATGGCTTCATCAAAAACGACGCCAGTAAAGGCCAAAAGAATGGATCCAACGGCAGCCAGTAAATAAAATAGTAACATAAATATAAGAACACGCAAAATTGTTTTTTCATCAACAACTTTGCCGTTGACTTTAGTCTGCGTCATAGCCCGGGGATGGAGCAAACGGAAAGTTTGACTTTTCAATGATTTATAAAAGATTACATAACTACCGATTTTAATCGAACCGGAAGTCGAGGAATAGCAGGCCCCCACCATCATCAGGCAAAGGATGGTGACATGAGCTGCTGTAGGCCATAAATCAAAATTTTCCGTGACAAATCCTGTCGTTGTTATTTGAGAAACAACTTGAAACGCGGCGCCACGAAGGTTTGTTGACAGGTTGCCGCCACGGTTAATCATTAAATCAAGAAATACCAATAATATCGCGGCTAGCACTACGATAAAATAAAGCCGGAATTCCTCATTTTTTCGCAACAGAGAAAATTTACGCTTTACAAACACTTTATACATTAAAGGATAGTTCATTCCGCCAATAAACATAAAAAGCGTAATCACCCATTCAATATAAGGACTGTTAAAATGAGCCACGCTATCGTTATATGTGGAATATCCCCCTGTTGCCATAGTAGCAAAAGCATGGCAAATAGCGTCAAAAAAGCTCATATCGCCCAGCATCAACAAAACCGTTAAGATCGCAGTAAGAACGGTATAGATCAGCCATAAAATAATAGCCATATCTTGAATATGGGACGCAACTTTCTCATTCAACGGACCGGACAATTCTGCTCGCAGCATACTAGAGCCGCCAGTATCCACTTGGGTAAGCACAGCGACAAATAGAACGACAACCCCAAGACCGCCCAACCACTGAGTCAAAGCACGCCATAACAAAAGTTCCTGAGAAGCCGCTTCAACATCGGCCATAGCAGTCCCGCCAGTGGAAGTAAACCCTGACATTGTTTCAAAAAAAGCGGAGCTGTAATCTGTAAACGTTCCGGAAAGAAAAAACGGCAATGCACCGATGAGAGACACAACAATCCAGGTGAGGCTAACGATCAAATAACCTTCCTTCGCACGGATATTGCCGTCATTTTTAGCAAAAAATACAAGTCCGCCGCCAAGAACACCATAAATGAGAGCTGTCAAAATAAAGGAAAAGAGATCCTCGC
>NBJMC04201__coassemble_1280_pt1 | contig 13760 bp, 14 predicted proteins | sample NBJMC04201__metabat2_high_PE_023 | metagenome-assembled genome bin NBJMC04201
ATTATTTAACAGATTTTGCATATGATATCACAATCAATGGTGAAACGGGAGAGATTCAACAGGCCGATGTAACCGCAAGATCCAAATCGAATCCAAGCGGACGCTGGAAACTCCATGTCGTATTTCAGGAAGTCAATACCGCAATCAAATTAGAAGCGCCCCAACCCTAATTCTCTTAACTCAAAACCATGACAGTATCTCTATAAGACCATATTTCACAAAGATAGGCATTTGCAATGTCCAAAAAATATGGTACACTATATCCATGAAGACATTAATTGAATCACTGGAAAAAACAGAATCATATTGTCAGGAAATACCTTATTATCCTACCTCATTGAAACGTCCGGCTCCTCCGCCCTGTTCCGAAGAGATTCTTCCCTTTTTATTTTTACTACCTCTTGCACAAAAACAAACGGTAACGGAAAGATCCATTCGTCTGGCAGCAGGGTTTCAGTTGATTCATCTTTCCCGTGCCATTCACGAAACCATTCAGCCACAGACATGTCCGGAAAATCGCGCCATTGTCCTAGAGGGTGATTTGCTTTCCTCCCTCGCCTACAAGATTATGATCGAAGAAGATCCCGAACAACTGGCGGATGCAGCCGATATTATGGCCCAATCCAGTGAGGCCTGGTTCCTTTATCGTGATTTTCGTAAGAAAAGAAATTACAAGGATGAAGATTATTGGAAGTTTCTGCAAAAAGACTATGGACTGTTATGTCGCCGCGCAGCGAAAGCTGGTGCAAAAGAAGCCCAATGGACCGAAGAAAAAACGGAAATTTTCTGTGATATAGCAGAGCATCTGGCATATATTTACAGTATCGTCAAACGGAATCTACCTTTGAATTTGGGAGAAGAAATTGCATTGGTTCGGAAAAAGGCGGAAGAACTGCAAACAGTGGAAGAAATTGAGTCAATGTTATCTTCCCTTTCCGCTGTAGATAGTTCCTTTTAATCGTCAAAAAATCCCCTCTTCGCGAGGGGATTTTTTTATTACATTTTTATGGTAAACGGATGGAAAATCATGGATGGATCAATGCGATAATATTGACATAACCTTAACAAATATTCAATTCCAAAATTTTCATCGCCTTCCATAGCCACAAGAATCTCCTGGCAGATACCGGTTTTTGCGGACAAATCTTCAAGAGTAAGTTGGGACTCTTCACGAAGCAGTTTCAGATTATCGCGCATAGTAAGGATCTGTTTCCTGCATTCATTCATAGCCAACCTCCCCACGAATCTTTTTTGTTCCTTATTGCGAACAATTCTATCATAACAATCTGCTAAAATCAAGATGTACTGTTCATAATAATGAGCAAAAACGAGGTTGGAGCAATGCAAAAAATCCGTCATGATACCCAATTCGGAGCAAATATCCGAATGCTGCGTAAAAGCTGCAAGCTCACTCAAGGACAAGTCATTACTCAAATGCAGTTGATGGGACATAATATATCCCGGGAAACTTACGCGAAAATAGAATCGGGAATCGCCAATATCAAAGTATCGGAACTCCTGGCTCTAAAAAAAATTTTCCGGGTTGAACTGGATGATTTTTTTAAAAATATTTAGAAGTGATTACCAATTTTATATCAATCTTTCCAAAGGCCGCTTCAAGCGGCCTTATTGTATAAAAAAGTAAGAAATATCAACAAAAACATATTTTTCCTCGTTTTTTGTTTGCAATCTCATGAAATTTATCATATAATTTTTCTATGGTATACCCAGTGCCTATAAAAGGTTTACGGAGATCAAATATATCACGAATCGAATAGATAAAACTTTATCAAGAAAAGGAACGGATTTTTTTGGAACGTTTTTTTGCAAAAGGGAAAAAATCCCCTTATTATCAAGAGATACAGGCGGCCTTTCTTACGATGGAGAAACAATTTGAGCAGACGCTCCGCACGGATCATCGCGTTTTATCCAAAGCCGCCACACACTTGTTAAAAAGCGGAGGGAAACGCCTCCGTCCTGCCTTGGTGCTTTTGGGCGGACGATTGGGACAGCAGAGCGATGTTCACCAAATGCCCTTGGCTTTGGCAATGGAAACGGTTCATATGGCAACCCTCGTCCATGACGATGTTGTAGACAGTGCGGCTCTCAGAAGAGGGAAACCAACGGTGAAGGCAAAGTGGGGCAATGAAGTCTCAGTCTTTACCGGTACTTTTTTATTGGCCAGAGCCATGTCTATGATTGCCAGTTATGAGGACGCTTATTTGAACCAACGAACCGCCGAGGTTGCCCTAGAAATGTGTTGCGGAGAATTGGACCAAATGAATTCCGCCTTTCAGATTGACGAAAGTACGGATACTTATAAAAAGCGCATCAAACAAAAGACAGCCTATCTCATCTCTGCCTGCTGTGAGTTGGGAGCATACATCAGCGGTGCTTCTCGTGAAATTGTCGCGGCACTGAGATATTACGGAGAGGCCATTGGCATGGCCTTTCAGATCACCGACGATATTCTTGACTACCAATTAAACAATATGACCTTGGGAAAAGTCATCGGCGGTGATATTCGCGAAGGGATCGCAACCTTGCCGTTAATTTATGCAGCAAAACACAGTTCTCAGAGGGAACGTATTCTTTCCATCTTTTCCAAGAAGCAGAAAGGAGAGGAAGAAGTCCGCGAGGTCATTGGGCTTGTCAGCGCATGCGGCGGGATTCGCTATGCGGAAGATATCGCAGAAAAGCACATTGCTGAAGCAAAAAAGGCAGTGGAAATCATCGAAGATCGTGAACTGAGAGAAGTCTATCATCAAATCGCGGATTTCATTTTAACCAGAAATCAATGAACCGAGGCAATATTGTGAAAAAAATAATCATTGTGGCAATCTGGGGGGTACTGTTGGCATTGTTGTTTATCGCAGCGCAAAACCTCCCCACGATACGACATATAACAGAGGATTCCGAGACTACCTATGAACATGCCACCGATGAATACCGCATTGATCTTACCGGGCGATGGCAGGTTTCAGTGGACGGCCCCGGCGAACTCATTTTACTACAAGAAGAAGCCAACGCCTCCATTGTCTGCAATCTCGAAGTTGGCGGTTATGATTACCTTTCATCAAAAGAAATCGCAGATAAGATTCAGGAATCATTGGGAAATTCATTTGATGCTGTAGAATTTTCCCAGCGCATCGGAGAAACTGAAGCAATTCTCTATGATACGCTGTATTTTACAGGCACTTGCACCCTAGGAGACGAGTCTTTATCCAGTGAACACTATGTCATTCATCCTTCTGAAGGAATTCGACTTTATGTCAATTATTTCTATCCCCAAAATGCTGATGATGCCATCGTGGAACAGGGACGGAACTCAATCTTTTCCATTTATTTTTTCGACCTTGAAAAAATCTATCAGAAATATTTAACATAAAAGACAAATCACGAAGGTGAACCATATGACGAAACGATTTTTCATGGGCAATGAGGCCATTGCCCAAGGTGCCATTGACGCAGGGGTCAACGTTGTGACAGGATACCCCGGCACTCCTTCCACCGAGGTTCTGGAAGCAGTGGCAGCCCAAAATGACGGCTCTATTTATGTCGAATGGTCCGTCAATGAAAAAGTTGCCTTGGAAATGGCGGCAGGTGCAGCTTACGCTGGAGCCCGCACCATGGTAACCATGAAACAGGTGGGGCTTAACGTAGCCTCAGATCCTTTGATGAGCCTCGTATATGTAGGAGTTAAAGGCGGAATGGTTTTGGTCGTTGCCGACGATCCCGGCCCCATTTCCTCCCAAACGGAACAGGATACACGGCATTTCGCCCATTTTGCAAAACTTCCGGTGTTTGATCCGTCTTCGCCGGAGGAAGCCTATGAAATGATGTTCGATGCCTTTGATTATTCCGAAAAATACAGCACACCAGTCATTCTCCGTCCCACGACACGGGTATGTCACGGCTGCGCTTCGGTGGAGATTCGAGACAAAAAAACAATTCATCGAGCAGAAGGTTTTATAAAAGATAACAAATGGGTCATTTTCCCTCGTTTATCTTACCAAAATCACTTAGCCATTGAACAACGTCTCCCAGTTTTGGGAAAAGAATTCTCCGGTTATCGTTTTAATACGATAAAAGGCAGCGGCAAAAAGGCCGTGGCCTCGGCAGGGATCAGCAGCGCTTACGTGGAGGAAGCTCTTGAGATCATTTCTCTCCCCAATGGGGAAAAACCTTGCCATCTTCATGTGGCGACGCCTTTTCCTTTTCCCGAGGAACTAGCTCTTAATTTTTTGGAACAAGTCGATGAAGTTCTCGTCATCGAAGAACTGGATCCCGTGATCGAGCGAGAACTCATTTATCTTTGCGGAAAATATCATAAACATACAATTATCAAAGGAAAATATAGCGGTCATGTTCAAAAAGCAGGAGAGAACTCCGTAGAATCGGTCAAAGGAGCATTATGCGACTATCTTCATGTCCTCGCAGAGGACGCAGAGGACGCAGAGAACATAAACGACGCAAAACAGAAAGTAACGGACACGCCACCATTACCGATACGGCCGCCGGTGCTTTGTGCCGGCTGTCCCCACAGGGCATCCTTTTATGCAGTAAAACAAGGGGTTCGGGGAAAGAAAGCTGTATTTTGCGGGGATATCGGTTGCTATACCTTGGGTAACGCCATGCCCTTGGATATGGTGGATACTTGTCTTTGCATGGGAGCCGACGTCACCATGGCACAGGGACTTCATCGCATCGAACCGGACACGCTAAATTTTGCTTTCATCGGCGATTCCACGTTTTTCGCCTCAGGTTTACCCGGAGTGATCAACGCCGTATATAACGAGACAGATATTATTCTCATCGTTTTGGACAACTCTACCACCGCGATGACGGGTCATCAACCGCATCCCGGAACAGGACGCACCATGATGGGGAATGTTCACAAACCGGCAGATATTGCTAAAATATTGGAAGCAATTGGGGTTTCCTCCGTCGAGACAATCAATCCATTGGATCTTTCTGCGGCAACGGAAGCTGTTAAAAAGGCAGCGGAAGGCAGCGGCGTTCGCGCTATCATATTCAAATCTCCATGCATTGCCGTGACTAAAGCGAAAAGACGTTATCATGTCACCGAATCCTGTATTCAGTGTAAAAAATGTATCAAAGCTTTGGGCTGCCCGGCCATGGCTTTGGAGGGAGATCAGGTAATGATTGAGCCGTCGCTCTGCTTTGGCTGCGGTTTATGTGCTCAGGTCTGCCCCACCAATGCAATAGAAGAAGGGAGTGATCGCCAATGACCAAAAATTGTTTGCTTTGCGGCGTCGGCGGTCAAGGAACTGTTTTGGCGTCAAAACTGATCGCCTTTGCCGCCATGGAAAAAAATGAAAATGTACGCACTGCTGAAACCATCGGTATGGCCCAACGAGGCGGCTGTGTGGTAAGTCATGTCAGGATCGGCGGTACCATTCATTCCCCATTAATCCCTCTAGGTCAAGCTGATGTGCTGATCGGATTTGAACCCGGGGAAGCCCTTCGCTGTCTTCCCTATTTAAAAGAAAACGGCATTGCCATCGTCAACACCAAGGCAGTACAGCCCATCACAGCTTCGCTGTCAGGGAATCCCTATTGTGGGAAAACCATGGTGGCGGCAATCCGTTCCAAAGTAAAAAATGTCGTGTTCATCGACGGCGAAGATATATGTCATCGCTGCGGTTCTCCTAAAGTATTGAATCTGGCGTTACTGGGCGCAGCGGTAGCATCGGGAAAATTAGGCATAACCACCGATGAATTGAAAAATGCAATCATGAAGCGTATTCCTTCAAAATATCATAAGATGAATTTGCAAGCAGTCTCATTGGCTGCAGAAGAAGTGAACTGATCAAAGGAGCAATTGTTAGATGGAAATGAAAGAAAGTCAACTCCAGTTGATCAAAAAGCAATTAAAAAGACTTACCTCTATGGATTGCTTTTACAAAAACAAACTGGAAGGCATTGATATCGACGCCATACAAAGTCAAGAGGATTTCGAGAAACTTCCTTTTACCCGGAAAGGCGATCTGCGAGATGCCTATCCCTTGGGGCTTCAGGCAGTGCCCGAGGAGGAGATTGTACGGATTCATTCTTCCTCCGGCACGACCGGTACTCCGGTAATCATTCCCTACACTGCCCAGGACGTGGAAGACTGGGCAAAAATGTTTCAGCGCTGTTATGAGATGGCGGGAATTACTTCTTCGGATCGGATTCACATTACTCCGGGTTATGGCTTATGGACAGCGGGCATCGGCTTTCAAAACGGCGCCGAACACCTAGGCGCCATGACCATCCCCATGGGGCCGGGGAATACCGACAAACAGCTCAAAATGATGGTAGATCTGAAATCCACTGTTCTTTGCGCAACGTCCTCCTATGCGCTACTGCTAGCGGAAGAAATTGCCAAACGGGGACTGGGAGATAAAATCCATCTAGAAAAAGGCGTGATCGGTTCGGAACGCTGGGGAGAAAAAATGCGGAAGCGGATTGCCACAGAATTAGGAATATCTCTTTACGATATTTACGGTCTTACGGAAATTTACGGTCCGGGCATCGGCATTAGCTGCGATTATGACTGTGGTATGCATATGTGGGATGATTACATCTATTTCGAAATCGTCAACCCTAAGACCGGTGAAGTTCTGCCCGACGGGGAAATGGGGGAACTTGTCATTACCACCTTACGAAAACAAGGCGCTCCCTTGATTCGTTACCGTACCCATGACCTAACAAGAATCATCCCCGGAGAATGTCCTTGCGGCAGCCAATATCCTCGCATCGATACGATTGCGGGGCGTACAGACGATATGGTCAAAGTCAAAGGAGTCAATATTTTTCCCAGCCAGATTGAGACGATATTAGCTAAAATAAAGGATGCTTCCAGCGAATATCAATTTGTAATTAACCGAATTGACGGTAAGGATTCCTGCACCCTCTTTGCGGAAAAAAATACCAGCACAGATACGGATGATTTGAAACGTGAGATCCGCAACCAATTTAAAAATAAAATCGGTATCACCGTCGAGGTAAAGCCTGTGGAAATCGGTGCACTGCCTCGCAGTGAAAAAAAATCAACCCGTATTTTTGACCACCGTTTTTAAATCGGTCGATTCTGATGATTGAAAGCGTTTATGCTTAAAACACCAAAAACCGTCCTGAAGTTCAGGACGGTTTTTTTATTTCTATTATCTTTCGTTTTATTCATGGTCCGGCGCGTCGGCCCTGTTTAATAAATCTTCAATGGCATCCAGAGGATTCTCTGCGGAAATTGTTCCCGCTTCGCCGCTTCTTCTAAGTTTATATTCCAATTCACCTTTGGCAAGGCTCTTATCCCCAATGGTGATTCGCAGAGGAATGCCCAAAAGATCGGCATCTTTAAATTTCACTCCAGCCCGTTCGGCGCGATCATCGAGAATTACCTCATACCCTGCAGCCAACAGATCTCCATAGAGTTTTTCCGCTGCTGCGACCTGAGTTTTGCTCTTTTCGCTCACAGGCACAATAATGATTTGATAAGGAGCAAGGGAAAGAGGCCAGATGATGCCATGTTCATCGTTGTTCTGTTCGATGGCAGCTGCCATGGTGCGACCGACGCCGATGCCGTAACATCCCATTTCCATTAACTGTGCTTTGCCCTCTTCGTCTAAATAGGTGGCACCCATAGATTTACTGTATTTCGAACCTAGTTTGAAGACTTGTCCCACCTCAATGCCGCGCGCTTTTTGTAGTGTACCACCGCAGTGGGGGCAAGTTTCTCCAGCCTCTGTCAGACGGAACTTGCCAACTTCGCCATCGAAGTCACGACCAAAATTTACATTGATAAAATGATAATCCTTTTCGTTGGCACCGCAACAGAAGTTACGACCTTGGGCAATTTCATGATCGACTAAGACCCTGAGCTTCTGACCGACAGGACCGATAAATCCCTGAACCAAACCGGCATTGACCAGATCTTCTTCTGTAGCCATATAGAAAGTCACCGCGCCGAGATAGTTTTGCACACTGATTTCATTCAGACGACGATCCCCACGAATAAAGATCAAAACAGGTATTCCATCGGCCATAAAAACCAATGCCTTCATGGATTTTTTTACATCAGAATGCAAGAAGGAAACCACATCATCAATGGTACGGCAGTTAGGAGTCAGAACTTTTTCCACATCCCCCATGGCCTCCTCGGACTCAGCGATCACCGTGCCACTTTCGGCAATTTCCACATTGGCTGCATAGTTGCAGGAATCACAATAAAGAATTTCCGCTTCGCCGCTTTCGGCCAAAACCATAAATTCATGGGATGAAGAACCGCCAATGGCGCCATTATCCGCCTCTACCGGGCGGAAGTCCAAACCGCAGCGTTGAAAAATGCGGGTATAAGCATCATACATAAGATGATAACTGACATCTAGCCCATCCTCGTCACGATCGAAACTGTAACAATCCTTCATCACAAATTCTCTGCTGCGCATCAAACCAAAACGAGGGCGGCGCTCATCGCGATATTTATTTTGGATCTGATAAAGCATCAGTGGTAATTGTTTATAGGATTTCACTTCGTTACTGATGAGAGAAGTGATCACCTCTTCATGGGTGGGGCCCAGGCAAAAATCGCGGCCATGGCGGTCGCGAACCCGCCATAATTCATCACCGTAAACATCCCAGCGTCCACTCTTTTGCCAAAGTTCCGCCGGCTGGACGATAGGAAACAGCAACTCCTGGGCGCCGCTGCGATTCATCTCTTCTCGAATGATGGTATCGATCTTTTCCATAGTACGCCATCCCATAGGCAAATACGTATAAATCCCCGAAGCAACTTTTCGCATCAACCCTGCACGGAGCATCAGTTGATGACTAGCGATTTCCGCCTCGGCAGGTACCTCCCGCAAGGTGGGTGCAAACATCTTACTATACCTCATTGTTCATTCCTCCTGATTAAAGCAATCAACTCATCAACAATGGACGTTTCGGAATACTTCCCCACGACCTGTCCTTCTTTGATCAATAGCCCTTGGCCTCGTCCGGAAGCAATTCCGTAATCTGCTTCTTTGGCTTCGCCAGGGCCGTTGACCTCGCAACCCATCACAGCCACTGTCAAAGGGCGTTTTGGCTGAAAGCCCGCCAAAGCATTTTCCGTTGCCATTACCATGGCTTCCAGATCAACTTTAGTGCGACCACAAGTGGGGCAAGAAATGATCTCTACTCCCTCTTTGCGAAGGCCAAGACCTCTCAAAATTTCCCGCGCCACGATCACTTCGTTGATGGGATCCCCCGTAAGGGAGACACGCATCGTATCGCCGATGCCGTGGAAAAGCAAAATCCCCAACCCCAGCGACGATTTGATACTCCCCTTCAGCAAAGTTCCCGCCTCGGTCACACCGATATGAAGGGGGCACTCCACTTTCTTTGCCAGCAATTCATAGGCTGCTACAGTATTAGGAACCGATGAAGTTTTAACGGAAATTTTATAATCCTCAAACCCAAAGCGTTCAAAAATCGCCACTTGTCTGAGGGCACTTTCCACCAAAGCTTCGGGAGTCGATCCATACTTTGCCAAAAGATCTTTTTCCAAAGATCCGCCATTGATGCCGATACGAATGGGTATCCCCCGTTCTTTAGCTGCCGACAATACCTTTCGAATCCGTTCCTCGCTGCCGATATTGCCGGGATTGATTCGCAGCGCATCGATCCCAGCATCAATGGCAGCCAAGGCCAAACGATAGTCAAAATGAATATCCGCCACCAAAGGCAAGGGCGCTTGGGGCAAGATTTTCCTCAAGGCATCTGCTGCTTCCGCATCAGGAACCGCCAAACGCCCGATATCACACCCCGCCTTTGCCAAGGCATTCAGCTGCTTTAACGTCTCATCCACATCAGCGGTTTTGGTATTATTCATACTTTGGATCGAGATCGGAGCATCGCCGCCGATCTCTACGGATCCGATCTTTATTTTCCTGGATTTTCGTCTCATATTTTCCTCCGTTGTCATCAACCAACGATTCGGGAGACATCAAAAAAGGTAATGACAATCATAAGTCCCATGAGTAGAACGAAACCAACGAAATGAATGGTTCCCTCTACCTGGGCGCTGACCGGTTTTCCTCTTAGCCCTTCAATGGCCAAAAACACAAGGCGACTACCGTCCAAAGCCGGCAAAGGCAGAAGATTGACAACGCCAAGATTGACGCTGATGGCGGCAATGAATATGATAAAATTCAAGAGTCCGTAATTGGCCACTTGCCCCACCATCTGACCGACACCGACAGGACCGGCCAATTCCACATCTGCCTGGCCAGTCACCATATCAAACAGAGAAACTAAAATCAGCTTTGTGAGATCATAGGTTTGCTGGAAGCCTAACTGAATGGCGCCGAAAAGCGATAAACGTTCACTATCTCGCACAATCCCGATCACCGATTGAGTACCATCTTCCGATAATTCGGGCACGATTTGAAAACTCAAGGATTCGCCATCGCGATCCACGGTGAAAGTCAACTCATTGCCCTCGTTGGCATTGATGATCGTAACGGCTTCTGCCCAAGTGTCCACTGATTCCCCGTTAATAGCAGTGATCTCGTCTCCCGCTAACATACCGGCTTCTGCTGCGGGCATGCCTTCAGTTACCTCACCGATCCGGGCCTCGTTAACGGGCGTTCCCAAAGCCATATAAGCTACAATAAACAGTAAAATTGCAAAAATGAAATTGAATAGCGCACCGCCGGCTACCACCAGCATCCGCTGGGGTACCGACTTTTTGTCAAAGCCGTTGGGATGTTCACTTTCGCCATCTTCCCCCGGCATTTTACAATAACCGCCTATGGGAAAAAGACGCAGAGTATACTGGGTCTCTCCTTTGTGAAAAGCAAATAGCTTCGGCCCCATGCCGACGGAAAACTCCTCCACATAAATATGGCATTTTTTTGCGCAAAGCAAGTGTCCAAACTCATGGGCAAAAATAATAATGCCGAACATGAGCAGTGTCAAAAGAACTGTGAGAATTACGTTCAAGAAATCACCTCATTGAGCCATGCTTTTGCCCAATCTGCAGCAGTCAAGATTTCTTCCAAAGACGGCGCAGCAATATGATTGTAGGCCTCCATGGCTTTTACCGCGTAAGAATAAATATCAGTATATTTTATTCGCTCTTCCAGGAACATATACACCAAGGTCTCATTGGCAGCATTAAGAACCGCCGTTTCCGTACCGCCCGCTTTTCCCGCTTCATAGGCCAGATCCAACAGCGGAAAAACTTCCCGACGGGGGGCGTAAAAATCGATATGCCCCAACTTCGCAAAATCCAGAGGTTCCAGAGGGTTTTCTTTCCGCTCCGGATAGGTCAAGGCAAACTGGATGGGAATCCGCATATCAGCTTTCCCCAAATGGCCGATAAAAGATCCATCTTTGAAACTGACCATGGAATGAATAACGCTCTGGGGCTGGATTAAAACGTCGATATCATCGTAATCCACATCGAAAAGCCAGTGAGCTTCAATCACTTCCAATCCCTTATTCATCATGGTGGAACTATCTATGGTAACCTTTGCCCCCATGTTCCAGGTGGGATGCTTCAATGCCATCGCAGGCGTGATTGTTTCCATTTGCTTTACCGAAAAGTTCCGAAAAGGACCGCCGGAAGCAGTCAATACCAATTTGCGAATCCCGCTGCGTCCCCCCATCAGACACTGAAAAATGGCCGAATGCTCACTGTCCACGGGCAATAATACCGTATGATATTGTTTTACCAATTCCATGACGAGATGCCCCGCGGTGACGAGACTCTCTTTATTGGCAAAAGCTACCTTATTGCCAACTTTCAAAGTATCCAACAGCGGACTTAGACCTGCCATTCCCGCAATGCCATGGATCATCATATCAACTTTCATGGCAGCAGCAACATGGAGCCCCTCTTCTCCGCACAGGATCTCTCCTTTAAAATCCTTGAGGGCTTCCTTTAAAAGAGAGTACTTTGATTCGTCGCAGATCACTACCACAGCCGGGGAGAACTTTTTCGCTTGTTCCGCTAACAATTCCCAGTGATGGTTGGCAACCAAAACCTGCACTTTGTAATCCTCGGGGAACCAGCCGATCACATCGAGACTTTGGGTACCAATGGAACCCGTTGAACCTAAAATACCGATTGTCTTCAATGATATACTCCTATTGTATCAAATTCGTGTAAATCATGAGAAAATAACAGAGAAATGGTGCGATAAACAATAAACTATCGAAACGATCTAAAATTCCGCCATGACCGGGAATGATTTTTCCGGAATCTTTTACGCCAGCCCAACGTTTGAAGGCACTTTCCACCAGATCTCCCATCTGTCCTAAAGCAGAGGCACAAACCGTAACCAGGATCAACCATCCCCAAGGTAAAATATGGGTAAAGGCATTAAAAATCAAAGCGGAAATGACGGCGACAACAATACCGCCCACTGCTCCTTCCACGGACTTTTTCGGGCTGACCTTGGGCATTAACTTATGACGCCCCAAACTAGAGCCGACGAAATATGCGCCGGTATCCGTTAGCCACTGGATGATAAAGACCAAGAAAATCAAAAAGATCCCTTGCTCCATTTGAACCCGCATGACCACCATGGTGCTTAAAGTAAGGCCAATATAAACAGAGCCGAAAAAGGACAGTCCCGCATCAACGGCGCGCAGTTTCCCAAATACAAACAGTATTGCCAATAACGCAAAGAGCAAAAACAGGATAATCAGGGACATGGATTCATAATACTCCGAAAGTAAAGAGCACAAAAACAGCAACACTGTGAAACCACAAAATAATGGAAACTGAAAGCGAATTTCCCGTGCGGCTAAAATCCGTTGCAGTTCATAACCGCCCACAATGGCGACAAATAACATTAATACAGCGAAAAACCAACCGCCTAAAATTGTCGCAATAAGAATCAGCGGCACAAAAACACAAGCACTTAAAATTCTGGTTTTTAACATGACAACACCTCAACTCAGATACCGCCAAAACGGCGATCTCTCTTCTGATAGGCAATTACCGCCCGATATAATTCCTCTTCGTTAAAATCCGGCCAATTAACATCCGTAAAATAAATTTCCGTATATGCCAGTTGCCACAGAAAGTAATTACTAATTCGCTGCTCACCAGAAGTCCGGATCATCAGATCAGGATCGGGCTGACCGGTAGTGTATAAATATTGAGAAAATGTCGTCTCATTTAAATCCTCGACATTGAATTTTCCAATTTGAATTTCCTCCGCAATAGCTTTTACTGCCCGAAGAATTTCCTGACGGCCACCGTAATTAATGGCAATATTCAACTCAATCTTTGAACAATCCTTTGTCATTTCACTGACGCGGAAGATTTCTCTTTTTACCTTGTCTGGCAGTGGTTCCAAATCGCCAATACCGCGGAGACGCACGCCCTCAGCCACCATATCATTGGCTTCCCGAACTAAATAACTGCGCACTAAATCCATAAGAAAATTAACTTCCTCCATAGGACGGCGCCAATTCTCTGTGGAAAAACAGTAAAGACTCAGCACCTTCACGCCCAAATCACTGCAACTTCGGATCAAATTTTTAATAATTTTTGTTCCCGCAACATGACCTTTGATACGGGCCAATTTCTGTTTTTTCGCCCAACGGCCGTTGCCGTCCATAATAATGGCAATATGCTGCGGTATGCGGTTTAAATCAATTTGCTCTAATAATTTTTCTTTTGTCATATTTGTATAATTATCCATATTATTCATAAACTAACAAAAACCCCCTCGAAGATCGAGGGGGTTTTATGCAAATTA
>NBJMC04201__coassemble_1352_pt1 | contig 13168 bp, 10 predicted proteins | sample NBJMC04201__metabat2_high_PE_023 | metagenome-assembled genome bin NBJMC04201
CGCGCCTCGCCTCGGCCTCCTTGATGGCCTTGTTGATGTCCGAGTAACGCTTCTTAGTTGCCATATCAGATACCTCCTTTAATCAGAAATCGGCATGTCGCCGTGCATCAGAATCGTGCCGTTACCCAAGTCCTCAATGGTCTGCTTGCCATTGGAAGACTCATGCCATTCCGGCTCGGGAACTTCTTCGGGTGTGTCGTAAACGTCATGCTCATCAATAATGTGTCCGTTTTGGTCTACTGCCGTATACTTCGTGGTCATAGACGGAATTCCCGTCTCATCCGTAGACCAAACCGATATTTCTGTCACATACTCCGACACAGTCTCCGACATAGGTGCATTACTCAAATGGTCAAACATTCCGTTCTGCGAAGCGGAATTGAACCCAAACCAAAGCACCAAGCCGATTACAATCACAACGAGAACGATTGCCCCCAGCTTGCCGTCCGACATGGGCGGCTTCACCTCGCCGCCGTTCTTCTTCATGCTTGCCTGGATGTAGTCGTTGTACATCTGCTGTTCGGCAGGGGACAGCGTGCCATGCTTCGCCTTCAGATTGAGTCTCGAGAACTCAGCCTCGGAAAGGCCGATGAGCGGGTTCGCCGCGACACGGCGGTCGAACTTCTGCTCAGCGGTCATCCCGCCCGTATCCTCGATGCCATGCATCGTGCGCATATACTCGGCGTACTCCGGGTCCTGCATCATCGCTTTGCGCTGCTTGAACTCCTCGTAAGACAACATACGAGGCTGCTTTGACCTCTTGCATGCCATCAGGCCACAAATCATACCGGCGGTCCAAAGCACGATGCCGAAAAAGAACAGTCCCAGAATCATGCATCCGATACCAATTCCGCCAAGAGCAATAGCCGTTGTCTGTTTGTTCGTAATGCCACGAATCAGGCCAACGATTGAACTAATCGCACCGATAAGGGCAAATGCAATCTGCACAACATAAAGTGCAAGAAGCACGCCCCCGCCGGATGCCATGAAGTTCTCCCAGAAAGAACCCCAATCCCAACTAGCCGTCACCAAATCACTCATACCTAATCCTCCTTGTCCTCTGAATCTGATTTATCGTTACCGCCCGAGCCGAGAGGCACCGTACGCACGAGACCCCTCACGCGGGCGGGCAGGTCGGGCATGCAGACACGGCCCTGGTCGGAACCGCGGTACGCCTTGTTCATCCACTCGGTCACCTCGTACTCGGCAATCAGCGGCTCGGGCTGCGCCCTCATCTCGTCGGGCACGAACACCGGGTTGTCGGTGTACGACCACTCATGCCACTCCGGCAGGAGGCGCTTGATGTCAGCGATGAGCGCCTTGCGGCTCTCGGGCCTGCCGGACGGGATGTTCCTCTGGAACCAGTGGCGGTACAGGTCGTGGAGGAACTGCCACGAGAGAATGTCCCAGGATGCCTCCGGCAGCACGTCGCCCAGGAACTGGCGAACGGGGTCGTTGACCTCCCGGAACTCGTCCAGGAGCGCGGTGCATGCCTGCGGCTCGTCCAACTCGTAGTAGTCGGTCTCCGCCAGCAGGTGGTACAGCACGTACTCCAGCACCTCCTTGCGCTTCAGGTAGTCGTCCTTGATGTACTTGCGCTCGTTGCCCTCGAAGCGCTTCTCGAACGGCACGACCAGCAGGCGGCGGTACATGGACTCCGACCTGTCGCGGAGCCTCGGCAGCTCGTTGACGCACTGGACCATGAACCCCTTGAAAAGGACCGTGCGCGGCTCCTTGAACTTGCGGTTCAGCTGGAACGGGTCCCCCGTGATGATGGACTTGAGCGCCGCCGCATCGTCCACGAATGTGCCCGTGTCGTTCTCGTCCGTGATTACGGCGGAAATGCGCATCAGCGGCTCCAGCATGAACGGGGAAGAGAAGTCCTTCAGCGAGATGGACTCCCAGGAACCGCGCCCCAGCAGGTTGCGCATGAGGGAGCACAGCGTGCCCTTGCCGTTGTTGCCGGACGTGGAGTAGAACCACGCGCTCTTGTTCCAGCTGACGCCGGGGCGGATGACCGCTCCGACAATCTGCCACAGCAGCCGTACGATGCTCTCGTCGTCGGACAGCTCGCCCATCCAGGACACGACGTCCCAGTCGGTGCCGTCCTCGTCGTTATGGATGACGGGGTTCTTCGCGTTGTTCACGAAGTCCACGCGCACCTTGCCGGTGAACACGAACTCCGGGTCGAAGCCCAGAAGCATCTTGTTCCTGTAGTCGTACACGCCATTGTTCACAGCGATAAGGTCACGGTCATGACAACGCTCGACGTGCGGGCACACGGAACGGAGAACCGCAATCGTCTCGTAGACGCCGCGAATCGTAATCGCGCTGTCGTAGCTGCGGATGAGCCGCGTCAGACCGTCCTCGGAGACGTCGTAGGTGCCCTCGTTGTCGCCGGACGTCTGGTAGACGCCGATGTCGAAGTTGCCGTCGTCGCCTGCATCCTTCCAGAGGATGCCCACCGCGTGATGCAGCTCGCGCACAATCAGCGCAATCTGGTACGGGTCCAGGTGCTTGCGCAGGCGCAGGCGGGCTTCTCCCATCTTCTGGTCGGGATAGGCCTCCTTCTGCGTCGCGCCCACTGGCGCGTTCGGGTCGCGGGGACCCAGGTTGTACGCCTCAATGGCGTTGTTGGTCGCCTGCAGAAGCTCCCGCTCGACCTGTTCGGGAGCGGGGCGTATGTCCACGTCGATGCCCGCCAGATAATCCTCTGTGACCTTTCTAATCAGCTCGTTCTCGGTCATGTCTTGACCTGCGGAATCGAACGTGCTATCATAATCACAGATGGTAGAGGCCGTCCCGGAAGCTGTGCAGGCATCGGGGCGGTTTTCTTTTTTGCCCATATTCACACCTCCTTAATTCGTTAGCTCAATGCGCTTCACGTTGGCGCTCTTCCACGCCTCAAGGTCATCCACCTTGTAACGGACCGCATTGCCGACCTTGTAGTAACTCGGGCCTTTGCCTTGACAACGCCAGACGCGGAGCGTCCCGGCGCTCAGGCCGAGCAACTCCGCCGCTTCGTACGTCGTCATGTAACGGGGTTTCGACCCCTTCGTCTTCTTCTGTTCTTTAGCCATATCAGCCACCTCCATGTTCAGAATCCGTTTCGCGAGAACAAAAAAGCTCCCGTGGAAACCAAAGAAGGACATAGGCAGAACATGCCTTGTCTATCTCGGTTTCCACGGGAGCTTCGTGTTCGTTATTTCGCCCGCGACGCACGGTCTATTTGACCGAGCGCTCGGCTCCTATTCCCGGTAGCAACCCCGCATCAAGGACGGGACGGGTGCTGAGCCATTTATCTATACAACTGGTATTATACAGCGTTAACTCGATTAACGCAATACCCGATATTCCGTCTCCGCAGGTCAGAGGCTTGTTTCCGCTCGTATACGAGCGGAAAACGTCCGAAAAAAAATTCGCGCCCCCGCTGGAAAGCCGAAAGCAGAAGAAGGGCCGTACACGGCAGAAGAGGGAAGCTCTGACACACTTTGACACACTTTGAAGTGTGTCAGAGATTTCCCGCATTCATCGGCCTCCACGAGCGATTGCCCGTTTTTCTGACACACTTCCATTTTTTATAGTGTGTCGGTACTTTCGTAGGATTTATCGGCTTCCTCGGACGCTTGACACACTAAACACACTATTTTTCCAATCTACGCGTACAGAGAATTTTTTTCCCTATATATATCTATATACTTATTTTTTCTCTCGCGCGCATTAGTTCAAAAAAAGGTGTGTCAAGTGTGTCAGATGGTTGTACTCCCCGATGAACACAGGAAAAGTACCGACACACTAAAATTTTCGCAAGTGTGTCAGAAATCGACCACCTTCCCGTACTCCCCGATAAACTGGGGAAAGTTCTGACACACTATTTTTTCGCGATAGTGTGTCAGAACCCGAAATCGGACATGCCCGCCCCCTGCTGTACCCAGACTCAAGACCCGAACCAGCCGCCCGCAGGGCGGCCAATCCCAGCATCGAGCGAGAGCGAGATGCGCACCTGCATCCGCTTTTGCTTCTCTGGCGCTCTCAGAGGCGTTTTAAGGCACGAAAAAGCCCGCCAGGGTAACGGAGTACCCCAACGGGCTTAAAACATCTTAAAACGCAAAATACGGCGTCATATGATTGCAATGCGAAATGGGAGCGCCCCTATCTGGCGCTCCCAAATCTATACACAAGCGCGAACTCATTCCGAAAGAAGAATAGTTCGACGCTTCCTACTCTGGTGGAGATGAGGGGAGTCGAACCCCTGTCCGAAAGAGGACCCACAATGCTTTCTCCGAGCGCAGTTTATGTTTCATCTCACATAAAAGGTCTACACAAACAAAGGCCTGTTATGCCATCTCGATAAAGTTTCCCGCAGCGCCGCCGAGAATAAGCGCTACAGTATCCTGACCTAATGACCCCATACCGCGCATCGCAGGAGCAGAGCGGCCGAGGTTAGACTGCGATTAAGCAGCTAAAGCTAATTCTTGTTTGTCATTTATTGTTTTTCCACAGTTTTACGGCCATATGGAACGCCGGCTCGCTTACAAAGCCAATCCTTCCCCCGTCGAAAACCAGTACATCCCCATTGGGATTGGTTGGTTTCAAACAAGAATGACTTTTTACCTTTTTACACGATCATTATATCATCTTTGGGGTAAAAGCGCAACGGTTTCCTCGTGGCAAATTTCGCCATACTGCAGCAAGAATAAGTCTTTACCGCAATCCAAATAATCATATCCTATTGCGATAAAATCCCTTGCAAAAACAGGGGAATCCACCTATAATGATGATATGATGAATAAATTTGATTTGCAAAACGACGACTATAATTATCTTGATGATCTGATGCGGGGACGCGCCCGGGGAGAACTGTTGGAAGCTGCCGTGGAAAAAGACGTATTTTCCCGCATCGGCAGCGGCAAAAAAGAGGAGGAAATGGCGGATCTTCTGGGCTTGGACGAAGAAATCACCAAAGATTTCCTACAGGCATTGGCAAAACTGGGACTCGTGGGCATCAGCGGAGGATACGTATTCAACACACCGGTGGCGGCGCGCTATCTGGATCGAGCATCCCATCTCTGGAGCGTCCGAAGCTTGACAGAGGATGCCGCACCGCAAAAATTTCTCGCTGAAAAAATAGCGCCGTATTTTGCCGACATCTCTTTTGACGCTCCCATACTCGTCACTGCTTTTGACGACGACGGGGCAGCCTTCACCGCCACAATGAAGGAATATTATTCAGAAATCACTGTAGCAAACGGTGAAAGCCCTTCGCTCCAAAATTGCAGTTTAGTAGTGGTGGGCAAAACATACAACCAAGACGGTCAAGGGGTGGCGGACAACGGCTATTTGGCAGTGTTGGGGGAATTTGCCGACATCGATAGCGAAGGCGCCGCAATGAACCGTTTGCACCGCTCCTTCCGCCGGGAAGAATGCCCTTTACCTCCTTCGCGCGAAGTACGGGAATTTCTGAAAAAACAGGGGTTCGTTTCCACGGTGATGCTGCCCCTTACTGATACGGCAGCGGTGATCTTCGCCGCCCGTTCTGAGGAAATCTTAGAGAAACTTACCATTGATCCTTTGGATCGCCTCGAAGTGGAATTAAAACAGAAATGCAAGATCCGCTCGACGAAACGTATGAATCCCAACGATGTGGTGCTGGCGCGGTGGGTGGCGGATCATTGTCGCTTTGGCTGCTCCACCTACGGCGAAAAGTGCTGCCCACCCAACAGCCCCGGTTGGGAACAGACCAAAGAACGTTTGGGCGAATATCAAAATGCCCTGTTGATTGAGGGAGAACCTCCCACCGGGGATTTCCAAAAAATGATGCTGCAAGCGGAAAAAACTGCCTTTAAGGCGGGATATTACAAAGCCTTTGTACTTTGGAGCGGCCCCTGTTCCCTCTGCACGGAATGCAAGCCCCCGGCGCCGCCAAAGAAGTGTACCGCTACGCGGCCTTCCATGGAGAGTTCCGGCATCGACGTCTTTGCCACCGTGCGTAAACAGGGGTACCAGCTGCGAACTTTAAAAGATAAAACAGAGTTTGTAAAATATTTTGGATTGTTGGTTCTGGAATGAGCCGCCCCAAAAGGGATAAGGAGTTCTTATGAATTTAAAACTATTACCCGAGACTTTTACAGTCTGCAAAGTAGAAGATGAATCCCAAATTGAATTCACCGGAACCTACTGCTTTGTGGGGAAAACCGAGGATGAAATTTCCCTGGTTTGTCCCACTGCCGACGTTCCCGGTTTTACCGAAGCGAGAGAAGACGGTTGGCGTTGTTTTAAGATCGAAGGGGAGCTTGACTTTTCCATGATTGGCGTAATCTCTCATCTTTCTTCCATTCTCGCTGCTGAAGATCTTCCCCTTTTTGTCATTTCCACCTTTCAGACCGACTATATCTTTGTGAAAGAGGACGATCTTTCCAAAGCTCTTTTTGTGCTGGAGGAAGAAAATCACAAGGTCAAGGAAGAATTTTAATCGTGATTCAAAAACTCCGCGCAATGCGGAGTTTTTTTGAAAGGTTCCGCGATCTCCGTCTTTGCCGCGCCTGACCTATCATGGGGACGACAGAGGCAGTCAAAGGATCACCGTGCTTTGCAAGGTTCATCGCGATAGACAAGAGGCCGTAAGGATTCAAGAATCACCAAAGATTCCAAAGGGTATCCCCGACGGCGCAAACGGTCACCGCCGCCTTGAAATCCTTTTTCTATTACGATACCAATACCGGCAACATGAGCATGCGCTTTTTCTGTCAAAGCGACCAACCCCTCCAAGGCGCAGCCCCTGGCCAAAAAATCATCCACAATGAGAACAGAATCTTCCTGCCGTAAATAATTTTTATCCACAGTAACGTCGTAAGTGCGGCTGTGGGTAAAGGAAGTTACGGGGACCGTATAGACATCGTCGCCCAAATTGGTACTTTGATGTTTTTTCGCAAAAACCAAGGGGACGCTGAACGCGTCGGCGACAAAGGCGCCAATGGCAATGCCTGAAGATTCGATGGTTAAAACCTTGGTGATTTCCTTTTGACCGAAGCGCCGATAAAATTCCAAGGCAATTTCTTTTAACAATTTGACATCTATTTGGTGATTCAAAAAACGATCCACCCGCAAAACAGAATCGCCTTTGACTTCGCCTTCTTGCGCGATGCGTTGTTTTAATAACTCCATAAAACACCTCTTCTGTCCTTACTATAGGACAGTTTTTTTATTACCATAGAGAAAACAGTGACTTATGACAGATTATAACATATCAAAGATAGGAGAGAAAGCCTTATCGGCAATCAGCAGAGAGAAAAAACGTCACAGCCGGTCAAATAGCAGACAGTACCGCAAAGAATGATTCTTTACGTTTTTTCTTAAAAAAATTTTTTATTCTGGAAATTACGCTTTATAGGAAGGCCGTAACTCTTGTATTATTGCATTTCCTATGATATAATATGGATAGATATAATTTTAGAAGGTTTAAACCCTTTATTTCTAGCTATTCCCTAACTGCATTTCAAAGAAAGAAGGAACATTATGCCGGATCAAAAGGGAGCGTCTTACGACGCCAGTCAAATCCAGGTCTTGGAAGGGTTGGAGGCCGTGCGTGTCCGTCCCAGTATGTATATTGGGAACACGGGCATCCGCGGACTCCATCATCTTGTTTATGAGATCGTGGACAACAGCATCGACGAAGCCCTAGCGGGCTTTTGCGACTCCATTTTAATCACCATTCATGAAGATAACAGTATCTCCGTCAAAGACAACGGCCGCGGCATCCCTGTGGATATTCACGAAAAAACCGGCCGTCCCGCTGTGGAAGTGGCTTTAACTGTGCTTCACGCCGGCGGGAAGTTCGGCGGTGGCGGCTACAAAGTCTCCGGAGGTCTCCACGGCGTGGGGATGTCGGTGGTCAACGCACTTTCGGAATGGCTCACCGTAAAGGTAGCCAGAAACGGAAAGATTTATTTTCAAAGCTATCAACGGGGCGTGCCCGACGCGGACCTGAAAGTCATTGGCAAAGCCGACCACACGGGAACGGAAATTTCCTTCCTGCCGGACAGCGCCATTTTCGATGTCGAAGACATGAGTTTTCAAAAAGATATTCTAATTCCTCGCATTCGGGAATTGGCTTATTTGAACAAGGGCATCTCCATTCAAGTGGTGGATGAACGGGACGGTTCCGACCAGACCTTCCATTTCGAGGGCGGGATTTCTGATTTTGTCACCTACATCAACCGCACCAAAGAAGTTTTACATAAACCCATTCATTACAGCATCAAACGGGAAAATTTTGAAGCGGAATTTGCCATTCAGTACAATAACGGCTATTCCGAAAATATTTTCTCCTATGCCAACAATATCCACACCCAGGAGGGCGGCACCCACGAAACCGGATTTAAATCGGCGTTGACCAGAGTGATCAACGATTTTGCCCGCCGCACTAACCTCCTGAAGGAAAAAGATCCCAATCTGGGGGGCGAAGATATTCGCGAAGGCCTCACCGCCGTCATCAGTGTGAAAGTGCTGGAACCTCAGTTTGAAGGCCAAACTAAGACAAAACTGGGGAACTCGGAATTCAAAGGCTATGTCGAAACCATGGTGGGAGAATGCCTCAGCACCTTTTTGGAAGAAAATCCCGCTGTGGCAAAAAGAATCGTGGAAAAGGCCACTCAAGCCTTCCGAGCCAGAGAAGCGGCGCGAAAAGCCAGAGAATTGACGAGAAAAACCAATGCCTTGGAACGAAGCGCTCTCCCGGGGAAATTGGCGGATTGCTCCGAAAAAGACCCGGAAAAATGCGAACTCTTCATCGTCGAAGGGGATTCCGCCGGCGGCTCCGCCAAACAAGGGAGGAACCCCAAAATTCAAGCGATCTTGCCCCTTCGCGGAAAAATTCTTAACGTGGAAAAAGCGCGGTTGGATAAAGTGCTGAACAATGCTGAAATTCGCGCCATGATCACCGCCATGGGTACCGGCATTGGCGAGGACTTCGATCTTTCCAAGGCTCGTTACCGCAAACTGGTCATTATGACCGATGCCGATGTCGACGGCGCCCATATTCGCACCTTGCTTTTGACTTTCTTTTTCCGCCATATGCGGCAGCTCATCGAAGCGGGATACGTTTACATTGCCCAGCCCCCCCTATTCCGCCTGCGGAAAGGAAAAAATTCTCGTTACGTCTTTAACGAAACGGAATTGGCCCAGGCGCTGCAAGAATGGGGCGGCGGCGACAATATTGAGGTCAGTCGCTTCAAAGGTCTCGGCGAAATGAACCCCGAAGACCTTTGGGAAACCACCATGAATCCCGATACACGTACCATGACCGTGGTGCGTCTTGAGGATGAAAACGCCCTGTTGGCCGATGAGATTTTCACAGTACTCATGGGCGAAAAAGTGGAACCCCGCCGAGAATTCATCATTTCCAACGCCAAATACGCGGAAAACCTCGATTTCTAAACAAAGGAGAGTACCATGTCCGAATTTGAAGAATACGAAGTCAATAAAAACGTCTCTCCTGTTGATATCGAGGAGGAGATGAAACGATCCTATATTGAATATTCCATGAGCGTCATCGTAGGCAGGGCTCTGCCCGATGTCAGAGACGGTTTGAAGCCGGTTCACCGCCGCATTTTGTACTCCATGTACGAAAATGGCATCACTCATGAAAAACCTCATAAAAAATGCGCTCGTATCGTTGGGGATACTATGGGGAAATATCATCCCCATGGCGACAACTCCATTTACGACGCCTTGGTGCGTTTGGCCCAAGATTTTAACATTCGCTATCCCCTGGTAGACGGCCACGGAAACTTCGGCTCCGTAGACGGCGACTCTGCCGCCGCCATGCGTTACACCGAAGCCAGACTCCAAAAAATCGCTTTGGAAATGATGGCCGACATCAACAAAGATACAGTGGATTTCGGCCCCAACTACGATGAAAGTGAAAAGGAACCTCTGGTATTGCCCTCCAGGATCCCCTCGCTCCTTATCAACGGTTCTTCGGGGATCGCCGTAGGCATGGCCACGAATATTCCCCCTCACAACCTCAGAGAGGTAGTAGATGGCCTCGAAGCCATGCTGGATCACCCCGATATCACTATCCCCGAATTGATGAAATATATCAAAGGTCCTGATTTCCCCACCTACGGCTGTATCATGGGAAAACGCGGCATTGTAGACGCTTATACCACGGGCCGTGGCACCATTCGCGTCAGAGGCAAGGCCCATGTGGAGGAAATTGGCAACGGAAAATCCCAAATCATTATTACGGAAATTCCCTACCAGGTCAATAAAAAGAACCTCATTGAAAGTATCGCTGAACTGGCCCATAGCAAACGCATCGACGGCCTTACGGATTTGCGGGACGAATCGGACCGCAACGGCATGCGCATCGTGCTGGAACTCCGCCGGGACGTGGTGCCCCAAATCCTGCTGAATCAGCTTTACAAACATACACAACTCCAGGACAGCTACGGCATTATTATGCTGGCTCTTGTCAACGGCGAACCGAAGATCCTTAATCTCAAACAGATGTTGGAGGAATACATCAAGCACCAGATCGACGTCGTCACTCGCCGCTGCCAGTTCGATTTGAAAAAGGCCAAAGACCGTTTGGAAATCGTCGAAGGCCTGAAGATTGCCTTGGACAACATCGACGAAGTCATTCGCATCATCAAGGCCTCCCGAGATAACAACATCGCCAAAACCGCTTTGATGGACGCTTTCGGCTTCAGCGAACGTCAGGCCCAGCATATTTTGGAAATGCAGCTCCGCCGCCTGACCGGTTTGGAACGGGAAAAGATCGAAGCGGAAATGGCAGAATTGCAAAAGACCATCGCCTGGCTGGAAGAAGTGCTGGGAGACCGCAATCTCCTCATCGGCATTATCAAGGAAGATTTGCAACGGGTGCGGGAAAAATACGGCGACGAACGCCGCACCTCCCTCCAAGCCGACGCCAAAGAGCTGGACATTGAAGACCTCATCGCTGAGGAAGATATGGTCATTACCATCACCAACAGCGGCTATATCAAACGGCTGGCCCCCAACAATTATCGCAGTCAGAAGCGAGGCGGCAAAGGTGTAACGGGAATGTCCACCAAAACCGAGGACTACCTGGAAAGTCTCTTCATCGCCTCCACCCACGACTACCTCATGGTATTCACGGAAAAAGGCAGAGTGTTCCGATTGAAGGTTCACGAGATTCCCGAATCGAGCCGCACCTCCAAAGGCACCGCCATCATCAATTTAGTAAACCTCCGGGGCGATGACAAAGTCAAAACCATCTTCCCGGTGAAAAATTTTGATGACGACCGTTATCTACTCATGGTCACCACGCGTGGTCTGGTAAAGAAAACACCCCTAAAGGAATACGATTCTCACCGAAAAGACGGCATTCTGGGAATTTCCCTCAATGAAAGCGATTCTCTTTTGGGCGTGCGTCTCATCGAAGAAGGCGACGAGATCATGCTCAGCACAAAACGGGGCTTTTCCATCCGCTTTACCGAAAGCGAAGTCCGCAAGGTAAGTCGTGTCAGCAAGGGCGTTCGCGGCATCCGTCTAGGCGTCGACGATATCCTCGTCAGCATGGATGTGATCAATCCCCATGAGACAGAAGACCAATACGTGCTTTGCGTTTCGGAAAACGGCTTCGGGAAACGCACCAAGCTGGAGGAATACAGCCTGGTCCATCGGGATGGCAAGGGAATCTATACCTTAAAGGTCACCCCCAAGACCGGCCTTGTAGCCGCCATTCGCGTAGTTCATGAAGATCAGGAAGTGATGTTTATCAGCCGTGAAGGCATCGTGATCCGCACCACGGTAAAGGAAATTCCTGTCATTGGCCGTAATACCCAGGGCGTTACCATCATGCGGGTCGATGGCGAAGATACGGTCAAATCCATGGCCATTGTTGTCAATGAAGACGCGGCTCATGAGTGAGCATCATGGAAAACCGGCATTGTATGGATACAATGCCGGTTTTTTTATATTCTCTTCCGGCAAGGGGAAACAACCCTTGCGTTTAAGGTAAAAGAGAGATACAATAAAGACAGATAATTTACAATATTACGACGATAAGAAGGAGGTTTGATCATGCAGGAAATATACGACTTTTTGAAACAATGCGGTACCTATTATTTGGCCACAGTCGAAAAGGATCAGCCCAGGGTCCGCCCCTTCGGCACCATCAATCTTTTTGAGGGAAAACTTTACATACAAACGGGGAAAGTGAAACCAGTTTCCAAGCAAATGACAGCCAACCCCAAGGTGGAACTGTGCGCCATGAATGGCGATACATGGCTTCGGGTCGCCGCCACGGCAGTGGAGGACGACAGAGTGGAAGCCAGACAAAATATGCTGGACAATTATCCCGAACTCCAATCCATGTATTCCGCCGATGACGGAAATACCCAAGTATTCTACCTGAAGGACGGAGAAGCGACCTTTTCCTCCTTTACTTCTGAACCGAAGGTGATCAAATTTTAACCGTCGCAACGGATCATAGGGGAGAATCGCAATGAATATTCGTGATTTGGAATACTTTTTACAGGTTTGCGAGGATAAGAATATCCATAAAGCTGCGGAAAAACTGTTTATATCCCCCCAGGGGTTGAGCCAGACCATCAAAAAAATTGAAAAGGAACTGGGAGCGGAGATCTTAAAACGTACTAATTACGGTGTGGATCTTACCGACGAAGGTCGGGTCTTTGCCAAACACGCCCGTCAAATCACGGAACACATGGTATTTCTCAACCGCGAGATTGAGCAACTGGCGAATGTGGAAACAGGGCAACTCTTCATCTCTATTTCCTATGGGATGTTCAGCTTTTACAAGGCAAAGTGTATTCTGGATTTTAAGGCATTGTATCCCGATATTACCTTGGAATACCGGGAATACACCGATAAAAAGGCTGTGGAATCCGTTTGGTACGGCGAATCAGATCTCGCCCTGACCTATTTGCCTGTGGACAAAGAACGGTTTCGAATCACCCCGCTCAACCGCAATGAATTATTTCTGGTAGTCAATAAAAAAAATCCCTTAAGCACCAAGGAACACGTTTCCTTCGGCGATTTAAGGGATCAAAGGCTAATCTTACAAAATCAGGAATTTGTTCTACACAATTTTGTGAAGGATCAATGCAAGAAACATGGGTTTGTGCCCAATATCATCTTTGAGTCCAATGGCGTCTGC
>NBJMC04201__coassemble_1355_pt1 | contig 13158 bp, 11 predicted proteins | sample NBJMC04201__metabat2_high_PE_023 | metagenome-assembled genome bin NBJMC04201
TGGTCCCAATGTTTACATGTGGCTTTGTTCTTTCGTACTTTTGTTTCGCCATGGTTTTGCGATCCTCCTAATTCACTAAATTCTTTGGGCCGAAAAAACTCATTATGAGTAATCATAGTAGAATTTTCCCTCCTTGTCAATACATTGTGGCAAAAATATCAGATTCTTTCGGAAGGCTTCGCGCAAAATAAAATTTCTTCCGTCGGGAAGAAAAGGGGAGAAAACAAAAGGGATCGCTCTGCAATGCCGTAATCCAGCGCTGCCTAGAAAACTGCGGTCATTGAACGTCATGAATAAGGCTTGACTTGCCGTTTTTCTCGATTCCGAAATCCAGCGTCATTTTTTATCTACAAACGTCGAAAAAGATCGCCAAATGACGACAAACGTATTGAAGAAAGCCAAAGGAGAATCTGCAATGCCGCAAGTGGAACATCGGCGGGAAAGGAGGCGCGCCCATGGAACGTTTCATCACGTCTCATCATGATATGATTTTCATGATTTCATAATAATATAGTGGAAAGAATTGCAAAAACAAAGTAACTGATCCGCTCATGGAAGGATTTGTCTGAAGTGAAGTGGGGGTGTCTGAAGCGAAGTAGGCTTATTTGGAAGTGAAGCGTCTCTGCAATGCCGCAAGTGGAACATCGAGCGGGAAGGGAGGCGCGCCTATGGAACGTTCCATCACGTCTCATCATGATATGATTTTCATGGTTTCATAACTATATAGTGGAAAGAATTGCAAAAGCAAAGTAACTGATCCGCTCATGGAAGGAGGTGGAGCGGGTTTGTCTGAATCGGAGTGGGGTTGTCTGAGGTGGAGCGGGGGTTTTTGAAGCGAAGTGAATTTGTTTTGAAGTGAAGCGGTCTTTATTCTGATGGGGGGAACCGCGGCGGCGCCAAAAAAGTATTTACAATTTTGTCGAAATCTGCTATACTGAAACCAAGCACACTCCCCCCAAATGGAGTAAAGCCAGGGGAAAATAAAAAAACACGGCATCCCCCGATGCGGCAACATCGGAGGACTGCATCGGTGCCAAACCACCAACACAGCAGCGAAAGCTGCGCCGTACTTAACATTATAAACGATTTATTCATTCAGCGCAAGTCCCGCGTTGTTTGAGTAGGTCCGCGTAGTGTGGGGAAGTGCGGGTGTTGTGCTTACGATGAAACTGTAAAGTTCATTGGCTGTGGTTAAGGCGTCGTCTTGACCACGGCTTTTTATTTTCCCCGCCTTTGGTGCTTTTTCCTGTTGGTTTGGGAATGACAGCCTGTGCCGGTAGGGGCGAAGGAATTTTTTGGGGCGGCGTTTTCACGTCGTTTTGATGATCTATGACTCTTTCTAGAACAGTACATTTACTTTTTTTTACAGATGGTACGGCATCTGTATCCTTTGGTCCTTGCCGTGTGTTTTCCCTTGCCGACGGAAAAGGCTGCGCCGGTGGGAGGGAATATAGACGCCTCCCTGTGAAAAGCGGGGAGGATTTGAACCAATGAGTTGATGAGGTGATGCGATTCTGCTTTTTGATTCCTTCCCCGGCGCAAGCTTTATGATCCTTTGAATTCGCGGCTTCCCCCCGAATCACATAGAAAGACAAATGTGACATGTTTGCGTTTTTGTCGCGAAGCGAAGGAAAACCGAAGTCCTGGAAACAGGTTTGGACTTCGGTTCTTTTTTTATATTCGGATCGGTTCCGTATCCCTTAACGGTTCGGCTCCATGGATTCAAGACCGCCCAGATCATGGCGCGGCATTTCACACGCCCGTCCTCCGTCCGGTCATTTTCCAAAATCGCCGCCGCAGCCTTTGCCTTTTCCGTATCCTTTAACGGTTCGGCTCGATATATTCAAGACCGCCCATATAATGACGCAGCACCTCGGGGACTTTCACACGCCCGTCCTCCGTCTGGTAATTTTCCAGAATCGCCGCCACGGTCCGTCCGATGGCCACGCCGCTGCCGTTCAAGGTATGGACGAATTCCGGCTTGGCCTTGGGCTCTCTGCGGAAGCGGATGTTGGCGCGGCGGGCCTGGTAATCTTCAAAATTACTGCAAGAGGAAATTTCGCGGTAACAGTTGAAGCTGGGGAGCCACACTTCTAAATCGTAAGTCTTCGCCGAGGAAAAACCGAGATCCCCGGTGGACAACGTCACCACCCGATAGGGCAGTTCCAAAAGTTGCAGCACCCGTTCGGCATTGGCCGTGAGTTTTTCCAATTCGTCGTAGCTGTCCTCGGGACGAACGAACTTGACCAGCTCCACCTTGTTGAACTGATGCTGGCGAATCAACCCGCGGGTGTCTCGTCCCGCGGCGCCGGCTTCCGCGCGGAAACAAGCGCTGTAAGCCGTTAAATATTTGGGCAGCATATCATTGTCTAAAATTTCACCGCGGTAAAAATTCGTCACGGGAACTTCCGCCGTGGGAATCATGTAATAATCCGTGCCCTCAATGCGGAACATATCCTCGGAGAATTTCGGCAATTGGCCCGTTCCCGTCATGCTGGCGCTGTTGGCCATAAAAGGCGGGAAGACCTCTTCATAACCGTGATCCCCGGTGTGGGTGTTCAAAAAGAAATTGATGATGGCCCGTTCCAATCGGGCGCCGGCGCCGCGATAGAACGTGAATCGGGTCCCCGTCACCTTGGCGCCCCGTTCAAAATCGAGAATGTTCAAGGACTCGCCGAGGTCCCAATGGGCCTTGGGTTCAAAGTCGAATTTGCGCGGTTCCCCCCAACGGCGTACCTCCAAATTGTCGGTTTCGTCGTCGCCGGTGGGCACGCTCTCATGGGGAATGTTGGGGATATAGAGCAGCTCTTTCTGTAAGGCGGCTTCCAGGTTTCGCACTTCCTCTTCGGCGGCTTTGATTTTGGCCTTCATTTCCTTCATCTCCGCCATGAGCTCCGCGGCGTCTTCCCCGGCTTTTTTCCGCCGCCCGACTTCCTGGGAGACTTTGTTGCTCTCCGCCTTCATTTCCTCCATGTTGGCCAGGGCTTTTCGGCGGTTTTCATCCAATTCCAAAAAATGGTCCAAAGCAATGGACACGCGGCGCTTTTTCAACGCTTCCTTTACAATATCGGGATTTTGGCGAACAAATTTTAGATCCAGCATGAGATCTCCTCCTGTGATTTGATATCCGTGATGATGGTGGGATACGATCCACGGTCACTCCGTCATATCGAAACTTAAATCTAACAAACGCAAAATTTCATCCTCGGGCACCGAACCATCCAACAAAATGGTGAGCCAGTTCCTTTTGTTCATGTGGTAAGCGGGAAGAAACCCTTGTCGCTCCAGAAATGGGCCGATGAGCATGGGCGCGCATTTTACGTCCAAAATATCAATGTCGCCGTCTCCTGCCAAACCCAGACGCTCCCTGGGAACTTCCATCACAGCGCCGTACCATTTGCCGCTGTTGGGATTCCTCAGCACAGCGTAGCGGGGAAATTTCCGCCACAGGTATTCCGGTTCCGTGCCGTAGGTATACTTTGCGTATTGAAAAATATCGTCTCTGTTCAGTTTTTTGGGGTTCATATGCAAACTCCTGCAAACTCCTGTTCCCATCGTTCCATAAAAAAAACCCCGCTCCCAAAGGGACGGAGATTCCGCGTTGCCACCCTAATTGGCCCCGTAGGGCCCTCTCTGATCCGATAACGGGGATGAACCGACTTGCGCGCATAAAGAGCCGAGCGGAAAAACAGCCGCTTTTATCGGCTTCCACCTTACGCCGACTCTCTGCCAAAAAGCTGCGCTGCCGTATTCCCGGCCTGCTTTTTCCGTATTTGACGGTATTATAACACAGGGAAAATTCCTTGTCAATTTCCGCTGAGGATCCGCGGAAAAAAGTTGCGCCATTCCTCTTGACAATGCAGTCCCAATCTGGTATTCTGTATGAGTACCTTTGGCAGATCAAGGGACTCGGAGGGGTGTCCGAGTGGTTTAAGGAGGCGGTCTTGAAAACCGTTGAACCTTAGCGGGTTCCGTGGGTTCGAATCCCACCCTCTCCGCCATTGAAGCCCAACCGAATATAAAATTATGGAGAGTTGGCCGAGTCGGTCGAAGGCGCTCGCCTGCTAAGCGAGTATACGGGCTGAAACCTGTATCGAGGGTTCGAATCCCTTGCTCTCCGCCAGATGATAAACCACCGTTACACAGGCATTTCGCCCGAGGAACGGTGGTTTTTCTTAGAACATTTTGAGATTTCATGATAAAAAACGACGGTCCGAAGACCGTCGTTTTTCGTTGTTCGGTTTACGCCGCGGATTCCGAGGCGTTGTTGAAAGGTTCATATTCATGCTGGGTAAGCTCGGGATCTAAGGTGCCGTTTAAGAAGGCTTTGACATCGTCGGCCACTTGTTCCGATTCTTCCCAATGGAGGTTATGACCGCGATTGGTGTAAGTGATGTGTTGGTAATCGACTCCGGCTTCGGTCATTTGTTGTTTTACGATTTCTTGGCTGGCGGCGTCCGTCAGGTAGTCAGTGCCGCCGTAAAGAATCAGTACCTCAATGCCGGCATTTTTCAGCAGACGAGCCTGGTAATCTACGGGGAACTGTACCTGCCAGGTTTCCAGGGGATAGCTGTAGCATTCGTGCATGGCCATCTGATGGAACACTTCCGGCACAGGATTGGTATTGTAATACCACCATTCGATATAATCCCAGGTCACACCTTCAAAGGTGGGGCTGTCGGGATCATAGATATTATAAGAGTCATCGGGATTTTCGGAATTGGTACCGATCATTCTGGTGGATTCCAAAATGAGCTTATCCACTTTTTCCGGATAATCCATGGCAAAGGCTTGAGCATTGAAACTGCCCATGGAGTGCCCCATGACGCTGGCTTTTTCCAAACCGACTTCATCCATGAAGCAGGCGATGTCCCAAGCAAATACGGAATTGTCATATTTCTTCATATCGGGTTTGTCGGTATCGCCGTGACCTCTCTGGTCAGGAATATAAAGATGGTAATCGTCGACCAAATAGGGAACCAGCAGGGACCAGGAACGGCTGGAATCGGTCATTCCATGGAGCAGGACCAAAGGCTCCCCGTCGGGGTTGCCCATTTCGATATAGGCCATGGTGATGCCGCTGTCGAGTTCTACATATTTTTTGAAATTGTTCCAATCACCCTGGGCAATGGAGGTGGGTAATTTCCCTTCTTCCGGTTGGGCGCCGGTGGGAGCTACGGGAGCTTCTGTCTTATCCGCTACGGGATATTCGGCAGGCGCCGCGATCTCCGCAGGTTCCGTGCGGTTAAAGAAATCCAGCACTTCTTCGGCGATCATGGCAGGATCTTCCCAGTGAACATTGTGTCCCATGCCTTCGTGGCAGATATATTCCACATTGTCGCCGTAGGCTTCCACAAATTGATCTCTTACGGTTTCATCCATGAGGTAGTCGTCTTCCCCGTAGATCACCATGGCAGGGATATCTTCCAGATCCTGGGGTTCTTTCAACGAACCGCCAATGGCACGCCAGGCTTCCAAGGGCAGCCAGGAGGCTTCGTATTTTGCCATTGCCAGGAAATCTTCATCGACGGGCGCGTCGTTGTAATACCACCAATCCATATATTCATCGTCAATGGGTAGGGAGGTAAAGGGATCTTCATAATAGGTTTCGTCCCGTTGATCTGCCGGGGTATTGGTGCTGACGGCCCCGGCCGATTCAAAGACCGCGCGGCTGACTCGTTCGGGATAATTCAAAGTCACCAACTGCGTAATGGCAGCGCCCCGGGAATGCCCCATGATGTTGACGCGATCCAACTCCATGGCGTCGAGGAAGCAGATGACGTCATAGGCCATCAATCCCTGTTCAATGCGTTGGATGCCGCCGGTGGGCGTTGCACCGTGGGCCCGCATTTCAGGAATATAGATGTGATAATCGGAGAAATAAGGGGCAAGCATGGACCAGGAACGGCTGGTATCGGAGGAACCGTGGATCAGTACCAAAGGTTCGCCTTCCCGATTCCCCATTTCCACATAGGCCATGGTAAGCCCGTTGGAGAGTTCCACATATTGTTTGTTGTCTACCCATTCTTCCTGGTAAATAAATGTTGGTAGGGGATCGTAGGTCCAGGAATCGAAGGTATTGCAAAATACTTGAGCAGTTTCACCTCTGGTGGCAAAGGCTTTGGGATTCAGGCAGTTTTGATCATCGCCGTTGAATACCCCTGCCTGGTACACCAGGGTAAAGGCATCCACAGCGTATTTGGAGATCTCGCCGACATCGTCAATTTTGGCGATGTTTCTGGAATCATCGACATAGAGATCCAAAGCGTCACTTTTTTCATTGGCTTCGTAGATCAACTTCGCCATATCTTCCCGTTTGATAGGAGAAGAGGGGTCAAAGGATGTTTCCGAGACACCGTTGATGATGCCTGCTTGATACAGCTCGGCGATAATGTCATAAGCCCAATGTCCTTGGGGAACATCTTGGAAAGGCAGTTCCTTGCTGTCCTCCGCGGAGACCGTGGTGATATCGGTGTTCAACACCCGATACAACATGGCGGCGAATTCCGCTCTGGTGACGGTGTTATCCGGGCGGTAGGTGCTGTCTTCATAACCGTTGACGATGCCGTAGGAATACATTTCCATGACGGCGTCTTTGCTCCAGTGGTTGTCAATATCGGTGAAGGGCAGTTCTTCTCCGGCGGCAAAAGCTCCCAGAGAGAACGCCAGTACCAGACAGATCACCAATAATGGCATGAGTTTCGCGTTAATTTTCATTGTGACCTCCTTCTTGAACATTTTTTGTAAATCGCGGCTGTTTTAAATGTTTGTACCTCCTGTATTTATGTTTTGTTTTTTTATGAGTCGCGATTCCTTTGACAAGATATTAAACCTCCCCTTAAGGGAAGGGTCAAGCCGAGATTTTAAAAGTGAACTGGGATTTGTCGAACTTTTCTGAAAAATAAATCATCCCCCTAGGGGGATGATTTATTTTTATATATCTATAAATTTTTGTGTAAAATTTGGGGGAAAGTCTTTTTTGTCAGGATTCCAATGGGATCAGGATCTCCGTAACAAATTCATCCTCCCTGTTGATGCTGGTTTCATCGATAATATAGCGCTCCACAACCTGATCCTTGAGGCGAAAATTATGATCTTTGCTCCATTGCAAAATTTTTTGATATGTCTCTCCTATGGAATCCCTGGCGCCGACATGAATTCCGCTGATGGCGGTGAATCCTCCCACGATATTCGTGCGGATATGGCGGTTTCCCATGGGATGGACTTCCATGTGGCGAATCGTATGTTGCGGTTCTCCGGTAATGCGCTTAGTAAGGGAGGAGTATTCCACATAAATGGAGCCAATGGGAACTTCTCCGGGAACCTGGGTAAGGCCGAGAGAGCGACCATCGTAGGCGTAAAGCGTCTCAATCTGGGGGACTCTGCGAATGCCGATGGGCAGCTCCTTCTGATGTAAGAGAATTCGTCCTTCCACTAGCAGGTCGAGCCATACCTTCATAGCATCCTTTTGCATGATGGCGTTTTCAATGTCGGATTCCCGTTTTTTCTGGTCATTTTCAAATTGTTCGATTAAGCTGTCGAGATCAGGGGCAAAAAGGAAATTCCTGATTTCCTCTAAACTCAATCCCGTCATCTGATAATATTTGATACTGGCCAGGCGGAGAGCCACGGTTTCGTCATAATAACGATAGCCCGTGGCTTCGTCCCTTCGGCTGGGCTTTAAAAGGCCCATCTCATCGTAATAACGCAGGGTCTTCATGGACATATTGAATCGGCGGCTAACTTCCCCAATGGAATATTCCTTTTTTTCTTGTTCTTTTTGCGGCGTTGTCACGTTCATCCCTCCAGGCAAATAACAGACAATAATATGAAAATGGTCCGTTGATTAGTGCTTCATCCTTTAAGATAGGTGCCGAAATTTGAGTCAATGGAATGGTGATGTTTCTTTATTCATCCAATCTGAATCGGAAATTTTTACGGGTGGACGGCAAGTGCTTGTTATGAATCTGTTTTTAGTCACTGAACAGAGATGATAGCTTGTTTCTACATTCGCGTTTTGAAATCCTTTTTTCTGCCCTAGGTTGGCATTGGGACTTCGATTTCAATTTTTTTGTAACGCCATCCAATGAATTTTTAGGTATCTGAATCTTCTTCGCAAGGAGCGCGCGGCGGTAAGTTCATAAACGGCCTAGAAATAATCGGGAATTAAAGTGAAATAGAATTATTTCTTATCAGTTATCTATTGACAAGTCTTAGGCAAAGTGTTAAAATATTAACTCAGACGGGCGAGATGATCGCCTGCGGAAAGTGTGCCCGTAGCTCAGCTGGATAGAGTGTTTGACTACGAATCAAAAGGTCACAGGTTCGAATCCTGTCGGGCACGCCATTTTTTTATCCGAAATGCGCCCGTAGCTCAGTGGATAGAGCATCGGTTTCCTAAACCGCAGGTCGGACGTTCGAGTCGTCTCGGGCGCGCCACCATTCCACCAGCTACAACCACATATCAAAATCAAAGCAGACCAAAGGCGGTCTGCTTTTTTGGTAGGTTTGCCGCTTATTTGCCGCTTACAGTTTTATTTCAGAGCGGGGTAAAATATACGCAAAAGTTATTGACATTTAATAACATATGAGTTATAATATAATCAGAAAGCGAGGTTAAAAGTATGCCGGTAATCGCAAGATTTTATGGAATGGTTATAAAAATGTATTTTCAGCAAGCCGAACACAACCCGCCACATTTTCATGTGGTATATGGGGAATATATAGGAGCTTTTGACATTCAAACCCTTAAAATGATAGAAGGTGATTTACCCGCAAAGGCTCAAGCTCTTGTAAGAGAATGGGCAACAGATCATAAAGAAGCATTGCTAAAAATATGGAATACACAAGAATTTGTAAAGCTTCCCCCGCTGGAATAATGCGGGGGCTATGCTCTGAAAGGGGGCAAAAAATGTTCCACAAAGTACGAGAAGTGAAGCCGCTACCTGATTACGGGCTTTTGGTGGTATTCACAAGCGGAGAACAAAAGAAATACAACGTACAGCGGCTTTTCAACCGATGGGAAGCATTTCAAGCGCTTACATCTACAAAAGGGTTATTTGAACAGGTGAAAGTAGATTGCGGGGGCTATGGCGTTAGCTGGAACGATGAAATAGACCTATCCTGTAATGAGCTTTACGAGAATGGGGAGAGAATATGACAGTGGAAGAAAAAAGAGAAGAACTTGTAGCCGAAATTATTCGACTAAGGCAAGAACAAGGACTTACGCAAAAGCAGTTGGAGAAAATGAGTGGAGTACGGCAACCTATTATAGCAAGAATGGAAACAGGGGTGAACAAACCTCAACTTTCAACAGTCATAAAGCTTCTTGCTCCATTTGGGAAAACCCTTGCCGTAGTTCCTTTGAATCAGCAGGAAACAGTAAAATAAAAATAGCAAGGAGCGGGACAAAATCCCACTCCTTTTTTTTGTTGCGGCGTTTAGGTGAGCGACAGAAGAACATATGTTCTAAAAATTCCTGCTCATTCCTCATTTTTTCGTTTTAGACAGTTGCGGTTGATTACTGCTTGTTCTGTAGAGCTTGCCCAATACCGTTTAAAGGCTCCCAAACTGCCACGGTAGGCAACGCCGGGGACATCATCCCAGAGGAAGGGACGAAGGCGGCTTTCCTGCCGTTTCAACTTCCTTAATGCTGATTGTCTTTGTTGGCGTATGGCGTTATAGCTTTTCCCGTGTTCCTCGGCTAATCTTGCAAGGGTTTTCCCTTTAAAATATATGCCTTCAACAACTTCCCGTTCTGTGGGTGTCAGCTTGTCTAATATAGCGGATAATACTTCAAGAAGTTGTTCCCTGTCTAAATCATTTTCCACCGTTTCAAGCGGGGCTTCCGCTTCTTCATCGGGAAGAAGATCGCCCAGCGGAGCGGAGCTATTTCCGACAGCAATTTCCCGCTCCAATCGGTCGGCATTGGTTAAGGGGTCGTTCTTTCCCTTCGCCGTTCTCATGCCGATCAATTCAAAAAACCGTGTTTTGGCGGCGTATTGCAAGGAATTTAGAAAGGTATATCCCCCGGAAGGGTTAAAGGCTTCGACGGCGTTTAAAAGGACGAAAAAGGCTTCCTGTTCCAAATCGTCAATAGTCAAGCCTGCCGCCGTCATGCGCTCCCAGTTGGCGGGATTCCCGTTCAATAACTTCTTGAATATGTGGAAGATGAATTTTCTGTTCCGTGTCCACAAGGTTAATATATCCCGCTCCTTTGCTAGCTGTTCGTTCGTCATTTGCGCAAAACGTCCCCCCTATGATACAATAAAAAAAAGTTACTGTTTGCCATTGAGAGGAACGCCGCCCCCAAATCGTGGGGGCGGTTCTTTTTGTTCAAAAATCAAGCGTTCAAGCCCATTACACTACGGGCAATCGCAGTTAAATATTCGTCGTTGTCCGCTCCCGTACTGATAACAATTTCAGAACCGAGACCACGCAGAATTTTATTAATCTGCCTTTCCGTTGCCACAATACCGTTGCACGATTTTTGCGGGTCGTTGACAATGCTTTTCATACATTCCCGCAAAGTAGTAAACTCAACGGTCGGAGAAAATACCTGGTAGCCATTGTCCAGAAGTTCATATTTCCGGAATAACTCAACAATACAGCACAATGCAAGGTAATTGCCGCGAAAACGTTTTAAAAGATAATCTCTGCATTCGGCGGGCATTGCGACCCCCATACTGCTAATCACATCCACAGCGGCGCGCAGTTCGTTACTGTCGAACTCAAATGTTTTTATATTTTCCATCTCTGCATTGTATGCCAGATCGTAAGCTTCCAGCATTTTTTCGACTTCTTGTAATGTCCATGCCTTAAAATCACTTTTGATTTTTGTTCGTTGTTCTTCGGCATATTGCTGTGTATAGTTATGATTCCCCAAATACTTCCCCATTTCGTTATTACTTGTTACTGCTTGTTGGTACACTTTTTTTAACATATCGCCGATTCTCGTGAAATGTGTAATTGCTACATTGTGTTCCATATTTTTTCAATCCTTTCTTTTTATATAGATTTTTATACTAACATTTTCTAGTATTTTCATCCGTCGCTATCATCTGTTTCATAGGTAATGACCGTAACCATATACAACACGCCATCCACAGCGCAGGGGGTGTTTTCGATTTTTAAAATTTTTTCGTTAGCCGCATGACAAATCAGAAGACGTTCGTTCGCTTGTTCCTCTATGCGGTCGATTCGGTCATAAATATAGTCTTGTTGAATCATATTTGCTAATCTCCTTTTTAGATTGGCAAATAGTACAATCCTCCTATGGTATATCAGTTAAGGCCATTTCATATGATTCACCGTCCTTTTTAATATTTTGCACCGACATTCACCGACTTTTTCGGGGGTTACATCCCCAAAATATACATTGTCTTTTTCAGGTAGGCGGCAACGTCTTTTTTTGTGTCAATTACTTCGGCTGCATATTCATCACTTCCAATGTATTCCCGCCATTCCTTAAACAGCTTTTCGGGATTTCTTGACCGCCTGCCCGGGTAATAGATATATTCCCGGCCTAAATACATAGCCGTCATAATCGCTTGCAGGGTATCATCATCGAGTGTTTTCAAATACTCGTACATTGATTCATCACGCAGCTTTGCGAGCCGTATCGTTTCCACAAAGTATGGCCTATATTGTTCTAACATTTTTTGCACCTCATATCTCTATCGACTACATACCGACTACATCGGACACACCATACACACCATACACACCATACACAATCGGTCATACTGTACACACCATACACAATCGGTCACGTTTCGTAACTTATGTTACAAAGTGTGTCCGATTGTGCCCCTGTGTACGGTGTGTATTGTCCCTAATCATCGGACACACTATCGGTCATCCCACCCAAAAGTGAAGGTTGTCCGAATCCCGGCGGGGTGTAATTGCTAAATTCCATGCCTTTTACGGGGTTGCTAAATTCGGGAACATACATTTCACCGAATCGAACGAAAGGCTTGACCCGTTTTCTGGCAAACTCTACCTTGATTTTATCCTGCTTCATCATCTCTGTGGCTAATTCACCCAAAGCCTTTCGCAGTTCCTTTCCGTCTCTGCATGGTCTTGATTCAAGTACACCCAGGGCATAGTTCAGGAAGTCCTCATAACCTATGAATAAACCGTTGGGATTCTCCGTCATAAGCTGGCGCACCACCTGTACAAGCGGTTCCATTTCATAGTCAATACCCTTTTCCTGCCGCATTGCCATACGCTCTAAATCCTCGGCCTGTAAATGGCTGTAGCCTTGCCATTCAACACCGCCCCGCTCCCCAATGGTATAAGCAAAGGATGATCCCTTTTTCGCATGGCTGCTCTTGATGTGGGCAACGACGCATAAGTTGGGATCTTCGGGAGAACGCCCGGCGTATAAGATGGAGCGGGCAGCAGCCGCAAGGTCAAGGGAACCCAAAGCCCGGTAAATCGCCTTTCCCCCTGCACTTCCTTTTGACATATGAGCAATGATAACCACAGCGCAGTTATATTTCTTTGCAATGCGGCTCAGCTTCGTCATAACGTGCCGCACGACATTTGCCCGGTTCATATCCTTTTCCTCGGAGAAAAACGCCTGATATGGGTCGAATACCACAAGCTTATATCCTCCCGCTCTGATTGCGTCCTCGACTTCCTCCGATTCAAAGGAAAGGTTTTCGGCGCAAAAGCCCTCGCTGTCCTTATCCAGACAAAAGCATTGGCTTGCGTCCCCTTTGCTTGCGTCGAGCCGTCCCCGCAGAACTTCTCCTCCATCTTCCAGAGACAGCAAAAGGATTTTCCCTTGTTGGCATGGTGTATCGATGATAGAGCCGCCTTTTGATACCTCTGCGGCGATTTTACACATAAGAGCGGTTTTGCCTACGCCCGGATCGCCTTGTAGGATGGTAATAACCCCCAGCGGGATATATGGATCAATGAGAAATTCCGGCGGTTTGTATTCCACATCGGAGAGCGGGACAAGTTTTAAGGATTTCTTCTCTTCCTGGTCCTTCTCCACCGCCCCTATCGGCTCATCATTACGATGACGGTAACACCATTCGGAATATGTTTCATTGCAATCGTTGATCGCTTTGTTGATTGTGTCAGTGCGATAATCCTCCCGCTCCCATTTAGGGCGGTAAAGGCCGCTTGCTCGGAATATCACGTCCA
>NBJMC04201__coassemble_1450_pt1 | contig 12534 bp, 12 predicted proteins | sample NBJMC04201__metabat2_high_PE_023 | metagenome-assembled genome bin NBJMC04201
TCTGTATAACTCCCCGCGAGCACATTTCAATCCACGCGCCCGTGAAGGGCGCGACTAGGGCAGACGGAGTGCTAATCTATCTGCCCTATATTTCAATCCACGCGCCCGTGAAGGGCGCGACACCGTTACACTTGATACGGGGGCACCGATATTCCAATTTCAATCCACGCGCCCGTGAAGGGCGCGACTCTTGATACGGTTTGTTACGTAGACTTGGCGCTGCAATTTCAATCCACGCGCCCGTGAAGGGCGCGACATCGTCAATCAGATTATGGCCTGTGATGCGGTTTTATTTCAATCCACGCGCCCGTGAAGGGCGCGACCTTCTTCTTGTAGGTTTGCCGGGATGTTCGGCGTATTTCAATCCACGCGCCCGTGAAGGGCGCGACTGTATTTTTTCGTATAGATATTCGCAAAATGCGCATATTCAGGAAAAACTCATCCAGATTTTAACATATAGAGAATCGCTACCACCCATCTAATTACAAAACTCTCATTTTATCTGTTGTTCTACCCTGCGAATCCCTCCAGGATCCGATGCTACATTACCATTCGCAAACCAATTCATCATAAAAATACTAAAAAATGAATGAATCCTTTTGGGGATGATAACTGATATCATAGCCCATAGTTTCTACACGGTTTTCCCAATTTTTACCGAGTAAGTAAAAACGTAAACTATCAAGTTCTAGATCAATGATATTTTTTAACCGTCGTTTCAGCTCCACAAATTGCGCAGGTTCTAAATCGCATTCAAAAACGGAATTTTGAACACGCTGACCATAATTCACACAAATTCTTGCTACTTTGCGAAGGCGTTTTTGTCCTGCCAGAGTTTCAGTATTAACATCGTATGTCACAAGCACCATCATGGGAGACCATCTCCTATTGCACAAAAAATGGCGGGTATGCCTCAAGGTCACCACGCAAAAAGCTGGCTAATAGCATGGCTTGGGCATAGGGAATCAGTCCGACTTCTACTTTTTCTTTTAAATAGGGATGTTCTATCGCATCTTGTTTCCGTTTCTGCCAAGCGTCCAATAGACTCCGCTTCCCCTCATCTCGTAACAGTACAGCACCATTTTCCTTCCAATGAAAATCACTGCCGCGGATCTGTTTTCGATTAATCAGTGAAATCACAAAACGATCCCCCAAATAAGCCCGCAGTTCTTCCATTATATCCAAAGCCAAACCGGCTCTGCCCGGGCGATCCTTATGGAAAAATCCCACATAGGGATCTAACCCCACGGCCTCTAAGGCATTCTGACAATCAATGGCAAGCAGCGTATACACGTATGAAAGAAGTGCATTCAATGGATCGAGAGGCGGCCGCTTACTGCGCTCTGTAAAGTAAAAATGATTCTTTTGTTGCAGAATCAGTTGATCGATGACAGAAAAATAAGTTTTTGCAGCATCTCCCTCGATACCGCGAAGCATCTCGGCATTGGGCGCAGTCTCCACACGTTCTATAGAAGAAGTAAGGGATTCCATGACTCGATGGAGTAAATCTCCGTCGACCTGACCGGGATGATCGCGCAAAGCACGGCTTAGAATTTTTCTGCCGTTGACAATCTTCGCCAGCACCATATGACGAGCGATGGATAAAGCGTCCTCTGGAGAATCTGCTACTCGAAACTGCTTTCTCCGCAGCAACACATTACCATTGATCCGTCCTTGCACTCTGCCACAAAATCTCCCATGCGAGTCCATGAAACTAACGGAAACACCATGTTCCGCACAAAGGCGTAGCAATGCGCCATTCATTCCCGTATAGTGAAAACAAATAATACTTTCCAGAAGATGGATCGGGCGGCGGCCGATTTCTTTTCCGTCAATTTTAATAACGATATTCTCTCCATCGCGAGATAAATACGCCTCAGGTTTGGTAATGTACAAAGTATTCTTTAATTTACGCATCCCGTTCCTCCATAAATTCGGCCATATAGTTGTTTACACTACGGGGTTTTTTTGTTAAGCGCGGCATACAGAGTTCATAGAGAGAGCATTTTGAGCAATTCCGATAAGATTCCGCTTTAGGAATGATCCCTTGGTTAAACATAAAATGGAGTTCCAAAGCCAGATTCTGTAACTGTCTGCGCAAGTCTGCATCAATATTCACGGTGACTCGCCGATTTGGCGTGGCGTAAAACAAATCGGCAGTGGAAATGGAACAGCCCAACATTTCCTCTAGACAAACCACTTGAGCAGTAAGTTGCATGACATCGCACAAATTTTTCTTCGGCTTCCCGTGCTTATACTCTACAATATTGGGACGCCACTTTCCCTCTCGCCCATTGACAGATACGCCGTCGTCACAGCGCTGGAACTCCACGACATCGATAACCCCTGTAAGACCGAGCTGTTTCGAAGCAACGGGCATCGCCCGAGAGATCAAAAGATTGCCTCTGGTCTCCATCAAAAACGGATCGTCGGCCCTTTCATGGAGAAAACGCCCTTCCATGGTCAAAGCATTTTCCATCCAGGATTGACTAACATGGATCAAGGCCCATTGACGTTTGCAGAAATAATAATGTTGGAGCTCCGATATCATGAGGAAGTCATCTTCAGAATCATAGCGCAAATCATTCATAGATTTCCGGTACCAAGCCGTCTAAAGGATGCAAAACCACATCATAATCGGCAAAGGATTTTGGCGTTATACCGTCTTTGGCAGTAATCACCAAACTTCTGTGCACTTTGGCCGAAGAGTATTTCGGCGTTTTGGACTCATGTTTCCACCAATACAGGCGGCAAACTTCCATACTACCGTCGGGACGGGCAGAAGAGGCGTCGTTTTCAAACAGCGTCAACAAGGCCTTTTTTATCTTTTCTGCATCTTCATCGCTGAAACCGGTCTTTTCCGACAGCTGACAGTTGATACTTCCTTTCAACAGGTAGAGGCCGAAATCTACCCGGTGTTTCATTCCCATGGTGTCGGAAGCCTTTTTGCCACCCTCGGTATTTTCGCTATTCACACTTTTGGTGATCTGCATACTAATAATATTGACCGGCGAAACACTCACAGCCTGGTGGATGGAAACGGGACCGCGAACCCCAACGGATACATCATCGCCTTTAAAAGCAAAGACTTGTCCAAAGCTACGAACGTCCATCCACTCTTCGCAGGCAACCCTGGCAAAAGCATCTCGATCAGTCTTTTTCCCTTTGTTGATTGCTTTCAAAGCTTCGCAACGATCAGCCCGCTCCCGCAAACTTTTGCATCCGTCATCGCTGCGATCATCGGACTGTACAAAAATACGTTCTCCCATATCTTGAAGGCGATTTCGTATTTTCCGCTTGATGCAGACATCGGAGATCTCTCCATAACCGTCGTAATCCTCTCTGGGGCGATTACCATTCAAAGGATCCCCGTTGGGGTTGGCATTGGTCGCGGAAATAATCAAGGCAAAATCAATTTTTTTCGATAATGCGCTCATTGTTCTTCTCCTTCCTTTTTCTGATAGATGGCATTGCTTTGGGTATGGTACCCCAATAGATAGTTTCCGTCCAATGATTGATCGATGGAATAATTTTCCAACGTAAATTTATCAAAGATCTCATTGATAAGCTTTTCATAGGTAGTGCGAAGTCCCGGGTTCAATTTCTCAAGATATGGCTGAAGGCGCTCTTCGATAATTTTCCATGTGGAGAAAGGACGCGCGGAAAAGGCGCTCATATATCGTTTGGCATTAGTTTGGCGTTCATTTCCGCTTTCGGAACCGCTTCGCTCTGCAACGTCGGCTACGGCCAAAAGACGACCGTAAAGATAGCTTCGATCAGTACAATTTCGATCTAAAGACATGGGACAAACTCCTTTCTGTTCTATCATCTCTTTTTTTACCAGGGAACAGGCGATAAATAAAGTTTCTCGCCAATTATAATGTTGTTCATAAGCTTGAGGGCGGGAAGCCTTGGCGACAGCCTGACGCACCATATCTCGGGGAATGGGTCTGCCGTCAATCATACAGGGCAGAAGACGATCGACGGTGGCCTTGATGATATCGTCTTTTGCTTTTAAAAATGTTCCCTGCTCTGTCCCGTAAACCGCGGCGGCGATCCGCTCCGGACTGGGAGCAAACACCGCAGGCTTCCCGCGAAAGAAACCGTACCAGGCCATATCTTGATGCCAACCCTCCAGATGATCCAAGAAACGAGATCCCTGGATCTCGCGATACAAGGTGATGGCTAACCGTCCTTTACCCGAAACAGCAGAATCCAAACCCATGACAATGATGCGAGAATCCGTCGCCAAACGGGAGCGGTATCCATTCATGGCCAGATTTAATTGGCGGGCAAAGGCTTCGCCGGTGTTGGGATACTGCTCCTCCTCGTCTTCTCCGGCAAAAGCGGCGAAAAAATTGCCGGTATCGGCAAGCAGAGAAGGCAAAGACGCTAAATGGTTTTCCCAACAAACAATGGTCAAAGAATCTCTATGCCAGCCTTGTCTCGCAATCAGCCACTTAAGGGCGTCGTGGGCTTTTTCCGAGACGCCGTATCCCACCGAACTGACGCTCCCTTTCTCACGAAAACGGCCGCGATAAGTGAATCCGCTCTCATCGTTGCCGGAGATCAGACGGGCTTTATCGCCGGTATTCCGTATTTTTCCGGGGTGCTTTTCTGTGCAGTACGCCATTTCGCCTGTCACATAGCAAAGCTGTTTTTCTGAATCGGAAGATTCCACAAACCGGATATAATTTTCATAGAGATCCCGATCCAGCCACGTTCTTTGTTCCAAAGAATTGTCCATGACCTGAAAACGGATGAAGACGTCTTCCTGGGAAATCCCCTGAATTTTTTCTTTTGGCAATAATTTGCCACGATCGTCGACTTGAAAGACACCTTCCGTAATCAGTTCCCGAATCAAACAGGCTTTTTTCAGATAATTATAAATGGCAAAAACCTTCGGGGTACTATAAGGAGACTGCACCCATTGATCCAGCTGTTCCATATACAATTCATGATAAGGACGCAGATCTTTTTTACTATCAATATAATTTTGATAGTCTCCGGCAATATAAATGAGCTTGTCGCAAAGAGGATGAGGGGCGATCCCGCTGCTGCGTGCCGCAGAGTCCATGGTCACAGGGATGATGGTTACAGCATCCTCCTTGTCCACGGTTTTTGCGGAACGGAAATTCCCTTCGGCATCGATGGTCACCTCCACCTGGGCATTGGCCGTGGAATGATAAATGGGAAGTAAAATAGCATCGTGAGTTTTTTCATAGCCAATGCGATCTTGATGGCGCTCATAGACTTGGTAAAGTTCCTCCATCCAACTCAAATGACATCCCACCTTTCCATCGCTTCTACAGGAGAGAAATTCCCTAATTCCCCACCAAAGGCTTTTATCGTCATCGGTTTAATATGGCGTTTGGTTTCACAGTCTTCGGGACGCGGGAACGCAATGATCCCATGCTTCATTACCGGGCGCCAAAAGCGCACAGTCATTTGCCCCTGATCTTCCCCATGAATCGCTTCATCCGCATAGGTGAAACCATGGAACATCATACCAAAGGAAAGTTCCCCAATATCATCATAGGCACCGATACCTTCATTAAAAATACAAGGCTCCACATAGGCCTGACATTCCCGACAACCCAAATACACATCGCGGCGGCCGCCGCGATCGATCATACGTCTGGCAATGTTATGGTGCTTATGCTCATTGCGGTCTTGCACCAGTTCCGGACGGTTCTCATTCCATTCAAAATGGGCCCGTACTTGATACTCCACATCCTTTAAATAGGTATAGTAGGCGAGATCATTACCGCCTTCATAGCGGATGGGCCGAATCCCTCTCCTCTGGGTCTGAATAGGCCGCATGACTCGCACCTCATCAATAATCCAAACGAATGTGGGCTTCCAATAAACACTGCTCAATACACCTTTTAGAGCCTCGTAAGTGGGGACTTGATAAGAAAACTTTTCTCCCCCTTTGGTCAGAGGGTCGGTAAACAATCCATAATCCCCAAAGACTTTGAATTCCACGGTATTCCTGTAAGGCATGATACTACCTCCTTTCTCAATGGTTAAATCATATCAAGTTCCATTGGAGCGGCATCCAACCGCAAGCCAACGGAAATGTCATAATATCTTTCATCCAAAACCCAGGCGCCGCTGTTTTGCTGCATGATCACAGCATTTTCCCGCCGCAGTCGCTGAAATGTTTGGGGATAAACAGCAATGCTATATTTTTGTGCTGCTTTGATCACAGATTTGGAAGAGCCAAAAGATATCTCACGAATCAATCGTTTTGCTTTGTCATTATAAGGCACCAAAACAGAGGTGGTGTTGTTCTCGATGGCATGAAAATTCGTTGCCGCCGTCTGGAATCCCTGGCAGAAAAATCGCTTCACCGCTGAAATGTCTTTTCCGGTAGTTTCTCTGTATGCACTGCGAGCTCGCTGATTGGCAGACAACAAGTCGAAAATCGTCGTGCGCTCCTCTGGCAAAATATATTTCATCACCTCCTGCTGCGATTCGGTTTGGTAGTAACGATGATAAAACTTGTCCATCACAGCGGGAGCCAGCAGATCCTCTCCTGATTTTGTCTCATAGAGCACTGCTTCCGCCGCATCCCGGGCCTGGGAGATTTCCGGAAGCTTACCGAGGGATTCCTCGCGAAGGCGGATCACATAGACATTTTTACAGGCCGACTCCCCGTTGCGGTTGCACCGCCCCGCTGCTTGGGCAACGGAGTCGAGACCGGCAAAAGAACGGATCACACAGCCGAAGGAAAGATCGACTCCTGCTTCGATCAGCTGGGTAGAGATGCAAACCAACGGTTCCCGATTTTTTAAAGTGTCACGAATTGTTTGGATCTCTTTTTCCCGATGAGCCGGACACATATTGGTACTGAGATGTTTCAGTGCGAAACTTTGCCCCCCTTGTTGCGATAACAATAGTTGATGGTACAATGCAAGCGCTGTCTGTTTGGTATTGACAACCACGAGGACATTGCCGTTTTTCTCTAATTGTTCCCGGATCATTCTAGCGGCTTCTTCATAAGACAGAGGAGGACTTGTGCGGTCGATCACTTCTGTACGTTTGAATTCGGCAAAACTGGCGTCGACTCCATTCAAAAGGCTTTTAGGCTCGGCATATAGCAGCGGCGCGTCTTTGATGGCGTCCAAGGCCGGTTGGGTTGCGGAACAAAGGATCACCGTAGCGTCACAGAATTTGGCGAGAAAATTCAAGGCAAGATTAAACAGAGTGAGACATTTTACCGGCAGCGATTGCACTTCATCGATGATGATTATGGAATTGGACAGGGCGTGCATCCGGCGAATGGCGGAAGTTTTATGAGAAAAGAGCGCGTTGAGAAACTGTACCATCGTTGTAGCAATGAAAGGACTGTCCCAGGTCTGAGTCATCAATTCATAAATTTCACTGTCGTTTTCTACATTGCAATGATGTTCCAAAAATACGGAATCATCTTGGATAACTTTACGTAATTCCTCACTGTTTTGCTCTAAGATGGAATGGTAAGGTGCCAAATAAAAAATGCGTTCCTTTCGATAACGTATTGCATGTTCCAAGGCATAGCGAAGGGAAGCCAACGTCTTTCCTCCTCCCGTCGGCACAATAAGCTGATAAATACCGGGTACCATGGCAGCTTTAGCAAGGCACTGATCAGAGATCTGGCGACGTTTCCGAGAAATTGGATCGGTTTCCGAAAAACTCGCCAATTTTTCCTCTAAATGATTTTGCACCTTCTTCCACAGCGTTTCATCGTATTTGCACCGAGGCTCCCGCTGTCCTCGGCAAAAATCGGCAGTATCACTGTGATCCCCGTCGATCACCATGGATAAAATCATGCGTGCCAGCATACCGTAATAAAATGACGTATTTCGTCCGATAGACTTTACCTTTTGCTGAAATGCCGCAACCTCATTGCAAGCCTTATCAAAGACCTGCTGCAGTTTTTCCTTCCCCAAATAGGAGGTTTCCGCTTCGGCCAGCGCTTCCCCATATCCCCCATTTTTTTGAATGCGGCGAAGAAAGAGATCTTCACCATTCGACTTCAAACAATCGGACAGTCCATGATGAGACGCAATCACGATCCCCAACAATTCCGCGGTAACCACAGCCAAAGGAGAATCCAGCGGCACGTTTTCATAAAGGTATTTGGCGCCGGCATAACTATGGTCGATCTTGCCCCGAGAAATTTTGGTCAAATGTTTTGCATCCAAATCATTATTTTGAAAGAGATACTCTTGAAATGCCTTTTGATTTTTACCGAGATCGTGGTACAGGCCGCAAAGATATGCTGTATTTCCCAACGATAAAGAATCGCCAAAAGATTTTGCTATTTCCGCTACCTGGGCACAGTGCTCATGGACGGTCTGCACTCTGCCGTCATCGGTTTTATGGGCATAATATGGCTGCATCATCATTCCCCCCCCTCGTTAAAAGCACTCAAAAAATTTATTGTTACCAAATTGCAAAACTAATTTATTATATTCTACAAGATGAATTATCAATGATTTGGGTTAAGATATAGCGGAATAAATCTATAAAATTTGTCAATATTTGTCATCTATAGCCATTATAACATGGATATATAGGAAAATAAACTAAAAATCCACTATTGATTATTATTAATATATTCCTATACTTTTTCTTTTGGTCTACCAAACAAAAAAACTGCCACACAGTTTGGTGTGGCAGTCATATCAAAGTGAGTTTAAGCTTTTTCATTTTTTTTTGCCTGGTCCCGATATTTTTTTCGTGTGGCCTCGCCACCGCGTAAATGTCGTTCCGCCTTATTGATTTCTAAAATTTGGCGCACTTTTTGGGCTGTTGCCTCATTAATCAATGGCAAACGTTCGGTCATATCTTTGTGTTTCGTAGTGACGAATTAGAACGGTTTGATCTAACCCCAAATCACTAAGCATTCGGAGATAAATATCTACGTTTCCGTCTTTATCCACTTCGATCTTCTGGATGATCCGTTTGAGTTGTACGTTTGTCATTTGCCGCACATCGGCTATATCCTCAATTTCTTTAAAAGTTTGTTGCAGTGCGTTTTCTAACTGCTCGCCTTTGCTGAGGTGACAGGAAACCATTTTCAGTTCATTTTCCAGCCGTTCAATCTCTTTGCGCATCCCGCCGATCTTTTCATTCAGTTCCTCGCGGGAGATTAAATCATCGGCGTACATATCCATGTATTTTTGCCGCGTTTTTTTCAGTTTTGCAAGTTGGGCGGTCAGCTCCTTTTCATAGTTGAGGTTTTCATCCTTTGCCTTATAGACACGCTGAAATTCATTTACCACATAGCGGATCACATTCTTTTTCGCTTTCAAAAGCCCGGCAAAGTACTCCTGCAAGACCTCAATCAGTTCATCCTCGTCCACCGTCACGGCATTGGGGCAGTTGTCAGCTCCGCGCCCGTTGTGGCCGGAGCAGACCCACCGGACATAGGTGTTCTTATAGGTGCGGACGGTACGCCGGAAGGACCAGCCACACTCCTTGCATTTAATGAGTGTGGAAAACAGGTATTTGTTGCTCTGGCGTTCTTTGTTCAACTTGAATGCCTTGCTGCGAGATTTCATAATCTTCTGTGCTTGCTCAAAGGTTTCCGAATCGATGATCCGCAAATCCGGACGGTCAACCACCATCCACTCCGAAGCGTCTTTGTCTGCTCGCTGGCCGGTTAAAAAGTCAGTGACTTCCTGTTTTCCGTTAATGATCTTCCCGGTGTAGAGTTCATTGGTAAGGATGCGACACACGCCATTTTGATTCCATTGGCAGTTCCGTTTTGTCCGCAGCCCCCGTTCATTGAGGAAGATGGAGATTTTTGCCGCACCGTAGCCATCCTTAATATACCATTCATAAATCTGGCGAACAACCGCCGCTTCTTCTTCGTTGATAGCAAGATTAAAATAGTCCCCAATAATCTTGTCATACCCATAGACAATATTAGGCACACGGCCTTTTTCCGCATTGATCTTCTTTCCGAACTTTACACGCTTAGAGGTGTTCGCACTTTCTTCCTGCGCCAACGCGCCGAAAATTGTTAGAACAAATTCGCTGTTACCCATACTGGTCATGTTGGCGGTCAGGAACTGTGTTTCTATCCCCAATGCTTTCAATTTGCGGACATTCTGTAAGAGGTCAACAGTATTCCGAGCAAAGCGGGAAATGTCTTTTACCACGACCATATCAAAGAGGCCGTGCTCTGCGTCCGCCATCATACGCAAAAACTCTTTCCGGTTTTTGATTTTCGTCCCGGAAATACCTTCATCCGCATAAAGACGCACAAGGTTGTCCCCGGTACGTTTGGTATATTCGGAAAAGAATTCTTTTTGCGCTTCCAGACTATTAAGTTGATCTGACTTATCCGTAGATACACGGCAGTAAGCGGCGATATTCATTCCGGAATCCTTCCTGATTTGATAAACTTATTTTAAGATGATTTTATCATATACGATTCAAAAAGGCAAGGACACCCCTTATTATGCAGGGTGTCCATCTCTCATACTATCTTTAGGATTACTTGACATATTTGCATATTCTTGGATGGCAAGTTTGGCTTTTTGTTGATTAACTTCTACGAAAATTTCTAATAAAAAATCAGCAGTCACCTTGTCAGAATTAGGATTGTGGAATCGGTAATTTAATTTCTGCCTTCTCGAAACAATCCCTCCCTCCTGTGTTTCAACCCACTATTTTCTCTTTTTCAAACCTATGAGAAGCAATGCGTGAATATTACTTTTGTATTTCTTTGAAAGTCGTGAATTTTCTTTCTTGTCATCAAATAAGGCCGTCTTACGACGGCCTTATTTTTTGTTATTTAGTATCAAAATAATTTCCAACACGAAGTATATCGGAATCTATCAAAGATTTTGCTTGACTTAAAATCAACCTTGCTTCTCCCAATGTTGCTTCATGATATTCTATTACTTGTAAAATTTCTTTTGTAATAGTATTGATTCGTTTAATATCCATACTGTCTTCGTTTTTCGTACTGATTTCTTGTCTATATAATCTATTGCGAGCATCTAAGTATACTGCAAACGAAATAACGCATATGGACAGCACGGAAATAATTGCGATCACCCATATCATCCGCCACCCTCCGTTTCTTGAATACTGCAATCTTGTTTCCTTCTGCTTAATTGTTGCGCCGATTTCAAATATCGGTTAGGTAAATCAAAGACAGTAATTAAAACATTGCCTTGAAATATATATACTTCATTGCCATAAATTCTGATTGCATTTGCTTTTTCTTCTCTAAAGTATAAGTAATCGACATATCTTTTTAATCGACCGCACAACTCACTATGAGTTAATCCCTTGGTATAAGCAATATACGCCAATCGCTCAGATGCTTTTTTATTAAGTCCGCACCTTTCTTTCATTCTCTTTTTGGCGTGTCTAGATATTTTTATTTCAAAATATTCCCCCATATTTCATCCCCATTAACGTATACCAGTGCTACCATGACCTCCGCGATCTCTATGAGACAAATGTTCGGCAATAATAAATTTATTTTTTTTCATCGTCGGCATAATGCGGAACTGGCAAATTCTATCATTAAAATTAATCACTGTATCCCGTATTGCTAGTGCAGGGAAAAACCAATAGTCATTATCACCGCAATAGCTGGAATCAATAATTCCTATACTATTAGCTTGGATAATACCAAAGTTTTTGAACGTACTGCTACGAGGTACAAGATGAGCTTCGTAACCTTTGGGAAGCTCCATAGCAATACCAAGTGGAATCAGTTTAAACTCTCCTGATTTAAGATAAATTTGCTCTTTGCTGGCACACCGCAGATCAACCCAATTACCTTGCTTGATAAAATGAGGGGGGATGAGATCACGGTCCTGTAATTTAATTTTGATTTGTTTCATTTTTGTTCTCCTTTGTTTTAGTGATTAGTCCTTAAACGCCGCGCCACATCCAATTATTTCCATTATTGTAATCGCAACCCGCACAAATACTTCTGCAATAATGTTCCTCGTAATAGCAGCCATAACATTTCTGACCGCTTATTTTACGTAGCTGATTGAGATCTTTTTTACATTCATTTAATTGTGCATTTATTTTATCTTTCTCTGCTTTGATTTCAGACAATTCCGCGTATATATCAGACGCATTTGCAGTGTTGGAAGTAAGTTTAACTGGCTGTTTTTTGCGCAACATTGAATTTTCTGTCTGTAAGTCATCGATAGCTTTCTTGACATCTTGTAACACGGTTTCCATCTCCTTCATAGATCGAGATATGATTCTAGACTTTGACTCATACGCAGATAACTTTTGTAATAATTTTCTGTACATAAACACCTTCTTTTATATTACTAAAATTTTCATTCGTTATAAATAACTACCATGGATGGGAAAGGTGCAGGGTCACGAGAGATTACGCCGTCGTCGTCTGTAAAGCGAAGTCTCCCCCGAACAAAACGGATGTTTGCTTTTCCATATATATAATCATGAAAATATGTTGTATCCGTTCGTGCTGGGATAAGTAAAACGATTGGGAACCTCATCTTTTTCGCTTCTTCAAAAGCTTTTTTAACCCAC
>NBJMC04201__coassemble_1515_pt1 | contig 12120 bp, 12 predicted proteins | sample NBJMC04201__metabat2_high_PE_023 | metagenome-assembled genome bin NBJMC04201
TTGATCATTACTTCGGTGAACTCTTCCACTTATGTTGCTGGGACGTTAAGCGCCGGCGGCGACTTTGTTCCTTCCCTCGGATTGCGCGCTTTCTGGGGAATTTTCATTGCCTTAAACGCAATTCTTTTCTTCTCCATTGGCGGTCTGGATACCTTAAAGAATATTGCCGTTGTTTTTGCTTTCCCCTTCATCATTATTACTGTACTAATGATCTTCAATCTCTTTAAAGAATTGAAATCTACATATAGGGAAACTATTCAATCACAAGGAAACAATGCGGCATCTCAATCCGTACAGGAACAGCAAGAATCGAAACAGCAGATCTAATTCACCGTTGAAAGAACAAACGCAATTAAAGGATAAAAAGCAGTTTCATCCAAAGTAGAAACTACTTATGTTTTATAAGATCACGGAAGAACCGACGTGTAAAAAGGCGTCGGTTCTTTTATTATAGCTGAAATTAATTGTTGGTCCGATAAGTTTTTGATTCCGTGTTCGTTGGGTAATTTCGCTCTTCCTGCAGACGTTATGATTTGAAGTGTTTAGGTGCTCTGTGAAACATTATAAGAAATGACGTTTGGTCCCCATATTTTGTCAGACTCGTTTGGTCGAAGAAAAAATAAAATAGCAGCCATTACTATGGCTGCTATTCTAGTATCAATATCACCATTTTTATTTCCGGGGATGGGTTTGTATAATTTGTCAAAATTGTATATTTTCCGTTGTTATCTCACGATGTATCGCAACCATAAACCGTCTTCGGCAATGCGTTTGACTTCTTTCAATTGAAAGGAGACTGGTGTTTTCCCGGCAGAAAACTTTGAGCGCTCAAAGATGGAAACTGACGTTGTATTGCCATCGGCCACCGGCGCAATCACCAGGCTCAATTCATCGATTAAATTTTCCTGAAGAAAAGACCAATTAACGATGGCGCCTCCAGCTATCATAAGTCGCTCAATTTGGAATAATTTTTTGAGCTTTTTTAGGAGAAGGCTGCAATCTATGGTGGTTTTCCCCGCGAAAATATAGGAAATATCTAATTGTCGTAAATAAGCAAGGTAGGCAGGGGACGTCTGTTCCGTCAACACCTCAATGACATGGGCTTTGGACCGTCCTCTTTTTTGGATCACATTGGAACTCCAGCCTAAAATTCCTTGCGGGTCAATGGATACAATATAATTATTCTCATGGGACTGGCTAATATAATCCTCTTGGGGATACTTTATTTCCGAACTTGGGAGCTCCGGAGCAAATCCATCTGAAAAACTCCTTGCCATAGTTGTCGTCCCATAAAGAGTTGCCTGACATTGATAAAACTCTCGGAGTTTTCCATATTCCTGTAAAGCAGGTTTTGCTTGTGGTACTGTCATGAATTCGCCGTCGATTTTACCGTCCAAAGAGCAAATCATGTGACATACAACAAAAGGTCTGTTCATTTGAGTTATCCTCTTAATCTTGTTTTAGCTTGATAAGTCAGTATAATGTGGAGATTTTTTGCATCCATCTGTTCACATTGTTAGTGTTATTGAGTATAAAACAAAATGGGGAAATGATTAAAACTTCATTTTTGATCTACTTGTATTTTAATAAAAATATTTTTTGATAATTTAATAGACACGATTAGTGGTAAGGTACTTATTTTAGTGATGAGCCGTCATGGAAAGCATTGCCTACCTTCTCATCCACTTTAAGGTAAGTATTGTGAACTGGATCAAAAATGATAGGTTGAAGCTTTGCGGCATCGATATTCCCGTCATTACCCAAAATGCTTTCATCTGCGCTTATATTGACGATCTCTCCGATGACATTTCCATCTTCATTGATTTTGATCAGCTTGCATTCCATTGCCATCGGCAGTTCTTCGATGAGGGGTGCGTCTACGTAGTTACTTTTTGTGGTATGAAATCCGGCTTTTTCCATCTTTTTGGGCTCTTTGTTGGCGGAAACCATTCCAACGTAATCGGCCGCGATGACTTGAGCAGCATTGGCAAAACTGACGGTAAAAGCACCTTTTGCTTTGATATTGGCGGTGGTTCTATGGCCTGCGCTGAGACACAGTACCACTTTGTCTGCATCGTACAACCCACCCCAGGCGGCGTTCATGGCGTCGGCGGTGCCATCGTCATTGTAAGTACCAATAATCAATACCGGCAGCGGGTACATCCAAGGTTTTTTTCCAAAATTTTTTCTCATGATGTGTTCCTCCTATTAACTTAATTGAGCATTTTTATTCGGTTTTGTCATGTATTTTTGTAAGAAATTCAATTCCTAATCGTTATTTCTTATTTCTGTTTATCTACCGGGGGAACCATTTCTGCGTATTTTTTCAACAGTTCCGGAGTGCTGTTATAATAGCGCTTCTGTTGGTCCATAGCAGCGATCTCTGCCATTTCCGTATCGGTGAGTGTAAAGTCGAACAAATCAATATTATCTCGGATATGTTTGGGATTTTTGGAACCGGGAATCACAATATTACCGTCCTGAATATGCCAGCGTAAAATAATTTGGGCATTGCTTTTGCCGTATTTTTTCGCCAAGCGGCCGAAGATCGGTTCTTGAATCAATGTTTGGTCACCGTGTCCTAGAGGGTATCAAGCTTGGATCACAATACCGTGTTTGTCCAAAAACTTTTTCATTTCTTTTTCCTGGGAATAAGGGTGAACTTCGGTCTGCAAAACTGCCGGTTTGATTTCACAGATGTCTAAAATTTCCTGCATCTGTTCGACGGTAAAGTTGGATAAACCGATGGCCTTGACCTTTCCTACTTTGTAAGCCTTCTCCATCAGTTTATATCCGGCAATATAGTTACCGGCGGGTTGATGGATTAGGAGTAAATCAATATAATCGGTTCCCAATCGTTCCAAGGTATTTTCTACGGCATCGGGTTGTTCGTAAAAAGTAGGCCAGAGCTTTGTTTCCAGAAATATTTCTTCTCTGGGAATGCCTGACTTTTTCATTCCGCGGCCTACTGCTTTTTCATTGACATAGGCGTTGGCGGTGTCGAGCAAACGATACCCGTTCTTCAGCGCACTGAGCACCGAAGCCTCAGCTTCGTCAGGTGATAAAAGAAACGTTCCAATCCCCGCCATAGGCATTTTTACGCCGTTATTTAAGATCACATACTCCATAAGTCATCTTCCTTTCTAAAAAATAGTTATAAAACCGCTGTTGGTTGCATTTTTATTTCCACCATGTTTCCGCTATCTTGTCATTTAAAGGTCGACGTTATACGTCGGTTGTATTAACGAACGGGGGATTTTTATGTTTTAGGGGAAATTTTACTGCTGCCGAACACTTCGGACATTTCCATGTGATCCAAAATCTCATCGATTTTGTCAATTTCTTGCTGCGAAAGAATGATATCGTCAGCACTGGCATTTTCCTTCATACGCTCTGCTTTGCGCGTACCGGGAATCGGTACGATCCACGGTTTTTTGCAGAGCATCCATGCCAGGGAGATCTGAGCGGGGGTGGCGTTCTTTTCCTTGGCCAGGTCATTCAAAAAATCCAGAAGAGAACGATTTTTCTCAATGGCTTCATCAGTAAACTGAGGCATAGTGGCGCGATAGTCGTACTGTTGATCAAACTTAGCACCTTTGCCGTATTTGCTCGTCAGAAAACCGTTAGCCATGGGGGAAAAGGCTACAAACCCAATGTGAAGTTCCTCCAATACAGAGAAAAGCGGTTCATAATGGCGAGCCATCATAGAGTAGCGATTTTGTACCGCTGTCACCGGGCAGACTGCGTGAGCGCGACGCAAATACTCTTCATTGGCCTCCGAAATTCCCCAGTGGGTGATCTTGCCTTCGCGCATGAGTTCCGACATTGTATCTGCAACTTCTTCCGGGCTGACATTTGGATCGATCCGATGTTGGAAATATAAATCAATATGATCCCTTTTTAACCGTTTTAATGATCCTTCTACAGATTTTTTGATGGTAGAGGGACGGGAATCGGGAATCAATGGGTAAGGATATATGCCGCTATCTGTATCGAATCGCAAACCAAATTTTGAAGAGATTATGACCTCTTTGCTGTAGGGAGCCAATGCTTTTCCCACCAGTTCCTCGTTGATGTGGGGATTTTCCTGTGTCCCGTAGACTTCGGCTGTATCGAAGAAGGTATATCCCAAAGTTACTGCCTGACGCAGTAAAGAGATTACATCTTCGCTTTTTGTGGGCGCGCCATAGGCATGGGAAAATCCCATACAGCCGAGTCCCAGAGCGGAAACTGTTAAATCTTTTCCCAAAATTCTTGTTTTCATAGGATACTCATCTCCTTATGATTCTATTATAAGAGCAGTATATAGTGAACGGAAGTCTCCAATGGTTGTTCACTGTGAATGAAAAGGTTATGACCCGACATTGCCTCCCTTTTCCAGACCTTTCCATGTATGCCCATACATAGAAAGGACAATGGGGAGCATGATTGCTTCAATAATCAGCTGCACCCATATCATTCCGTAAAGTCCCACCAGCCAATTCATCAGAAATAGAAAGGGGATGTTCAGCGCTCTTTGGCGGCAGAGACTTAAAATAGATGATTGCAAACCTTTTCCCATGGCCTGCAATGTGTAAATAATCAATGCGTTTACCGAGGTGAGGGGAACCGCCAAACAAGCGATGCGAAGAAAGGACGCTCCTAAAGTGCTGGTTTCTGTCTCTTGAATAAAAGCGTGTAGAATCCACGGAGCTAATCCCAGAAAGCAAACTACGAATCCCGCTGCAATTGCCATTGCAGTTTTCCAGGAAAAAACGGAAACTTGACGCATTCTTTTGTGATTTTTTGCTGCGTAATTGTAGCCAACCAGGGGCATGAACCCTTGACACAACCCCATGCTGATTCCCAGAGGAAATTGATCGATCCGTTTCACGATGCCGTAGGCTGCCACGGGTATATCTCCGTAGCTCGCCGCCAACCGTACGATCACCATGTTGGAGGCATTGGCTAGTCCCGTGGTCAAGGCAGAGGCCAATCCTACGGAAAGAATCGATCGGGCAAAGCGGAAAGAAAAATACTGGGGAAGTAGTGACATGGTGATGTTATGCCTCATTCTACAAAATATTGCGATCAATAGTGACATTGCTCCTAAGTTGGAAAGGGCCGTGGCGATTCCTGCGCCGACGAACCCCATGTTTAATCCGAACATAAAAATTGGATCCAACAAAATGTTTAATCCTCCACCAAACATCATTCCTGTACTGGCTTGTTTTGCATATCCTTCACTGCGCAAAAGATGGGTCAGCGTCATCGTAAGCATGGTAGGGATGCCACCCAACACCACCACCCAAAGCAAATATGATTGCGCATAGGTTATATTTGCCTGACTCGCGCCTAAAAATTCCAGAAGGGGACGATGAAAAGTCAATGATAACAGGGCAAATAAGAATGTGCAAATCGCACCGCCGTAAAAACAAAAGGCGGAAACGTATTTCGTACTTTCGTGGTACTGAGAACCCAGCAAACGAGAGATCAAGCTGCTACCGCCAATGCCGAAGAGATTGCTCAAGGCTGTTAGTAAATTAAACCAGGGGGAAACCAGGGTGACAGCTGCTACCATATAGGGATTGCCCAGTTGTCCGATGAAAAATGTGTCGGCCAGATTGTAAATAATCGTAACAATTTGGCTGATAATGGTGGGAATTGCTAAAGTCGCCACTGCCTTGGGTACAGGCATGGTCTCAAATAATTCTTTTTCAGAGAAATCTTCCATGGTATCTGTCATTCCTTCTTTCTTTTTGGTTTTACTATGGTTCGACAGATATGGAATGCAGGCCGTTCCCATCAAAGGGAACGGCCGTATCAATGGAATGTATAAGTTAAATGATATTCTGCTTTTATAAAGCCAAGAGTCTGTTGTTTTGAAAAGTATTTATCAGCTAACGGTCATAATAGGAGCTCCAGCCTCCTCGGACACCAAATCCGTGGAGCATATCTCCATCTCCAGACGTACCGCATAGGCATTGGCGAGGAATTGATCGTAAAGCGGATCTTCGGTTCCGTAGCAATAAAATGTAGGAGGCAGATCTTCCTCACGCAATGGGGAAGCATTTCACCGCTGAGAATCACTTCTGGAAAAAATCACATTACGGCAATATCTTTTCGTCCCAGGCCAAATCCAAAGCGCCCTCTTGCTGCGTATAAGGGCGCAGACCAGAGCATTGATATCATAGTCCATTCATGGCTTCGGCCACCTCTGTGACTTCGGGCCAATCGCTGCGAAACTGGAAAGCGCCGCCGGGGTAAATAAGAATCGCTCCTTTTGCCGTTGTATCATCGGATAGGGGAAAGCTGGTGATATAAGGACGGAAATCCAGATCGTCGAAATAGCTGCCATTGTTTTCCGTGTATTCAGTCACGGTAGGAGCGTGATTCTCCTCTCATAGGTAAAGGCTCTGTCTTTTATGGGGAGTGACCGTCGCCGAGGCTACCTTACTGCTTCATTGCTTGAAAGTTCCAGGTTTTGTGCCCACTGGAGAATCTCTTGCTTATGACTGTCGACATCGCCAGAGAATGTCAGCAAGTTTTTTCGGATAATGCTCCCGGTTGAAGCCGGGAGACCGCAGCGGAAATGGAGGATAGTTGATTCCCTTCGCCGATTGCGAAAGGAATGATGATTCTGGCGCTAAAATCATGTTCTTCCAGAAAAGACGGAATTGACGCAGGAAGAGTATTGTACTTTCCCGCAAATCCCAATGGGATACATTTATAAGAAGTAAGATCCCTGATATTTTCCTTGTTCCCGATGTGCTACAAATGGTATGCTGGAGCAATCTTGCCGTCGCTTCTATACTATTTTCGTCTCCTCCATCATCTACGGATGCATAAGCGATGAGTATATTGCTTTGAGAGGCTCCGTTTTCTGTATGACTGCAGGCAACCAACGTGATTACTATCATAATAAAATGATAAACACTCGATTCCTTTCGAAACCCCTCCTTACGATTGGTTTTGTACGGTTCGTAAAACAGTTAAGTAAACCATTATTCCGCAAGAAGACCCAATTCCTCCAGCCAGGGTTTCACATCATCAGGATCATTGGCGGTAAGCCCTTCTAAAAGTTTTGCTTTGGCACAAGCTTCTTCTAACATAGGAATACTTTCTTCAATTTGAGTTCCGCCACTGGTGCAGAAAGGGACGATGGTTTTTCCGCTTAAGTCGTAAGACTCTAAAAAGGTATACACTGCCATGGGGGCGTTCCCCCACCAGATGGGGTAACCGAGATAGATGACTTCATACTGCTCCATGTTTTCTACAGTTCTGGATATTTCCGGGCGTGCGCTATCGTTTAATTCCTGCTGGGCTACTTCTGTCGTTTCGGTATAATCTTCCGGGTAGGGTTCTACGGTCTCAATTTTAAACAGGTAACCTCCGGTCAATGATTGAATCTCATTGGCGATTTCCTCGGTATTTCCTGTTTTGGAAAAATAAGCAATCAAAACGTTTTCTTCATTGGCGTCTGCTGAATCTGTCGGGACAGAAGTATCGGAAGAATTGCCATCGCTGCAGGATGCAAGACTCAGTGCCAACAACAAGCCCATCAATAATGCAGTTAATCTTTTCATGAATGTTACTCCTTTCACTCAAAGCATTCGTTAAATATCTCAAGGATTTCTTTATGAGTCATTTTTTTATAGCTTCCCGCTGAGATGCCGCAGGAATCGGCAATTTCTTTTAGCTGATGTCTGTCGGTCATACCAAGTTCCCGTAAAGTAGTGGGGAGGCCGATCTCCTTAATAAAATCTGCCAGAGCTTCAATGCCCGCTTTGGCCAATGTCTCATCAGATTTTCCGTCGCGGGAAATGCCCCAGACATTTTCCGCAAACCGAATAAATTTGGAAAGCCCATTGCGGTAAATATGAGAGTAATAAACTGGGTGTAAGACTGCCAGGCCGCGTCCATGGTTGCAATCGGTGTAGGCTCCCAGCTGATGTTCCATATTGTGACATTGGAAGTCGCACTTTTTGCCCATTTTAATGATCCGGTTTTCCGCCATAGTGGAGTCCCACATGAGATTGCTTCGAGCCGTACTATCCTTTGGGTCTTTGATTGCTGCACGTAGATTACGGATCACACTCTTCATCAGGGCCTCCATGATATCGTCGGATACATTGTCTTCGTTGGGTTCGCTAAAATAAGTCTCCATAATGTGGCTGAGGATATCGAAGCCTCCGGCAACCATTTGTTTTTGGGGAACGCTGTAAGTATAGGTTGGATCCATCAAAGCAAATTTTGGATTGCATTTTGGATAATCTCGTCCGGTCTTAACTTTTTTCTCTTTATTTGTGATCACAGCGCCGCCATTGCATTCACTACCGGTACCTGCAACCGTAACCACCACCCCCAAAGGTAGCGGTTCAAAGTCAATGACGCCGTTGCGCCCCCAGAAGTCTTCCCAGATATCGCCTTCATATTTGGCTGCCAATGATATCGCTTTGCAGCAGTCCATCACCGAGCCACCACCGACACCCAGAATAATATCGGCATGGTTTTCTCGCGCGATCTTTGCACCTTCCAATACTTTTTCATAGGTGGGGTTTGCCATAATACCGGAAAACTCTGCGATATTTTTTCCGGCAGCTTTTAAAATGGAAACGATTTCGTCATAGATACCGTTGCCCTTGATAGAGCCGCCGCCGTAAGCCAGTAAAACAGTGTCTCCATATGGTTTTAGCAGACAGGAGAGATATTCCTTTACACACCCTTTCCCAAAATAGACTTTGGTACTGTTTTCAAAAATAAAATTGTTCATGATTGATACGTCCTTCCTTTATGATAGATTCATTTGTTTTTCCCAAAAAGTAATCGCATGATCGATCCACCTCTCTGCGCTGGTGCCGATGCCCAAACCAAATCCATGCCCCACGTTAGGATAGTGATGAAATTCCGTGTCGATCCCTAAATTGTTCAGTTGTCTAATTCGTCGCTCCATAGTACGCCAATTCGCGATGCCGTCATTTTCTCCCACACAGGCAAAGGTGGGGGGATCAACTGCCGTATAGTCGGTATGACCTGTATACTGCATGATAACAGCACCCGGTCGGGGCAGATCATCGCCATCGAAGACCGCCGGCCCATAGGAGCCAAGATAAGCTGCCATCCGTGCTCCTGCTGAACCGCCCCATAGAGAATAGCAGTCGGTGCTCACACCCAATGTTTCTCTGTGCGCGAAAACGAAGGAGATGGCTGCCGCTAGATCTTCGCAAGCTACATCGGCTCCGCCGGTGCGGTATTGTAGGGCAAACGCATTGTATCCCCGTCGGCTCAGTTCCAAGGCATGGGGAAAGCTTTCATGGATTGAACCCACATAAGCGAAGCCGCCTCCGGCACTAATGATGGCAAAGGGAGCGTTGCTCTTTCCTTGAAAGAAAAACAGACCGGTGTTTTCTTTGCTCGGATCTGCGGCTTTTTCCTCATCGGTATAAATATCATAGAAAATCTTTTTCCCGCTTGTCACCATGTCAATCATGGAATTGAGGACACCGGTGGTGGTTTCCGTATTAATATTGTTGTGATAAGGCAATAAGGAACTAATTTGACCGAGAGTCATATTTTCATCAGGATTTCGATAATCTATTGGAAATAAAAATTGCCCAAATCCTTCAAAGGCAGGGTGGTGAATAACGTCTAGAACTTTTGTGTCTGCATTCACTTTCTGAAATACTCCCTCTTTATTTTCTGTGGAAAAGGATTCTGTTTCCGCATTCAAAACTTTCTCTGTTGCCGTACACCCTGATAAATAAAAAACTGCCAAAAAAATGAAAAGGATCACGAGGATTCTTTGATTCACTAAATGCGCCTCCTTTTCTTGTTTATGGATTTATTATAAAAAAAACGAGACTTCATGAGAAGTCTCGTTTCGTTATGTGGTATTTACTGAAACGTTAACAGTTGTTATGATTGGATTGCTTTTTCCACAGCCTTTAAAAATTGTTTAACGGTAGGAGAGGGATTGGGCGAATGAAGCAGTCCAAAAGGGATTGTATAGTCCCATTCCACCGGTAAAATTTTAAGCAATGGGTGAACGTATCGCCAATTCTCGATGGCCATTAAAACGCAATTATTGTTTTCGCATTGGTTAAATGCTGCAACGTCGTAAAAATCAAAATCCACGATGTGGATTTGAGGATGGTTTTTCCAAAGGTCATCCCGAAGCAGATCTACGTAATGACTCCAGTCTCGGCGCATGAGCATTAGGTTTTCTCCGTAAAGATCTTGTATCGCAAGACTTTCCTTTTCTGCCAGTCGATGATGGATCGAGACGGCGCAGCGGATCGGTTCCCTCGAGATCTCCAATCCCGCGCATTGACGCAGGTGCAGCATGGTTTCATCAAAAATTCCTGCAACAACGTCGATATTTTGTCCAAGATTTCCCAAAATCTCTCTGGCATTTTCTGGAGTGTTTTCAAAGGGGATCAGCTGAAATTTAATATCAGGGCAAGATTCTTGCACTTTGGGCCAAAGATCTACCAGCACCTGAGCAGGGGTCATAGGAGATGTCCCAATACGGATCAGGTTTTCCCCCTCCTGCATGGCATTTTTTGCTCGCGTGACAGAGTCTTTACAATATTGAATCATGTATTTTGAGTCTTGATACAGAGATTGACCTGCTTTTGTTAAAATCAGTCCTCGGTGGGTGCGGATGAATAGTTGAAGTTCTAACTTTTCTTCCAGTAGATTGATTTGTTTAATCACTGCTGGCGGACTGATAAATAGCTTTTCCGCTGCTTTGTTAAAACTACCCGAATCGGCTACGGAAAGAAATGTTTCTAATTGCGGATTATACATTGTAATCACCGTCCATCCTATGGAAACGAAAGGTTCTGTGTTTCATGTCTCCTATATTCCATTATCTGAAGGTATGATTGAAATAGACTTCTTTTGAAATCAATAGAACTTTATATCGTTATTATATACGAAAAAATGAATAAAATCAAACTTATAATGTAATATGACCGAAAATAATTCAGATTTTGGATTTCATTGGTTTGGTCTTCCATACAAAACTTTTATTGTAAGCTGTTTCAGTACTTTCCAATTAATTTTTTTATATTTGGATAATTTTTAGGTTTTATGAGGAAAAGAGCTTTATGTGATTAACTCATTCTTTTGTATAAAGTCACTGTCTTTTTTGTCAATAGTCAGCAACTGTTTTACCGAGTCTAATGTTTTGGATTAGTTTTATATATTCATTATTTAGGAATATGGTACTCATAGTTATAAAATCAAGGTTTGTTATATAGACACCCATTATTTTAATAAAAAAACTTTAACAGATTTTATTTAATTTTTTTATTAAATTGCTTGCATATCAATAAGAAAAAAATGTAGAATATTAGTACTTATTGCAATATATGGTCTAAATAGGAAATCAAAGGAGAAAACCATGAAAAAGAAACGGGTACAAAAAATCATTGCTTGGATTGTCACTTTTGCTTTTACTTTTCAGGCGATACCTCTGATGGCCATTGCCGCGCCGATTCCCGGGATTCAGCCCTCGGAGGCGGACCTCGCTGCTGATGTGGAAGAAGACGTCTTCATGCAAGAGATCATAGAAGATGAGTCGCTGTCAGATGATAAGGAACAGGAGGAAATCAATGATCCACTTCTGTCTATACCTTCTGACAAAACATCAGAAGATGATAAAGCATCGGAAAATGATGAAACGTTTGTTTTGAGCGACGTAATGCCCGGGATTGAATCCGATACGGATCGAAACATCGATGGTGAGTTGGAGGATCTGCGAGAACCTTCGGTAAAATATTTTTGAATGATGATAATACCGTCACTGCTTCTACATATCCTTGGGTTGTTCATTACGAAAATTCTGAGGGGGAATTGGTCGATATTGACAATACTATGGAAAGTTCTGAAGACAGTGAATTAGGAGAAGTTCTGGAAAACAAAGACAACAGCATTGAAATTAAATTTTCTAAAAAGGCAAAAGAAAAAAACATGGTCAAGCTTACTTATGAAGGCCATAAAATTTCTTGGGGGATGGTAAGCGCCAATAAGAATAAAAATGTAAAGGATCAAACACAACGCAGGTTTAATTTGACGAATGATCCCCAATATTTGAACAATATTTCTTCTACAGTAACTTATGGAGAAATTCGCCCC
>NBJMC04201__coassemble_1625_pt1 | contig 11506 bp, 8 predicted proteins | sample NBJMC04201__metabat2_high_PE_023 | metagenome-assembled genome bin NBJMC04201
GATACTTTCCAATACGTGAGCAAATTTATTTCCGATTTCACCGAAAGGATATTCTGACTTAGGCGTTTTGAAAATAGGAAGATGTGGCTGCTTTTGTATGGAAATTCCTTTGAAAACGCAAAAAACAGGTCCTTGACGAAAGGATGCCTGCTTTTGCATTTAATGGTGGATTTTTTTGTATAAGCGCTGGAAAAGATTGTGATGGGGAATGGCAGTGGCCGTTAACTCCATGGGGTTTTCTTCGTAGAATTGCTGGGAGCTTAAAGGTCCATCGCTCCCCTGAGGCACTTTGATATAGTTGCCGTCGGGCAGAAGACGACGGGCCTTCAAATTATCGCTCAAAAGAATTTGAAGATATTCGTTGAACCATTGGCACAGTTCCTCACTTAAAATAGGGCAGGCAATCTCTACCCTGCGGGTCTGATTTCTGGTCATAATATCTGCGGAGGAAATGTAAAGCTTTTGATCTTCACTGTAGGGACTACCGAAAGAATAGACTCTTGAATGTTCCAGGAAACGTCCAATGATGCTGGTTACAGTGATATTTTGGGTTTTTCCGGGAATACCCGGAACAAGGCAGCAAATGCCCCGCACGATGAGGTCGATCTTTACCCCGGCACAGGAGGCCTCAGATAATTTATCAATGAGCTGACGTTCGGTGACGGAATTAACTTTGATGATGATTCTTCCTTGGTTGCCTTTGTCGATTTCCCTGTCGATGAGCTCCATGATTGTGGATTTCATGCTGACGGGAGCCACCAACAGTTTCTGATATTCTCCTTGGAGATTGCCGATGAGCATATTTTGGAAAAAAGATACGGCGTCTTCGGCAATGGCGCGGGAAGCAGTCATAAGGCTGAAATCCGTATATAATGCCGAGGTCTTTTCATTATAGTTGCCGGTACCGATCTGGGTGACATAGGAAATGCGGTTCTTTTCTTTGCGCGTAATGAGGCAAATTTTGGAATGGCATTTGAAATTCTCCGGGCCGTAAATAATGTGACAGCCCGCGTCTTCCAAAGCTTTGGCCCATTGGATATTATTTTTTTCGTCAAAACGGGCGCGGAGTTCCATCAAAACAGTGACTTCTTTGCCGTTTTCCGCGGCTTCACAAAGGTATTTTACCACGGCAGAGTTTTTGGCCAAACGGTAAATTGTGATTTTGACGGATAGGACGTTAGGGTCTTGGGCCGACTCCTTTAAAAGATCGAGGAAGGGGCGGATGGTGTGATAAGGGTAGAATAAAAGGATATCGCGTTGGTGGATCTGGTCCCACATGGGTACCTCTTTGGTTAAATAACGAGGATACATTGGTTTTCGTGGTGGGTAGTACAGGGAGGCATCGCAGCTGTCCAACAGATAGGCATAGCCCAAATTCAAGGGGCAGCTACAGGGAAATACCTGGTTGGAATTGAGTTTCAGCATTTCGGTCAAAAGTGCGATTAATTTCGGAGCTTCGCCTTGGCATTCCAACCGTACCGGTGCAAGCTTATCCCGCTGCCGCAGAAGCTTTGTCATTTGGGTGCGGTAGTCGGGGTTGTCTTCATCGAATTTTTCATCGTCAAAGCTGATGTCGGCATTACGAGTAACGGCAATGACGGCAGTTTCCTCAATTTCGTAGATCTTAAAGATCTTTTTTAAATGGGCCTTTAAAAGCTCCTCTGTGCGAATAAAAGCATTGTTTGGGCCGGGCATAAAAAGAATTGGCGGAACGGCTTCGGGAACACCGACTAAACCGAGCATTTCTTTGTGTTTGTCTTTTAGAAGGGCTGCAGTGTAGAGAACTTTATTTTTTAAATGCGGAAACGGGTGGCTTCTGTCGATGATCTGAGGGGAGAGCAGAGGGCGGATGTTTTCTTTGTAAAATCCGCTGACAAAATGTTTTTCTTCAGTGGTAAGGTTATGGTAAGCAATATCTCGGATTCCCTTTTCCTCTAATTCCTCGCATAGTTCGGCGTAGATGGCGTCACGAAAACGGACCAGAGGGCGCACGTCGTCATAGATCATTTCCAACTGTTCCGACGGGGTTTTGCCGCTCTTGTTTTCTCTGGCATTTGGGGTCATTAAAGAGAGATCAAAGAGGCTGCCGACTCTTACCATAAAAAATTCATCGAGATTACTGGTGAAAATAGAGACAAAACGCAGCCGCTCCAATAGGGGAACCGTGGCGTCGGTGGCTTCTTCCAAAACGCGCTGGTTGAATTTCAGCCAGCTTAATTCTCTGTTTTGCGTATAGCTTAGATCGTATTTGTCAGAAATCTGCGGCATAGATATCCCTCCCTGACGCCGTATTTACTGATGAAAAGTTCTTTCCCTCCAAGGGTATGGCACAGCGATTGCATCAACAATATCCCGGGTATGATGGTGTGGACCCGGTCGGGACATTGTCCCAAAATTAATCTTCTTGCTTCTCCGTTTTTATGACAAAGAACTTCTGTGATTTCATCCAGTTCTTTCGGGGTAATCATCTGATTTTGTTTTGTCTTTCCGTAGTAGGCGTTCGTGATCTTCAGCACAGCTCGTGACGTTCCCGCAATGCCGCAAAGCAAATTATTTCCCTGGGATGAGATCTCTGCCCGAGTCAGACAATGGTCGATATGGGCTTTGATATCCTCAATTTCCTGGTCTTTTGGCCAGATTTTCGATACAAAAGCATTAAACAAACTTAAGGATCCCAGAGGCATACTTTGGGCGTCGTGAATTTCGCCGTGGCGAATTTCAGCCACTTCAGTACTGCCTCCGCCAATATCAAAAAGGAATCCATCTTGTAGATGGGTGGTGTATAATGCACCGTAATATCCCATTTTCGCTTCCTCTCGTCCGGAAATCACTTCTACTTCCAATCCTGTGTTACGGTAAATAAGCTGCAGTGCTTCATCAGTATTTTGAATGTTGCGGAGAGACGCCGTGGCAAAAACGTGCATCTCCTTCATATCGAACTGTTCCAGCAGTTCTCGAAACTCCAATAGAACAGAACAGGCTTTTTCGATGCCTTCTCTGGACATGATGCCGTTGGTGACATAACTGCCCAGACCTGCGGTTTCTTTTTCGGAAAAAAGTCGCACAAAGCTTCGGTCTTCAAGAATTCTGTAAACGGAAAGGCGTATGGTATTTGATCCTAGATCCACAATGGCATATTTCATTGAAATGCATCCTTCCTTCGGTGTCGCAACTTGTCATAATATGTCAATGATAGTATAGTGAAAAACTGTCACTTCATGATATGTTTTGCGTTAACTCCTTGTAAAATATACGCTGTCACCTCACACCCTGTTCCACATTTTGGCCGCATTTGGGAACTCAAAATGTTGATACTTGACAACCAATGTCAAAGTTATATAATAAAATGATAGATTATTTGATTGGGGGAACAGCGATGCGTAGTGATATTATGAAAAAGGGCCCGGAACGGGCTCCTCAACGTTCCTTGTTGAAAGCCCTGGGCTTGGTGGATGAAGAAATTAAGCGTCCGATCATTGGCGTTGTCAATAGTTTTAACGAAGTGGTTCCCGGCCATGTTCATTTGAGAAATATTGCGGAAGCGGTAAAAGCCGGCATTCGCATGGCCGGCGGCACACCCATGGAGTTTAATACCATTGCTGTTTGTGACGGCATTGCCATGGGACACCAAGGGATGAAGTATTCTTTGGCCAGTCGTGAACTGATTACCGATACCATCGAAGTCATGGCCACGGCCCATGCCATGGATGGCCTTGTATTTATTCCTAACTGTGATAAAATTGTCCCCGGCATGTTGATGGCTGCAGCCCGTTTGAATCTGCCTTCGATTTTTGTCAGCGGCGGACCAATGCTTACCGGAAAGTTGAAAGGGCAAACTTTGGATCTTAATTCGGTGTTCGAGGCTGTGGGAGCTCATGCTGCCGGTACTATCAGCGACAAAGAACTTTGCGATGTGGAAAGTAACGCTTGCCCCGGTTGTGGGTCCTGTTCAGGGATGTTTACGGCAAATTCTATGAACTGTATCACCGAGGTTCTTGGGATGGGACTTCCCGGCAACGGTACGATTCCTGCCGTTCATAGCGGTCGTATGCATCTTGCCAAAACCGCGGGGATGCAAGTGATGAAGTTGGTAGAGAAAAATATTCGTCCCCTTGATATTATGACGGAGCAATCTTTCCAAAATGCCCTTACGGTGGATATGGCCTTAGGCTGTTCCACTAATACAGTGCTCCATCTCCCCGCCATTGCCCATGAAGCAGGCGTGGAATTAAATCTCGATATTATTAATGACGTTTCCATGAAAACGCCTCATATTTGCAAATTGGCTCCTGCGGGACACCACCATATTGAGGAATTAAACGCTGCAGGCGGTATTCCTGCCGTTATGAAGCGTTTGAGCGAGAAAAATCTTTTGGCTACCGACGGTATCACTGTAACAGGCCAACCCTTGCAAGCTACCATTGATGCGGCAGAAGTATTGTCCGATGAAGTGATTCGTTCTTTGGACGCCCCCTATGGTGAACGAGGCGGCTTGGCGATCCTTCGCGGCAACCTTGCTCCCGATGGCGCTGTGGTGAAACAAGCAGCAGTGGCGCCTGCCATGTTGCAACATGAAGGTCCCGCACGAGTGTTTGACGGCGAAGAAGAAGCCGTTGCCGCATTACTCAGCGGCAAGATCAACGCCGGCGATGTTCTTGTGATCCGTTACGAAGGTCCCAAAGGTGGTCCTGGTATGCGCGAAATGCTTACTCCTACTTCTGCGGTACAGGGCATGGGGCTTGGGGAAAGCGTCGCGCTTCTTACCGACGGTCGTTTCAGTGGCGCCACGCGAGGAGCTGCCATTGGCCATATTTCTCCTGAAGCGGCTGCCGGCGGTGTAATTGGCTTAATTGAAGAAGGCGACCTTATTTCCATCGACATTCCCGGCCACCGTTTGGAATTGAAGGTGGATGAAAAAACTTTGGCGGAACGGAAGAGCAAATGGGTGAAACCTGCTCCTAAAGTAACCGAGGGCTACCTTGGGAAATATGCAGAGCGAGTGACTTCGGCGTCTACCGGTGCAATTCTGGAAAAATGATCGGTTACCCGGAAATTTATTACAATGTATAAAATAAGGAACCTGCTGTATAAAAACAAGGATTTCTCCACGAAAGAAGAAAATCCTTGTTGCAGCAGGTTTTTCTATTTTGCAGCATGCAACGGTGAAACTTGATCGTATATATTATATAGGTAGAAAAAGAATCAATCATTTGCAACAGAGCTTTCCCCCCAAAAAAATTAGCAAGAAAAAGAGGAGTTGCAGATTGTTATTTGTTTGTGGATGCGTTGTGGATAGCTTTTTTATGTGGATTGCATGTGAACGTATCGTGGTTTACATTGAGAATGGCGCAAATTTTTCCATTTTTCGCAAGAAAAGCAATGTAATTTAAAAGGAGAATTCCGAAAGTCTTTGTTTTTTATGCAAAACTATGGTATAATTGCCATATATAAAATAGATAAGTTCACAGAAAGGATATGTGAAAATGATCAGTCTGCTGGATGTATCGAAAAGATACAAAAATGGGCATCTGGCGCTGGACAACGTCTCTATGGAAATTGAGGCTGGAGAATTTGTCTTTCTTTGCGGTCAAAGCGGTGCGGGAAAAAGTACCTTGATTCGGCTTTTATTTCGTGAAGAAGTCGCAACCAGCGGTCAGCTCATTGTAAACAACAGAAATCTAATGCGTATCAAGCGAAGAGATTTATTGAAACATCGCCGGGAAATGGGCATTGTCTTTCAAGATTACCGGCTTCTTCCTAAAAAAAATGTTTTTGACAATGTAGCCTATGCCATGCAAGTCACGGAATCAAGGAAAAGAGAGATTGCGCGACGCGTTCCTGAAGTATTGGAACTGGTAGGATTGTCCGATAAGGGAGAGAATTTTCCCTCCCAGCTTTCCGGTGGAGAGCAGCAACGAGTTGCCATTGCTCGGGCGCTGGTAAATCGTCCTGCAATTCTTGTTGCTGATGAACCTACAGGCAACCTTGATCCCCAAAATTCAGATGAATTGATGGAAGTTTTGATCAGGATCAACGATCGAGGAACCACTGTCGTTATGGCAACCCATGCCAAAGATATTGTAAATGCAATGAAAAAACGGGTCATCATGTTAGATCACGGCAAAGTGGTCTATGATGAAAAGGAAGGAGGCTATCATGAAGCTCCGCTCCTTTAATCGCTTTTTTGTAGAAGCGTTTCAATCTTTGCGCCGCAATTTGGCGATGACCATTGCTTCTATTGTTACGATTGCTTTAACCCTTTTTGTTTGTGGGGTATTTGCCATTATCGTTCTCAATATTGACCATTTTGCCGGAGAGATTGAGTCTTCCGTTGAAGTACAAGTTTTCATTGAAGAAGGACTGGATGAAGCAGGCCGCGCGACTTTGGAAGATGAGATTTCTTCCATGAGCGGAGTCGCGTCTGTTTCCTTTGTTTCGAAAGACGAGGCTTTAGCGTCAATGGCAGAGCGTTTGGGAGACACTCCCGAGGGGTTACTGGATAGCCTTGGCGGAAACCCCCTTCCTGATTCTTATTTAATCCAGGCGAAAACTGCCGACGATGTGATTCCCACTGCCGAGGATGCGGCAGGGTTAAACGGCGTTGAAGATGTAAAATACGGCGAAGGTACTGTGGAAAAAATGTTTTCCCTTTTAAAATGGGTGCGTTATTTTGGTATCGGTCTCATTGCTTTTCTTGCCATTGCTTCTATTATTATTGTTGCCTTCAATATTAAGATTACGGTGGCAAACCGGCGCTCTGAAATTTCCATTATGCGTTATGTGGGGGCGTCTAACTGGTATATTCGTTGGCCTTTCTGTATTGCAGGCATGGTGATGGGCCTTTTGGGCGGTTTGATCTCCGTGGGATTGCTTTACGGCGCATATTCCTTGGTTATTGATCGAGTGAATGAATTACTGGTATTTGCAAATCTCGTGGCTCCAAACATGAATTTCATTTATATTTTCATTGCTATGGTCATTGTCGGTGTGTTCCTTGGCTCCGCCGGGAGCTTGATTTCACTGAATGTTTACTTGAAGGAAAAATCGAAAGCAAGTTGAGTTGATATTTGTTAAGGAGTAACACAATGAAAAAAGCTCTTATTGTCGTTCTGGCGGTGGTCTTCTCTCTTTTCATGTTTTGCGGTATTGCGGTTTATGCTGATGATTTAGATGATCTTCAGTCCCAACAAGATGAAGTAAATCAGGATATTCGCGATACGCAGAACCAGCTTGACTCCGTCAATGAACAAAAAAGCGCAACCATGGAGCAGTTGGAAGCATTGGAAAGCCAACTGAAAGCATTGGCCGACGAAATTGCTGCATTGGAAGTAGATTTGGCTGCGGCCGAAGAAAATTTGGCCAATCAGCAAAGTGAATATGACAGAATTCAAGCAGAGTTGGAACAATCTCAAGAAGAAATGCAGAATCGCGTTCGCGGTATTTACGTCAATGGCGATATTTCCTATTGGGATATTATTTTCAAATCTGAGAGTGTGGAAGATTTCCTTTCCAATTATGTGTATTTTGAAAAAATCACTGAGCAAGATCAGGAAATCATTGCTACCATTCAGGAAAATCAACGATTGGCCAAAGAACTTCTTGATCAACTCCAAGCTACCAGGGATCAGATTGAATCCATAACAGAAAGTAAAAAAACACAGGAAGCCCAATATCAACAGCAACAAGCAGAAAAACAGGCGGTTATGGCCTCGTTGGAATCTCAAGAAGATACCTTGATGGAATTGTTGGGGGCTTTCGAAGAGGAATCTGATCGCATTGCCGCAGAAATTCGTGAACTTACCAAAGATTCCGATGTGGTATATACTGGCAATGATATTTTTGGATGGCCTCTGCCCGGCCATAACGTCGGTTCCGGAAGTGGTTCCAAATTTGGAATGCGCGTCCATCCCGTGACTGGTGTTTATAAACTCCATACCGGGATTGATATTCCGGCGACAACGGGCACCCCTATACGCGCAGCGGAATCAGGGCAAGTGATCACCGCAAGTTACCAAGGGGCTTATGGTAATTGCGTCATTATTGATCACGGCAATGGCTACTCTACCCTTTATGGCCATCAGTCTTCCATCGCAGTAAGTGTGGGAGATACGGTAACACGGGGTCAGACCATCGGCTATGTGGGCAGTACCGGTTATAGCACGGGGCCTCATCTCCATTTTGAAATACGGGTGAACGGTTCCCCGCAAGATCCCCTGAATTATACGAGTCCCAGTTAATTTATTTGTCAATCAATTCTTTACAATAGATTTGATAGAAAGGTGTTTATTTTATGAAAAAGCGAAAGCTGTCCCTGATCTCTTTGGCAGCCATTATTTCCTCTATGTTAATATTCAGCTTTGGCATTTTTGCTGATGACATTAACGATTTACAATCTTCGCAAGATGAGATTGAAGGAAAAATTGACGCAGCCCAAGAAGATTTGGGAGAAGTCCAGAATCAGAAGTCTGCTACCATGGACGAGCTGCAATCCATTGAAAACAGCATCGCTGCCCTGGAAAAGGAGATTAATTCTCTCGACAGTCAGTTGGCAGAAGCTGAATCTCAGTTGGCTGACCAGCAAAAGGAGTACGAAATTATTCAGGAAAATCTGAAGGTATCTCAAGAAGATATGAGTGAACGCGTTCGTAGCATTTATATGAACGACGATGTCTCATATTGGGACGTACTGTTCAGTGCTTCGACGATTCAGGAATTCCTTTCCAATTTCGTGTTCTTTGAAAAGATTACCGAAAGGGATCAATCCATTGTCGCTTCGATTCAGGAGAACAAGCAGTTAGCGGAAGAAAAACTTGCGCAGCTGGAGGAAACCAAAGCGAATATCGCCTCTCTGAAATCCACAAAAGAAACGCAGCAGGCCGTTTATAACCAACAAGAAGAGGAAAAAATGGCTATGGTTGCTGCTTTAGAAGAGGATGAAGAGTCTCTGAATGAGTTGATTTCAGAAATGCAAGCAGAATCCTCCAATATTGAGTCGGAAATCCAGGCTTATTATGCAGCGCAACAAAAAGCCGCAGAGGAAAAACAAGATACCCCGGCAGACAATGGCGGTGGCAATGACGATGCCCAAGATGGTGGCGGTAATGACAATATTCAGGATGGCGGCGGTGGCGATTACACCGGTACCGGTTCTATGCGCTGGCCTTTGTCCATCGCAGGAACTGACTCCTCGGGTTACGGCTACCGCGGCGGCGAGTTCCATACGGGAATTGACATTGCAGCTCCCAAGGGAACGCCCGTATTGGCCGCAGATTCCGGTACGGTCATCTTGGTGAAACGTCTTACTTATTCTTATGGTCAATACGTTGTGATTGATCATGGAGATTCCATTAGCACCCTTTACGCCCATATGTCGGCCATTTATGTCAGTGCTGGCCAGTCTGTTTCCAAAGGGCAACAGGTCGGTGCCGTTGGCAGTACCGGCCGCAGCACAGGGAACCATCTCCACTTTGAAGTGCGTATCAATGGGCAGCACACCAATCCATGGAACTATGTTTCCCGTTGACCTATGAGGAATGAAAATCAAAAGAAGGCTGTGGGCTCCTCCGCAGCCTTCTCTTTCTGAATAAAAAAGAGAAATCTCTCATATAACAATGGAGAGATTCAAAGAATGGAGATGAAGTATTTTTGGAAAATTACGGTGCAAAACCGGAAAAAAGAAGTTTTTTGAAAGGGCTTGTGGCAGGGTTCATTATTCCTTTGGCAATTTTGTCATTATTGGTTGTTTTCAACGTGGGAAATTTAGGCAGTTTGGCCCAAACGCTCATTGTCATGAGTCGCCAAAGTCTCACCTCCCTCTCTTTCGCGGAAACGACCGAGGGTGCTATGGCAGGTATCGTCAGCGCTCTGGATGATCCTTACAGCTATTATCTGAATGAAGAAGAGTTTACTTCCATGATGGAAGAAGTCAGCGGTAGCTATAAAGGAATTGGTGTTTATATTGGTGAGGATGAAAACTCTCCTTATGTTTCCATTCTATCTCCCATCAAAGGTTCTCCCGCCTTTGATGCAGGATTAAAGGCAGGAGATCAAATTGTATCCGTGGACGGTGAATCCATGGAAGGAAAAACATCTTCAGAAGTGAGCGATTCCATTAAAAAAACAGAAGAGACCATCGTTCATTTGGAAATTCTGCGTGACGGCGAAACCATGGAATTTGATGTTGAATGTAAGGATATCAATATTCCAACGGTAGAAGGGCAATATCTGGAAGGAGAAGACGGTATCGGTTATATCAGTATTTCCCAGTTTAACGATACTACACCACAGCAATTTCGCGACACTTTAAAATCTCTTCAAGATACCGGAGAATTGAAAGGTCTTATCCTCGATGTGAGAAATAATGGCGGTGGCAGTGTAACCGCTGTTACGGAAATTGCAGAAGAGTTTCTTCCCGCAGGAGATCATATTTTCTGGACCCAAGAGCGGAAGGACGAAGAAGTTGTCGACTCGACCAATGAATCACCTTTGGAACTGCCTGTAGTGATGTTGGTCAATGAAAACAGCGCCAGCGCTTCGGAGATTTTGGCCGGCGCTCTGCATGACAACGGAGTGGCAACTCTGGTTGGAACCACCACCTTTGGTAAGGGAATTATTCAGACAGTGTTTTCGCTTTCCGATGGTTCTGCTGTGAAAGTCACTACAGCGCGCTATCAAAGTCCCGACCGCCATGAAATCCACGAAAAAGGGATTGCCCCTGATATCGAAGTGGAAATGTCCAATGATGATCCTATGGCAATTTATAGCTTAGATCAAAAGGAGGATTCGCAATTGGAAGCAGCTGTTTCTGAAATGAAAAAGCAGTTACAATGATTTTTTCACAGAAACAACACAGATATGACGATGGAAAAACTTATGAATGAACATGTTTTTTCATGAAAATTGATTATATTAATATCGTATCCAATTAAATCCTTTTTGTAATTTCTCTTTGTTGAAGAATCCCCGGAGATTTCTGGGGATTTTTTGTTCAAGATATTCTTAAAACGTACACATTCATTTCTTCTTTTTTTCAAGAAAGTATAACAAGGTATTCACCACGGTTGGATATGATAATCATGTACCCAATAAGACAAAACCTTTTCATTGTTTTCTCTTTACTGTTGGCCCCCGATGAAAATCGGGGGTTTTTATTTGGTGGAAAAATGTTTCCATAGAAATAACATCAATTATTCTATATTTTTTCTTTACTTTCATGAATAGAGAACAAAAAAAACGGTTATATTATGATTGTACCCCGAGAACAAACCTTTTTCATTGTTTCATCCCTTCTTGTTGAGCCTCCGGCATTTTGCTGGAGGCTGCTGTATTTTATCAACAAAAAAATCAAACCCGGATTTTTCTCTTTTTCAGGGAGCCCCAGACAAAGCCTTTCCAACACTGGAAAGGCTTTGACCTTTTGAATAAAAATAAATCCTCAAAAGAAAAGGAAAGTCATTGATTTTTCCCGGCCTCTATGTTATAACCATGGGGGAGATGGGATATGATG
>NBJMC04201__coassemble_1639_pt1 | contig 11429 bp, 10 predicted proteins | sample NBJMC04201__metabat2_high_PE_023 | metagenome-assembled genome bin NBJMC04201
ATACCGGAGCGGCCATTGGTTTGGCTTCCTTTATCGGATTTATTCCGGAAGCTTTCGTATATACCTTGGTTGGCCACTGGCTTGACTCTTACCCGGGAATTACAGGATACAAAATCATGTTTACTTATATGTTAATTGTAGGATTGATAGGTTTTGTCTTTAGCTTTATTTTGATTGCCAGAATCAAAAAGAAACAGAAATTAACCAAGGCAGGGGACGACTAAGGTGGATAAAATTTTAATAATCTCACTTATATCGCGCTCTGTTTTCATGATCGCCTAAAGATAATTACAATTTTCTAGCATTGTGAGGTAAAAGTTTATGGCAAAATTTTCATTTGATACACAGCCTAAATTTCGGTTTTTGAACGAAGATGATATACTCAAGGTCCATGATGCGGCATTACAAGTATTGGAAGAAACCGGTGTGTTTTTTGACAGCGCGGAAGCTTTGAATATTTTAGCAGAAGCCGGATGCTCTGTTGACCGGGGATCAATGGTTGTACGCTTTCCCAAAAAAATCGTAGAAGATGCCTTGGATGCTGTTCCGGAATCTTTTCAACTTTATGACAGGGACGGGGAAAACCCTATCACCATTGGCGGCAATTGCTGCTATTTTGATCCCGGTTCTGCGGGGTTAAACTTTTTAGAAGGGGATGGGATCACCGCCCGCCCTGCAATCAGCAAAGATATTGTCAATATTTATAAAGTAACGGACGCTTTGGAAAACTACCCAATTCAAACTACAGCTGTATCTTTGGATGATGTCCCCAAGGAAATCACCGACTGTTACCGTGTGTATTTAATGTTAAAAAATACAAAAAAACCTATGGCAGCAGGTGCTTTTGATGTGGAAGGGATTGGTAATATTGCAAAACTTTTGGTTCAAATCCGAGGCAGCCAAAAAGCCTTGAGAGAAAAACCATTGGCATTTTTTGATGTATGCTCTTCTCCTTCTTTAAAATGGACCAATATCAGTTGCCATAATATCATTGATTGCGCAAAGTTGGGGTTGCCCATTGAAACCATTTCCGTACCTATGCCAGGTGCTGTTTCCCCTGCTACAATTAGCGGTTCCCTTGTAATTCATATTGCTGAAACTTTAAGCGGCATTGTATTAGCTCAGGCGGTACATCCCGGCAATCCCATGATTTTTGGGGGCGCGCCCATGACTTTTGATATGCGTTATAGTACGACATCTTTGAATGCTTGTGAATCAAATTTGATTAGTACATCTTATGCTCAGATGTCTCGATATTATGGAATTCCTTGTCATACCTATGCCGGATTGGCTGATCCTAAAGTTGTTGATGCACAAGCAGGACTTGAAACGGCTTTGAGTGGACTTCTTGCAGCGATTGGCGGTGTGAATATTATTGCAGGGCCTGGCATGATTGATTTTGTGAATACGTTTAGTTTGGAAAAGCTGGTGATAGACCATGAAATTGTTGCCATGATTAAGCGGGTCCAAAAAGGTTTTGATGTGAGTGATGAAACGTTGGCAGTGGCGTTAATTCATGCATTGGGGCCGGGTGGCGACTATATGTCTACAGAACATACTTTTCGACATTTCAAGGAAGAACTTTATATTCCTCCCAATATCATCGACAAAAAGAATCGAAATACTTGGGAAGCCGAAGGAAAAAAAGATATTTTTCAACGTGCTCATGAAAAAGTTGAAGAGATTTTAGCCAATCATGAAGTACCTCTTTTGGACAAATCTACGGAGGAAAATTTGGATCAGGCAATGTATGAAATCATGGTGGACATGGGATTTACATCGTTGCCTTGTGGACCCAAAGGGAGATGACGTTTATGAGCCGAAGATCGATTCCCAGTGGCAGTCATGGAATTCTAGGTTATGGCCTTTTAGGACTTGCAGAAGACTCTTTGCAAATGATTCACGAAGCGACCTTGGAGGTTCTTTGGCATACCGGTATTAAAACCCTCTGTTCAGAAGCCAAAGAATACTATGCCGCTGTAGGCTGCACGATCGATGATAAAAATAACATTGTTTATATCCCTGCCCATGTGGTGGAAGATGCCATTATTTCTACACCGTCTTCTGTGCTTTTAGCCGGTCGGGATCCTCAAAATGATATTCATTTGGAAGGAAAACGTGTTAATTTTTGTAATTTCAGTAAAGGAGTCAATGTAATCGATCCTTTTACCGGGGAGTATCGTCCTTCTGTTTATGAGGATCAAGTACGTACTGCCATTTTGGTGGATGCTCTGGAAGAATATGATCTTTTGGATGTGGCGGTGGAATGTCGCGATCTTCCTTCCGAAATCAGTAATTTGGCGAGCTATAAGGCAATGACCGGTCATTCGACAAAACACTGCACGCAAAGTGCACATAGCCGCAGGGAAGCGGAAAAGCTTTTAGAAATGGCCTTTGTTGTTGCTGGAGGGAAAGAGGCTTTTCAACGTCGTCCGATCGCTTCTACGGTTGTCTGTCCCACCAGTCCTTTGACCATCTCACCGGAAACAACAGAACCTATCATTGTGTATGCGGAAAATGGTGCTCCTTGCACAGTCCTTTCCATGGCAATGGCAGGGGGAACTACTCCTGTCACCCTGGCCGGTACGTTAGTTACTCACAATGCCGAGGTTTTGGCCGGTATCGTACTGGGCCAAGCAGTGAAACGCGGAGCTCCGAATCTATATGGGAGTTCCACAACAATTATGGATCTGAGATCAGCGACTGCAACCATTGGTTGTCCCGAATTGGGAATGTTAAGCGCAGCTGTTGCTAAAATGGCCCAATTCTACCAAATTCCCAGCTATGTGGCAGGTTCATAGACGGATAGTAAATGCGGTGATGAACAAGCAGGGTTAGAAAAAACAATGTCCATGTTAATGGCAGCATTGGCAGGTGCCAATATGATTTATGGGCTTGGTATGATTGACCTTGGAATGACGTTGGATTTTAGCCAGATTGTTGTTGATCATGAAATTGCTAAAATGGTAAGAAAAATTATTGGCGGCATTCCCGTCAATGATGAAACCATGGCTGTAGACGTCATTCGCCATGTAGGATGTGGAGGACATTTCCTACAAGAAGAGCATACAGTAAAGCATATGCGTGAAGAACAATCCTTTACTTCATTGTTTGACCGTCGTCCTTATGGGCAATGGAAAGCGGAAGGAGCAAAAGATTTAGCAACCAGAGCGCATGAAAAGATGCTATATATTTTAGAAACTCACCAACCGGATCTGTTGGATTTTGGAACCATGAATATTTTAGACCAGATCATTCGAGATGCAGAGGATGCATGGGCATAAAAATCAATAGAAAAATGAATAGAAACATTTTCTAATTCAAGATCTATGATTTTGCTATTACGAAACACCTGAAATCAGGTGTTTCGTTTTTTTATAATGATTTATGGTATGAGAGTGGAAACTCTATGGCTTCTCTTGCGGAAAATGGGAAAGTATGTTAATATTACAAAGATATAGGAATCGGATCGATCGAGGATGGGGCTGCGTCGTTTTGGCATGTTCCGAGAGGTAAATCTTCCACTGAGCTCCCTAAGGCGATTCCTTAAAAAAGAATAACTCTTCTACCATGATTTTTAAAGTAGAAGAGTTATTTGCAGTATTGGCGCGCCTAGTAGGATTTGAACCTACGGCCTCCGGATTCGGAATCCGTCACTCTATCCCCTGAGCTATAGGCGCAAAAATTACTCATATATTATAGAGCAAAAATCCATTGAAGTCAAATATTTTTTGTGAAAAAGAGAGGATATTATGGCAAATAAGATCTATGATCCCAAAAGTGCAACCAGTTATTTAAACATTGATGTCACCGCACAGTACGCAGTGGAAGCTTTCGCCAAAGAAAATTTGGAAGAGATGATCGCCTGCTGCGGCTTTACGCCCGAAGAAGGCGGTTTTAGTGTTCACTTTATTGACCATGACGTCATGGTTCAATATCCCAGCGGTGAAGTTACCCTGAAAGAAACCGGGGAACCGGTCTCAGTTGTGGAAAAAATTTTGATCCTCCATCACGCGGTTTATTCCGAAGGCGGGATCTTAGTGAAGGACAAAATTTCTTATAAAGAATTACCCAGCGGTGATATTTACATTGATCCCTTTACCAATCGCTGCATCAAAGCGCTGACGGGAATTTTCGCATCTAATTTGGAACTTTTGAAAAAAGCCGTGGCACATACCATCCATGAAGATGAGAGCTACGGCGACTACAGCTGTACCATTCAGGTTTTGCCGAAAGTTCCCATTACCCTGATCGTTTATGAAGAGGACGATGAATTTCCCGCCAGCGGCAATGTATTGTTCAATGCCGCCGCCGCCCGTTTCCTTCATACCGAGGATTATAACCAGATCACAGCATTTCTCATCAGCTCTTTGAAAAAAATTGCGTTTGCGTGAGAGGAGGAGAATAACTATGGATTCTATGATCAAAGATATAAAACTCGCCCCGGAGGGCCATTTAAAACTCGACTGGGCAGAACGCCACATGCCTGTTTTAAATTTATTCTCCGAGCGATATCAAAATGACAAGCCCTTTGAAGGTATGAACATCAATATCTGCCTTCATATCGAAGCGAAAACCGGCTGCCTCGCTTTGGCGTTGAAAAACCTGGGGACCAACGTGGCTTTGGCGGCCTGCAATCCCTTGTCAACCCAAGATGATGTTGCCGCCGCTTTGGTGGAACGCGGTATCCATGTGTTCGGGATCCATGGCGCCGATGAAGCTCTTTATGACGAATGCATCACTCGTTCTTTGGAAAACCATCCCCAATTGATCATTGATGACGGCGGTGATTTGGTTCATATCCTTCATACTACCAGAAGAGAATTGATCCCCGATATTATCGGCGGTTGTGAAGAGACAACTACGGGGTTGAACCGTCTGCGCGCCATGGCGGAAAAAAAAGAATTGGAATTTCCCATGATCGCTGTCAACGATGCAGATTGCAAACATCTTTTTGATAACCGTTATGGTACCGGTCAGTCGGCTTGGGCAGCCATTATGACCACTACGAATTTGGTGGTGGCAGGGCAGACTGTTGTCGTTGCCGGTTACGGCTGGTGCGGACGGGGTCTCGCCATGCGGGCCAAGGCTTTGGGAGCTCGTGTCATTGTTACGGAGATCGACGCTGTCAAAGGTTTGGAAGCGTTGATGGATGGGTATGATGTGATGCCCATGGAAGAAGCCGCCGCTTTGGGCGATTTCTTTATTACCGTCACAGGAAATCGTGACGTTCTTTCCAAAAAGGATTTTGCAGTGATGAAGGACGGCGCAGTGCTTTCCAATGCAGGTCATTTTGATATTGAGATCAATAAAGTGGAATTGATGGAAATGACGGAATCAGTAAAAACTGTACGGGAAAATATCGAGGAATATCGACTGAAAGACGGCAGGAGAATCTATCTTTTAGGAGAAGGCCGTTTGGTCAATCTCGCCTGCGGTTTGGGACATCCCGTGGAAATCATGGATATGTCTTTTGCGGTACAAACCGCTTCTCTGCTTTACCTGAAGGATCAGGGGAGAAATCTTCCCCATGCGGTGAACCCTGTACCTTCTGAAGTAGATAAAGACGTCGCTTCCTACAAATTGGCAAGCCTCGGCAAAAAAATCGATGTTTTGACCCCGATTCAGGAAGCCTATTGGTACAATCGATAAGTTATATACCCTGCTTTTAAAAACTTGAGAAAACAAAAAATAAAGAAGGTTATCATATGCGTACCATACTTGCGGAAACTATTGAAAAAGCGGTGGCAAAATTGTCTATGGACGCCTGTTATTTTCTGGGCGAAGATGTTTATTGCGCGTTAAAACATAGCATAGAAAGGGAAAAATCTCCCACAGGCCGGGATATCCTCGGTCAATTGGTTCAAAACGCCGAAATTGCCCGGGAAGAAGAAGTGGCGATCTGCCAGGACTGCGGCTTGGCAGTAATTTTTGCCGAAGTGGGACAAGACGTCCATATCGAAGGCGATTTTGAACAAGCCGTCAACGACGGAGTCATCATGGGGTATGAAGATGGATATTTGCGCAAATCCACTTGCACGCCTTTTACCCGCAAAAATTATGGAAATAACGCCCCTGCCATTCTTCATGTTCGTCTCGTCCCGGGGGATCAGATCAAATTGACCCTGGCGCCCAAAGGCGGCGGCAGTGAGAATATGAGCGCAATGAAGATGTTCGCTCCCGCCGTCGGACGCAAAGGCGTCGTGGATTTCGTGGTAGGGACCGTTCGCGCCGCAGGGCCCAATCCCTGTCCCCCCATTGTCGTGGGAGTCGGTATCGGCGGTAATTTTGAGAAAGCGCCCCTTTTGGCAAAGCAAGCCTTGCTCCGGGAAATTGGGAGTATTAATGAAGACGAAACCATGGCCCAATTAGAACAAGAGTTGTTGGAGCGGATCAACGCCCTGGGAATCGGCCCCGGGGGACTGGGAGGAACCACCACAGCCCTGGCGGTTCATGTGGAGTCAGCACCCTGTCACATTGCGTCATTGCCCGTGGCCGTTAATTTGAACTGTCATGCGGCTCGCCATAAGACCGTGGTATTGTGAGGTCATATATTATGGAAAAAATTGTATTAACACCGCCTCTGGACAATGAAAAACTAAAAAAATTAAAAATCGGTGATACCGTTTATATCACTGGAACTATTTACACCGCGCGCGACGCCGCCCATAAACGCCTAGTGGATCTGATTGCGGCCGGGGAAGAACTGCCCATTGATTTAGCCGGTCAGATCATTTACTATGCAGGCCCCGCTCCCAATAAACCGGGGAAACCCATCGGTTCCATCGGCCCCACCACCAGCTATCGAATGGATGCTTATGCTCCTACTCTGATGAGAAGAAAAGGTCTCAAAGGCATGATCGGTAAAGGCAAGCGCAGCGATGAGGTAAAGCAGGCCATGAAGGAAACATGCGCCGTTTATTTCGGTGCTACGGGCGGCGCTGCGGCGCTGCTGAGTCAATGTGTGAAATCTGCTGAGGTGATTCTTTACCCTGAACTTGGTCCTGAAGCGGTGCGCCGTTTGGAAGTGGAGGATTTCCCGGTGACGGTAATCAATGATGTTCATGGAAACGACCTCTATGAAGCGGCCATTGAACAGTACAATACAGAAAATGTTTGAGAGGGTAATTTCCTCAAAAGATATTAAAGTCTTTCTAATGTTTCTTTAATTTTTCTTCAATTCTCTTCAAATGTACTGGAGATATGATGATATCATCAAAGTTGCATTGGAGGTAATATGTATGGCAACATTGGAACAAGTTGAAAAATTAAGGGAGAAGACGAACCTCAGTTATGAGGAAGCCAAAAATGTTTTGGATTCCGTCAATGGCGATCTCTTGGAAGCCCTCGTAAAACTGGAAAATGAGGGACGCATTGAGGCTCCCTCCAACGGTACTTACCGCTCCGATCAAGGAAAACAGCAAAACACTGGGCAGAAGAAAGAATACTATACGCCCCCCGATGATGACGCCTTGAGTTTTGGTCAGGTTCTTGGCAAACTTGGTCGCCTTTGTGGAAAGTTGTTCCAGAAAGGCAACAGCAATTATTTAGAGATACGTCGCTATGATAAGACCTTGTTATCGATTCCTTTGACCGTTGTGGCAATTTTAGTGGTGTTCGCTTTCTGGATTACGATCCCCTTGATGATTGTTGGTCTGTTTATGCATTGTCGTTATGTCTTCGTCGGAAGGGATATTGAAAAAACCCCTGTCAATAAAGCGATGACCGTTGTGGCGGATACTGCGGAGACCATTAAGTCCGAAGTTACAGACAATACTGCAAAGCAAAAAGATAAAGATAACAATACAAAAGATGGTAATACACAGGAATAACCTTGAAGAGAAGAGTGTGCGATGACAAAAATCCTCATTGTAGAAGATGAAGAGAATATTGCCCGTTTTGTGGAGTTGGAACTCGGCTACGAAGGTTACGAAACGGAAAAATGTTATGACGGTCGAGAGGGCCTTGCCATGATCAAAGAGCGCACTTATGACTTGGTCCTCCTCGATATTATGCTTCCGGGGCTCAATGGTATGGAGATCTTGCGCCGTATGCGTCAGTTTACCGATACCCCTGTTATTATGCTTACAGCGAGAGACGCTGTTTTCGACAAAGTGGCCGGTCTCGACGGTGGTGCCGATGATTATATCACAAAACCCTTTGCCATTGAGGAACTTTTGGCACGGATCCGGGCAGTTTTGCGTAAACGTGATAGTGCTGGCGCGGCAAAGTCTCACAATTTTTTCACTGTGGGGATTTTGACCATGGATGTGGATCAGCGGGTGGTAAAAGTAGGGGATTCCCATGTGGATTTGACCAAACGTGAATTTGATTTGCTCCACTATATGCTGGCCAACGTTAATATTGTGTTGTCCCGGGAAACGTTATTGGAACATGTTTGGGGCTTCGATTATTACGGAGAAACCAATGCCGTTGATGTCTATATCCGTTATTTGAGAAGTAAACTGGAGGAACCTTTTGGAATTAAAATTATCCATACAGTGCGCGGTGTGGGGTATGTAATTAAAGATGAGTAAAGAAAAAAAAACAAAAAAGTCCAAGAGGAAACATGAGCATCAAAACCGTCAGGAATTTTCCCTTGCCCTTAAATTAAACAGCCGTCTTACCTGGCGTTTGTTTCGGCTGTTTATTTTTATGGACATTTTGATCGTTGTCCTGCTGGCGTCATTTTCTTTATACCATGTTGAGCATGAGATATCGCGATGGTATGAGAAAGACATTTCCCGGCTTTCTCTGGAGGACGGTCCTTGGGAAACTCCTGGCGGTTTCACATTTTCCCAGGGGGGACAGACGCCGGATGGGTATGTGATTGCTGAACGGTGGTATCGTATTTTCGACGCTTCCTGGCAATCTGTTCCCCGTTCCGTTGTACTGCCGGAAATGCCCAACGAATCTATTTTCGAGCGATTGTACGATGCAGATTATGTTTTTTATGGTGAAGATTTTACCATCAGCTATCACTTGGGGAATGATGTCAGTTTGATCTATATGACCTTGGCGGTTCTGCTTGTGGCTGAGGGATTGCTGCTTTTGGGAAGTGTTCATGCCCAAAATAAAATGATTCGTCGTTCCTTGAAGCCGATCTATGAAATGGAGCAGGTGACGCGGTCCTTGAAGCATACGGCATCTTTGGCGGAACTTAGCGACTTGACGGGACGCATTAATAAAATAGAGGCCAAAAATCTCAATACGCGTTTGTCAGTAGACTCTGCCCAAGATGAGTTAAAAGGATTATCTGCTGCTATTAACGACCTTTTGGAACGAATTGAAGAAGCATACCGTTCCCAAGCACGGTTTGTTTCCGACGCCTCCCACGAATTGCGGACGCCGATTTCTGTCATCCAAGGATATGCCAATCTCTTGGATCGCTGGGGAAAGCACGATGAAAAAACGTTGCAGGAATCCATTGACGCCATTAAAAATGAAGCTGCAGGCATGAAAGATCTTGTGGAACAGCTTCTCTTCCTGGCAAGAGGGGACAACGAGGCCATGGCACTTCATCTTGAACAGTTTGATCTCTCTCTACTGGCGGAAGAGGTGGTTAAAGAAAGCCAGATGATCGATGAACATCATCATCTGTACTTTGAGTCTGACGGTCGTCTTTTCATTGAAGCTGATACCCAGCTGACCAAACAGGCCATACGAATTCTGGTAGATAACAGTATCAAATATACTCCGGCAGGGGAGCGTATTTCCGTGAAAACTATGGCTCTTGACGGCATGGCCGCAGTGCAGGTGCAAGATAATGGGATTGGTATCGTTCCTGACGACTTGCCATATATTTTTGATCGATTCTATCGCTCCGATGAAAGCCGTGCCAGAAAAACCGGTGGTACTGGTTTGGGATTGGCTATTGCCAAATGGATCATTCATCATCAAGGTGGCTATCTCGATGTATTGAGCCGCAAAGATTTCGGTACCCGTATTACGGCATGTCTCCCGTTATTAGAATATGAAGAGAAAAATATATAAATAATATAAACAGCATCACCGCCGTTGAATATTTCAACGGTGGTTTCTTATTGCAGTATTACGGCAAGAGTTGCAGAAATAATTCACTTTGGGAAGTCTTTACCTTTGGAGGAAAATTTGTTATATTATTGGATGTAAAGTCTTTGTGGGAGGCGGAAATGAAAAAGCTTTGTGCTAAGATTGAAACTGTTTTGCCTCGCAGCATTGCGGCGAAGGCGGGAATCAAAAACGGTGAGATTTTGCGATGGATCAACGGCAGGGAATTGCGGGATATCATCGACTATCAGTATCTTACCGCTGATGAATTTTTGGAAATGGAAGTTGTCGATCGTGAAGGTAAGTCGCGTCGGATCTCGGTTGAGAAAGAGTTTGACAGTGACCTTGGCATCATTTTTGAAAGTGCGGTCTTTGATGGGATTCGCTCTTGCTGCAACCGTTGTATTTTTTGCTTTGTGGATCAAATGCCCAAAGGCTACCGCCGAACGCTTTATGTCAAAGATGACGACTATCGCTTATCATTTTTATATGGGAACTATATTACTTTGACCAACCTGCGGGAAGAGGATTTTCAGCGTATTGCCGAGGATCACCTCAGTCCTCTCTACATTTCCATACATTGTATTGATCCGTCTATGCGCAAGACCATATTGGGTGTCAGAGAGCAAACACCCATTATGGAAAATTTGGAGCGCCTTGCCGAGGTTGGCGTTCAAATGCACGGACAAATTGTTCTTGTCCCCGGCTATAATGACGGCGATTATTTAACAGAAACCCTTGCGGGTATTGCCTCTTTGGGTGATGCCTTTCTTTCCGTTGCTCTGGTTCCCGTAGGACTGACTAGATGCCACGAGAATGGTTTACGCGTCTACCAAAAAGAGGAAGCCGCCGCTATCATTGATTTTGCGGAATTCCAGCAGAAGGAATTTTTCAGGGAGCGGGGAACAAGATTCCTTTTTATCGCTGATGAATTCTATCTCCTTGCTGGCAGAGATGTGCCTAAAGATGAAGATTATGAAGACTATCCCCAGATTGAAAACGGCGTCGGCATCGTTCGCCAGTTTCATGATGATTTTCGCTATGCCATGGAGGAATTCCCCGAAAATTATCAGTGTGACCGGACCTTTGTAATTGTCACAGGAATAGATGGTGCTAAATCGTTACGTCCCTTGATTGAAGAATTTGCTGGGATCAATGGTCTCCAGATTGAGTTGCTTCCGGTGGACAACTCATTTTTTGGCAGTACCGTAACAGTGACAGGGCTTTTGACTGGTGGCGATATTATTCGTGCCGTGAAAGGGCATGATGCTCCCAACGCCATCTATTTATTGTCGGATGTTTTATTGAAGCATCATACTGATGTATTGTTGGACGGAATTACTGTCGAAGAAATTGCAAAAGAAACCCAATCGGAAATCAAGGTGGTCAGCGGCGATGGT
>NBJMC04201__coassemble_1724_pt1 | contig 10880 bp, 8 predicted proteins | sample NBJMC04201__metabat2_high_PE_023 | metagenome-assembled genome bin NBJMC04201
TCCACAGTTAATTTTTACAAAGGGGCCATTTTTTCTTTCACTAAACTTATGCAGCAACTCGGCGATTACTTCTTTCCCTGTGCCGCTTTCCCCATCGATCAATACGGAAGCATCGGTAGGCGCTACCTTCCAAATGGTTTTTTCTACCTCTTTCATCGGTGCGCTCTGCATCACATAATTGTCCTGAGTAATCACTTGGCGACGTAATTCTTCCACTTCTTTGGTACGCATCTCTAAATTGCTGGTAACATCGTCAAGTCGATCCAAAAGGTCCCGAAATTCTGCTACATCTTTTGAGCTGACCAAAACATTGATCAATTTTCCATCATCATCATAAATCGGCATTCCGGAAGCAATCACCGTATGTCCGGTATGGAGGCGCATTACCTTCGTAGACGACGTTTGTCGTTCCAATACAGACTGGGTAATGCTGGAAGAAATAAGGCCGCGTTTTTCCATATCGGTAACATGGCAGCCAATGACATCGGAAATTTTTACACCACAGACCTTTTCGGCATGGGGATTCATAAACTGGATAAAACCGTATTCATCAGTCACAAAAATTTCTTCTTCAATATTATCAATAATACGTTTATAATATTCCAAACGCAGGCTCATCCGATACGTTTCCAAATCCAAGGTATACCCTAAATAAAACAAATTCCAAACATCTTCTACCACGGCGATGGGCTCATCCTGCTCATTAAAAATCAAACCGGAGCGACGGTCACTGCGAAGGCAACCAATGGAAGCCAATTCCTGATTGAGATGAAGGGGGATATACTCCCGCCCTCCCAAGAAGTCTCGAGGCGTGATGCGATCCTCATTCCCTGAGGCAAACATATGCCCCAGGTCACCACGGTAATAGACATCAAAATCATTGATATCGCCTTCTCCGAAAACAATATACGATTGAGTCGCTTTGAGGTACTCTGCCCGGGAGATCCAGGAACGATCCTTGATCCAAGCGCATTCATTATAATTCAAATCAGAAATTTTCACAGATAACTCCTTTTTGCCGCATAAAACACACTGGTGAGAAAAAAGGAGAAGAAACCGTGTTGGCTTTTTCTCCTTTGTAACTAATAAACGATTCGACAACCACCCTGTAATTCCTGCAAATCTTTATGCAGAGAAGACCAAATAAATTATCCTATTTTACAGAAACATCACCGGAAACTTGGCGGTCTGTTCGATCCTCATCATCGTCAATACAAATTTCTTTTCTCATCCCTTTCACCAGCTCTCTCGTTTTATTTCTGCGGCGTAAATATTCTTCTTTTTCATCATCAAGCATAAAATATTCTTCAATTTCCTGCCGTGACATATGACCAAAATCTTCCTTTAACCACTTGGAGCAAGAAAGAATACACAAAAGGATCAAAACGGCTGTAGGCAAAGCGGTAATGATCAGTACTGCCTGAAATCCCGCTAAATCAGAACCGCTCCACAACAGGCAAAGAGGGCAAACAGAAAGGCCTATGGCCCACATGATACGAATTCTCACAGGCGGATCTTCCCAAGTGCCCAAGCCTTTGGTACAGGCGGCTCCCATGGTATATGCGGCGGAGTCCATGGTAGTCACCAGGAGAATAAAACCAGCAATAAACCAAAGAGCAATCACCCCATTACTCAAAGGTAGTGTGCGCAAAACCTCTGTAATCATATCATATTGATTGAATGTATTGAAAAAATGATCAAGGAACGTGCCGTTGGCTCCTAAATTAGCCCAATCAAATTGACTCAAAAGGATCTCTCCCAAACCATGGTTGGAAATCGTACCAAAGAAAATAATAGAACCGGCGGTGCCCGCTAAAATCACTGTACCGATGACGGAGCGGATGGAACGACCGGCGGAGCATTTCGCAATAAAAATCCACATAACAGGAGCAAGCCCCAACCACCATGCCCAATAAAATACGGTCCATTCCTGAGGGAACCCGCCGCTGGCTCTGGAAGGATCCAGATAAAACAGCATTTGGATAAAATTCTGCAAACTAAGCCCCAAGGATTGCACTGTATTTTCCACTTGAAACAAAGTGTTGCCAAAAATGAGACAATAACCCAATAAGGCAAAGCAAATATAAAGGCACAGTTTGGAAAGGATCTGAATGCCTTTTGAAATACCCGAAGATGCACTCCAGGTAAATATGGCCGTAATTGCTACAATAATAATCAAAAAAGTTACAAAATTCTCAGGAACTCCCATCAAAGCGTGGAGAGTATTGGCCAACATAGGAATTCCTGTACCATAGGAAATGGTCAATCCGCCGAGAACACTGAAAATAAATATAATATTGATCACTGTGCCCAAAGGACCGTGGATTTTTTCTCCTAAAACACCTTCACATCCCCCTTGCAGGGTCAATCCTTCCTTTTTTCTGACATAATAACGGTAGGCAATGGGAACTACGCCGGTGGCGTAAACACTCCAAGCAGGGATTCCCCAATGAAAAAAACTATAGGCTACAGAAAAATTCGCAGTTTCTTCATAATCCATGCCGAAAGGGTGAAGCCATACGGTGTAATATGCCCATTCTGTGGCAGACCAAAATAAAATGCTGGTTCCCATGGCAGCACAAAAGATCATTGCAATCCATCCAAAGGTACTGTATTGAGGTTTTACCTTTCCCAGACGAATACTTCCATATTTAGAAAACGCCAACCATAAATTATAGATTAGCATGGCAGCAACAAAAATAATGAAGAACGAACCCAAATAACGGATAATAAAAGCTCTGGCATCGACCAAGCCAGCAACAACAGAATCAGGCATGAAAATGGTACCGATCAACAAAGCTGCCAAGAGGGCAAAGCTCACAATAATCGTTGTGATATCAAATTTATGCTTCATTGTTTTTCCTCCTTTTCTATATGATATCAAAAGAGAATAAGCATTCATATATAATGCAAGTTTTGTGCCAAAACCAGTTCCATGCAGACCACATGAGGAGGGAAGGCCGGGCAATGTCATAAAACATGTTGTAATTCACAAAAAGCAGAGCAATACCATTCCCCAAAATTTGGAACGGTTTGCTCTGCGATTGTGTGATGATGATTTTTATAAGTTATCCTAAAATCAGAAACGAACCAAATCCAAAAGAAATAGAATAAGGAAGTAGTTTCAGGCAACTGTCATAAATGATAACAGAATCAACAAAATATCCGGCAACCAACTCCTTTGAATCGTATGGGGCAATCACGGTATCCCGTTGTGGGCAGGATACCGTATGCCTTCTATCATGAATCAAACTCAATAAAGAGATGATGCATCATGCATGCAAGAGTGCCAACGCTTTTTCCACAGCCTCGGCCGCGTCTTCTCCGTAAGCATCGGCGCCAATACGTTTGGCAAAACGTTCTGTTACGGGAGCACCGCCAATCAATGTTTTGATTTTCCCTTTCAATCCCCTTGCCGCCAAAAGTTCTTCCAACTTTTTCTGTTCTCCCATCGTAGTGGTGAGCAGAGCAGATGTACCAATAAGGTCGGCATCGTATTCTACGGCTTTGTTTACAATCTCTTCTGCAGAGACATCACGGCCCAAATCAATCACTTCGATCCCCTGGGTCTTAATCAGGGAAGCCACGATACCTTTCCCAATATCATGCACATCCCCTTCTACTGTAGCCAATACCATAGTGCCTATTTTTTCTGTTTGTTTACCGGAATCGGCCACAGCCTTATCAACAATCTCGGAAACAGATTTCATAACGTCAGCTGCCAACATCAATTCCGGAAGGAATGCGCGGCCTTTTCCAAAAAGATCGCCAACCTCACGAATGCCGGCACTAAAACCTTCCGAAAGGATTTCAACAGGATCTAAACCCTCGTCAATGGCCCGGTTCATAATAGCAACGGCTTCTGCTTCATTACATTTCACCATTGCGTCAATGGCTTCTTTGATGATTGTTTCTTTCATGAGGAACTCCTCCTTTTTTCTCCTTAATTTTTCAGCATTAGATGCCCGCTTCTTTTTTGAATTTATTTACACTGTTAATGGGAATATTTAACAACTCGGCAATGCGAAACTTTGTTTGGATACCGACACCGGCGTTAGGTCGTGACTGCGTGGTACCGATATTCAGATCCTCCCTGATATCTTTCATTTCTGCACAATCCGCCAATTGGTCAATACCGCAGCCCAGTTTTTCCGCCACATATTTCTTGGCTTCATTAATTTTCATGCCTTGTAATTCCATTCTGAACACCAGATCGCCAGCACTTCTTATGCCGCCCATCCCTGCGGTGCTTTCATGGGTCACAGCCATACCAAAGGTATCGCCTGCGCCTACCTACAACCCGTCGACACCGGCAATTTCGATTAAAGCTTTATCCACACGGGAAACGGCATCGGCGGAAGGAATGACAGATAGAGGAACGCCTCCAACCCCCATCCCCACGTTGGCATGAACAGGGATCTCTGCCACATGAACAGCAGCTTTGGCAAAGGTAACAACACGCGCCAAGTTCCAAGCCAGGGACATACTGCTGTTAGTGTTTACGGCCATACCAAAAATGGAGACACCGGCACGTTCTGCCATTTTGACCTGTTGATGAGGATAGAGGCCGGCAATCACCTCATCGTCATATTTCAACTGACCATGCATACCGAGGTTAAATTCCCCGGCCATTCCCACTTCAAACCCGGTCGTGGGATATTTCTCTTTGAGAATGCGAACTGCTTCCAAGCTAGCCTTAACATCGGCATCACCGGAAGCGCCGACAGTGTCAAAGTTGATTCCATCGGCACCGCTATCAATCATGTTGGAGGCAACAAAAACAATATCTTTGATGGCATGCTCAATAGCCTCTTCTTGAGCCGCTCTGGCTTCAGGGATTTTTCCGGCTGGCAATAATTCCGCCCAGTTTTCACAAGGGCCATCAGGTTTGGTATAAAGCCCCATATTGGGCATGGCGCCATAGAGCAACGGCAGCGTAGTCATAAGTTGCGCCTGTTCCATAGCCTGTTTTTCTTCGGCGATGATTGCCTTAATGGGTTTATAACTGTAATCCACATGACACATTTCTATGCTGTCGGAAGCTAAAGCGCGTTCCTGTGTTAAAATGGCCTGAAGACGATCCATTGGAATACCGTTTCTGACGCAAAGCTTCAGCGTACCAGCGTCAAAGGAAACCACGACTTCTTTGCCAGGTTCCACAGACACGATTTTCTGGGGGCAGGCGATAATCTCATAGAGATAATCCACCTCCTCCTTAGTCAATGTGGGAATTTCCGCTCGTTCCGAAGCATCCAAAGTTCCGTCTTCAATATCTTGACGAATTTCTTCTTCTGTCATTTCCGCCACGTAATTATCACCGTAGCGAGTTAGAATTTTGCTCATATCCATTCCTCCTCTTTCTATTTACCATATAGATTTTATAGATTTGTATCATTTGAGTCAATACTTTTAAGATGCCACAGGTTCCCCGTTTTCATCAATCTCCTGATCGGGATTGGCTCTGTTTTTCAGGCCGCCCCTCAGCATTGTGATTGCAGTATAGGTAACGACTGCCGCGACCAGCCACTTCAAAACGTTCAATGGTAACGAAGTAATGAGGAAACATGCGACCAAAGGACCAATAAGACCGATAGTGCTATAAATTAAAACAGCTTTCCTGTGATATACAGGTCTTGCATTTCCCATTTTTTCGTTTTTGCGTGTCTCTCTGACAAAACGGATGGAAGCAGCAGGGATTAAATAAGCGCAGGCTCCAAAGGTAATGGGAAATGCTGCTGCAGGACTTAACCCCATAAGACAAACAAGGCCCATAATCAGGGCGTAAGCCCCAACGCCGATAGTCATCAAAGCGCCAAAGATAAAGCAAAAAATTGCAGAGACTACAAGTTTTGCACCGGTTAAAGCAATCGCCTCTCCGCCTACAGGCATTAAGCCGAGTGCGCCAATAATTAGAGTAAACGCCACAATAAGAAGTGCGCCCCCTAAACCTATCTGCATTTTACTCAAAGGCAATTTGGAAACAAAGCCCGCTCCAAGAAAGGCGCCAACCGTTGAAGCCGCAATTAAGGTCACCAGCGTCACTGTTTCTACTTCGACAGTGGTAATAAAAACCACGGACTCCACGGCCATAGAGACCGCGCAAGCGGCATTGAGCGTTCCCGGAATCAGCCTGTCAGGTACGAGCTTAAACCCTTTAAAACATACAGTCGAAGGAGCATACGCTCCGATTCCCAAAGTATCAAAAAATAAAATAACGTTGGAACAAATCGACAACAGAACAGTACTTTTAGTACCTCCATCTCTTAGATCCTCTTTATGGTCTATCAAATCGCGGATGTAGTAGATGAAGAAGATCGCCGTTAAAAGGACAATGCCGGCATTAATTAGAAATACTGCACTCAAAATGAATCCCTCCTATCAAACACCTTTTCACTTTGTTGTTTCTATCCCTTTATATTGCATATGCTATGCCAAAAAACAGTCCTTACAAAATAATTTTTCACATATGCGTTATACTGGTATTTTCATAAAAAACATCGTCGGTTATTTTAAGCCAAATAAAAAAGCGATGATTTTTATCATCGCTTTTTCCATAAGATTTAAATTTTTCCCACATAACCATATGATGATTTTTTTCATCATGGGAATGATTTTATTCATCCATTCTGATTTACGGAAAAGAACCCCCTTCCACAAAGATTTGTTAAATGATTTAATGTTTATTTCTGTCTTGACCGCCAGGAAGGGGGATGTTATATTTTTTTCTCAATTTTACCACCGTGCTTTGGTCAATCCCCAACACCTTAGCCACTTTATAGGAGGAACCGCACTGTTGATAAGCGCGCTCAAGAAGTTGGGCCTCTAATTGCTGTTTGGCCTGTTTTAACGGCATGATTTCCTGGCAAAATATACCGCTTTCTCCATCGACTGCCACACCTAGAATCTGGCGAAGTTCTGCAGCAGAAAGCTCGCTGCTTTCAGCAGTAATAAAAAGCCGCTCCATAATGTGTTCTAATTCCCGTATATTTCCCGGCCACTCATAATTGGTTAAAATAGGCATTACATCTTTACTGAGATATTTCGCAGTATGATATTTTTTATTATATCGTGTTAAGAAAAACTGTGCCAAATGAATGATCTCTTCCCGCCATTCACGCAACGGGGGAATATAAACAGGCAATACATTCAAACGATAATAGAGATCCTGACGAAATTCGCCGTTATCACACATAGCCTTTAAGTCACGGTGAGTGGCTGCCACGATACGGGCGTCTACGGGGATCTTTTTATGTCCACCTACTCGTGTAATGGTATGATCCTGCAAGAACTCCAGCAACTTCACCTGCATGGATAAGGGCAGCTCGCCAATTTCATCCAGAAACAGTGTTCCTTTGTGCGCCATTTCCACCTTACCAGTTTTTCCGCCTTTCAATGCTCCGGTAAAAGCCCCTTCTTCATATCCAAAAAGCTCAGATTCAAAAAGATGCTCCGGAATCATACCGCAATTGATTTTCACAAAGGGTTCATTTTTGCGCTGGCTCAAACGATGGGTCATTTTGGCGATACCTTCTTTCCCCACCCCGGTCTCTCCGAAAATCAATAGATTGACATCCAAAGGGGCCGCTTTTATTACGGTATGCACCACAGATTCCATCGCCTCACCGGACAACAATAAATCATCAGAGGAAAGATACTCTTCTTTCAACACTTCCAAAGAAGTCACCTTTCGCTGCAATTCTTCGTTTTTCCACATCAATTCATTATTAAGGTGATTAACCTCTTCAATATCTTGGGCACTGGAAAGAATGTATGTCATCTCATTTTCTTCGTTAAAAATAGGGACCCCAACAATCAGGAGATCTTTCCCACTAGAAACTCTCTGAATCAATGTGCAAATACGGTGTGTCTCCATCACTTGGGTCGTAACACTGTGACTGATGGTCCCATCCAGACTCAATTCACGAATATTTTTACCAACGATATTTTCTTTTTTGCGTCCAGTCAAATATTCCGAAGCCGGATTCAAATAAAGAATTTTCCCATTGGCATCACAGATAAATATTTCATGATTTAGCGCCTCTACAATCATGCGAAAGAAACCGTCATCCAAATGAGCAAAGAAATCGGGCTTTGACATTTTCGACCATCTCCTGTTTGATCAAGAATTTGGATTCATTATTTCTACGCTTTCTAACAAAAATCCTTTCTTTACAAAATTCTTACTTCTGAGAAGTAATAGAAAACCGGAATCTATGTCTTAACCATAACAAAAAAATCCGGGACTGTCATTCCCGGATTTTAAATGAGAAAAACTCTTATTCTTTTTGAAAATAACCGTTGCCGTCTTCCTCCCAGAGTGTTCCCAAAAGATCACCGTCTTCTGTCAAAATACAGTAGCGCTGCTCCTCCAGCGTCTCTGCCACAACAGGAATCACGGCATTTTCCCCTTCGTCATAATAATAAAGGCGATCAAAATTTTCAGGGCGGGAAACGTCGGCATTCCAAGATTTATAAACGGGATCTGTAGGCAGAGGTGTCACAGACTGAAGAGAACCGTTCCCACCAATACAGCGCAGTGCTCCGGTAAAGGCCCATTGACTTTCCGTTACACCATGGATATGTTCATGATAGTAAAAGTTCTGATCCGAAAGATAGGTCGGTTCAATATTCAAAATACCAATCTCCATATCCGCCACGTCATCTTCTTCCACCGCCGTCAACACTGCCCGAGCAATTTTTACATCATTGTTATGGGTATCCCGATAGTCCGCAACCTCGGAAATACCGGCGACCACAAAAACAACTGCCATAATACAGGCGAAGATTGGCGCCACATTGTTTTTCGGCGAAATTTTGGCCAATAAAAGTCGCAGTAAAGTGTCACCGACCAAGGAAAGCCCCACCATGGACAACACTGTCCCCCGCAAAGAAAACCAGGGATTGGCCGTGATAAAGAACGGCGCCAAAGGCGCTAAGGCCAAGAGAATTCCAATGATCAGCGATGTTCCGACTTTTACTTCTGTACCTGCTGGTACCTGCCGCGACTCGCTCCTGGAAAACTGCCATAAAACGACGGCAAGAACCAACAAAGCCAAAAGAAACAGAATCAGCTTTTCCGAAACGATCAGGCCCATGCCGCGCAGGAACCCCTTGCATAAGATATAAAAACCACCGCCGAAGAATGCACTTTTCAACTGAGTAATCAACTCGGGAAAAAACACATCCCAATAGTAAGGAGAAGTCAGAGGTACCGTCTCAATGCGTCCAGAATAAAGCAGACTTTCGGAAAAAGCCGCAGTAAAGATAAAATAGAGCCCCGCCGCGACAATGCTCCACAGACAGAGCCAAAGGCGACAGCCGGCATTTTTACGTTCTAAAAACGCCAACAGAAGAATCAAGGTCACAGAAAAAACAAGAACCTGTTCGTAAAAGCCATAGGCTAAGAGCTGGAAGATCATAAAGAGTCCTCCGCTCAACAAAGGATTCCCTTTCTTTTCCAGCCAGCGCACAAAAAAAACGCTGGCTAAAACAGCAAAAAATAGCCCCGTTACAATACGAGTAGAAGCGGACATCCAGTAAGTTCCCTCGGTAACCAAAGGGAAAAGTGTCAAAAAAATAACGAATAAAATGCCGGTGCCAAAATATTTGGCAAAAATGCGGCGCAGCAACACTGCCGAAGCAGCATACATCAAAGAGACCAGCGCAACGCCTAAAAGCATATGGTCGAAAAAATTCGACCAAAAAAACAGATCCGCCAATCCCGCCAGAGGACGAGCGGCCAACATCCCCAACATCGTAACCGTATCCCAAGTCTGACCGTAAAATTGCGCATAATTATGATATTGAATATAATCATCCAGCTGTGGCCAGTATTGAAATCCAAAGGCACAATACTTAACCATAATCAATCCAAACACAACCAGAAAGATCACCCAATCTCGGTAGACGGGTATCGTTTTTGCCGCAAAAATGCTTTTTGCCATGTTCTTATCTCAAACCTTTTCCATTGGATTCTTATTGGCAGATACTCCGGCCATTACCTCAATTATTTCTACATGGTTTGGAAAAAACCTTTTCCAAAATCTCCGTTTTCCGCTTGATACGTCATTCCGATACTTCTGCGCTCCCTTTATGATGGTTACAAACAAAAGGCCGGAAACGAAAGCCCTGTTCCATAGGGCAGTGACCATAAAACAGAGAACTCAACCATACAGAGGATTATTTATGCCTATTCCGGAAAATTGTCGGCGGCGAGCGGTATGTCCAAAATGTTTCAGACGACAAGTAGCCGCTTTCGCAGCGCAAGGTCTTAACAGTAGGTCGTGACGCAACGCTCGATCAGGCAGTTTCCTTCTGTTAATGCAGAATGACGCGACCAGTCAAATGAAAATTTATCGTATACAAGCATTGATAAATTTTATCGGTACATCCATACGTTCTGCAACTTGTTCAGGTGTCATTCCACTGTTTAAAAAACGCTTGCATACTACCTTTATATTCTCTCCGACTTCGATAATATGCTTGTCTGGGTCATAAAAGCGAACAACCCTCTGTCCCCACGAATGTTCTTTGACAGGGTGGACATATTCAATATCGCAATCTTTCAACTTATCGGCAAACTTATCAAAATCATCTTCTTCAAAGTAAATTTCAAAATTGTTGCCGCCAAAAGTAATATCATTTGTACCAATGAACTCTTTGTATGTTTCATTTGTCTGCAAAGCCAAACCGCCTGTTAAAGTTTTATTCGCTCCAAAATCCATAATCACATGAAGACCAAAAACTTTTCTGTAAAACTCAACTGATTTATCTATATCGTTTACTACCAGCATAATATTTTTCAATTTCATTTTCATTACCTCCGCAAATTCCAATTTGAATATCAGTAAATTATGACCTCTCAACAGAGGTTACAGTGT
>NBJMC04201__coassemble_1768_pt1 | contig 10728 bp, 9 predicted proteins | sample NBJMC04201__metabat2_high_PE_023 | metagenome-assembled genome bin NBJMC04201
GGCATACGAGATTCCCCTGATAAGGAATTCGCAAAGGCACTGTTTTGACAGTCTTCAGATTTTCCGTAATATCTTCTCCGACATTACCGTCTCCTCGCGTAGCACCCTTTATGAATTTGCCATTCTTATATTCCAAAGCAACGGTAAGTCCGTCAATTTTCCATTCCATCACATAAGTGGGATGGGATACCCCAGCGCGGATTAAGCGTTGGTGAAATTCCTTTAACTCTTCTACGGAAAACGCATTGCTTAATGATAAAAGAGGACGGACATGTTCTACTTGAGGAAAACGATCAACGGCTTTTCCACCGACTCTTTGGGTGGGACTATCATTTCGGGCATATTGGGGATATTCTCGCTCCAATTCTTCCAAACGGCGCATAGCCTTATCATATTCCGCATCACTGACCAATTCACGGTCTTCCTCATAATAAGCGATATTCCAACGATTTAATTGTTCCGTCAGCTGATTAATTTCCTGTTTTATCATTTTGTATGGCATACTTTCTTAGTTTAATTTTTCTAAATTGGCATATTCCAATAAAAATTCTTTGATTCCCAGATCCGGGAAGGCAATTTTGACTTTCCCTTCTTCTTGGTTCAGTGCAATGATTACACCGTCTCCGAATTTACCATGGCGGACTTTATCTCCAGTAGTAAATTCATGAATGGGAGTGGGATGCACTTCTTTTTGTTCAATGATATTGGGAGCGGCAAGATCCATTTCTGCAAGAAAACGCGAAGGTTTGTTGTATGAAGTGCGTCCCCATAGAGTCCGACGATATGCCCTTAAAATTACGAGTCGGTCCATGGCTCTGGTTACACCTACATAGCAAAGCCGGCGCTCTTCTTCAATGTCTTGTTCACTGCCGGAAAGAATGGAACGAACGTGAGGGAAAATATTTTCCTCCATCCCCATGAGAAAAACGACTGGAAATTCCAAACCTTTGGCCATATGGATGGTCATCAGCGTAAGATACTCCTCATCATCCATGGCATCCAAATCAGAACTAAGGGAGATCCCAGCCAAAAAATCTGCAAGACTCCCACCTTCGGGGGTCTCTCTACTGGAAATATCGTAATCTCTCGTTACCGTGAGAAATTCAGCCATATTTTCTAAGCGGCTCATATTTTCTACGGTATTTTCTTGTTCTAGCATGGCTTTATAGCCGGTGCTGGTCCAAATTTCATCGACCAATTCAGTTATGCTGTGGTCTGTAGCAAATAGCATTAAGTGTTGCATTACATCGATAAACACTTGAAGTGATTTCCTGGCTGCAGCTTTAAAGTCTGGATCGTTAATACCATCCTTCATAAAATCCCAAATGGAAACTGCTTGTTCAACACTTTTATCTTCTAGTTTTTCCAACGTAACATTGCCGATTCCACGACGAGGTTCGTTGATAATACGCAGCAGGCTAATATTATCGCCAGGATTCATAATAAGACGCAGATAGGCCATGGTGTCTTTAATTTCTTTTCGGTCATAAAATTTCTGGCCACCAAACACTTTGTAGGGAATATGGCGCCGCATTAAAATATCTTCCAAAATGCGGCTTTGAGCATGCGTGCGGTAGAAAACGGCAAAATCTTTCAATCCATAATGCTCACGATCCATCAAATTACGAATAGCGTCAGCGATATAGATTGCTTCGGCTTTTTCATCGGCCAGCATCAGAGATTCAACTTCATGTCCATCATCGCGATCGGAATAAAGATTTTTTTCCAACCGATTCATATTATGGCGGATTAAGTCATTTGCTACACGGAGAATTTGACAGGTAGAACGATAATTTTTTTCCAGACGATAAATTTGCGCGTCAGAATAATCCTCCTGAAAATTAAGGATATTTTCAATTTTAGCACCACGAAACGCATAAATGCTTTGGTCAGGATCACCTACCACAAACAAATTGCCTTGTTTCCCCGCCAAAAGACGCAGAAGGCAGTATTGTGCCTCGTTGGTATCTTGGTACTCGTCCACCAGTATATACTGGAAACGGTCGCGATACCGTGTTAAAACATCATGACACTGCGTAAAAAGCTCTACAGCATAGAGAAGCAAATCGTCAAAATCTAAAGCATTGTTCGCTTTTAAATTCTTTTCATAAGAGGCATAAATTTCCGCTACAGTCTCCTCTTTCGCTGTAAGTGCCGTTTCCTCAAAAGCTTCCGGTGAGAGCATTTTATTTTTGGCGTCGCCAATAATATGAAGTGCCGTCGCCGGGGTGATTTCATCTCCGTCAATACCGCGCTGTTTCATAATGGTTTTTATGAGAGAACGCTGGTCGGCATCGTCGTAAATTACAAAGTCACGATCAAGACCAATGGCCTCGCCTTCCATACGCAGAATTCGCAGACATATCCGATGGAACGTGCCGACCCACAGTCCGTAGATGTCCTGCCCGATCAGCTTACTGATACGGCTTTGCATTTCATTGGCTGCTTTGTTCGTAAAAGTCAGCGCCATGATCTCTCCGGGATGTATATTTTTTTCCTGTATCAAATAAGCAATACGAGAGGTCAAAACTCTCGTCTTCCCGGAGCCGGCGCCGGCGATGACCAAAACAGGGCCATTCTCCGCCATCACTGCATTCCGTTGTTCCTCATTGAGGTTTTCTATAAAATCTAACATATCTGCTCCTTCGTTTTTGTTGTGCCTATTGCGGTTTACTTAAATGCTTTTGCCCCAATATCCTTACGGAATTGGCACCCTTCAAAGCTGATTTTTCCGACTCGCTGATAAGCCAAGTCAATGGCATTTTTTAAATCATCGCTTAATGCCGTAACGCCCAGGACGCGGCCTCCGTTGGTATAGAAAATGCCGTCCTTTTTTACGGTTCCTGCATGAAAAACAAAGGTTCCTCCCACTTCATCCTCAAGTCCGTGAATGACGTCGCCCTTTACTGGGCTTCCAGGATATCCCTTCGCTGCCATTACAACACAAGCCGCAGACTTATCTTTCCATTTGATTTCTGTCTGCGCCAATGTTCCTCGATTGATTGCTTCTGTAATTGTAATGATATCGCTGTCCAACAATGGAAGCACTGCCTGGGTTTCGGGGTCTCCAAAACGTGCGTTGAACTCTAAAACTTTAATTCCTTGATCAGTTACCATCAGCCCTGCATAAAGCACACCGCAATAAGGTTTTCCTTCTTTCGCCATGGCTGCGATCAAAGGTTTCATCACTTTTTCCATAGCGTCTTCCATCACAGTAGAGGAACCAATGGGAGCGGGAGCATATGCTCCCATGCCACCAGTATTGGGACCCATATCATGATCAAAAATACGTTTATGATCTTGAGAAGGCACCATGGGAATGATTGTTTTGCCATCAGTAAAACCGAGAAGGCTCAGTTCTTCTCCTTCCAGGAATTCTTCAATGACAATTTGCGCCCCACTATCACCAAAGACGCGATCATCCATCATGCTACGTACAGCACTTTGGGCTTCCTCCTTGTTTTCCGCAATAATCACGCCTTTTCCCGCTGCTAGGCCGTCTGCCTTGATAACAGTGGGATAAGAGACCGTTTCCAAATATGCAAAGGCATCTTGGCTTTCGGTAAATACTTCATAAGCGCCGGTGGGGATTCCGTATTTTTTCATAATTCCCTTTGAAAAAGCTTTGCTGCCTTCCAACTCCGCAGCGTCTTTTCGGGGCCCTAGAACCATGATTCCCTTTTCCAACAATGCGTCGGCCATGCCGAGAAGCAAAGGAACCTCGGGGCCAATAAAGACCATATCTATTTTTTCTTTAACTGCAAAGTCGACGATGGACGTTACATCTGTCACTTTGTAAGGAATGCATTCCGCAATGGAAGACATACCATCACTGCCGGGGGCGGCATAAAGTTTTTCCAATCGAGGGCTTTCGCTGATTTTTGCGGCAATGGCATGTTCTCTGCCACCGCTTCCGATTACTAATACTTTCATATGAATACCTCTGATATGCGTGGCGGCAATGGCGATATTCCGCCATTGCCTGCACTAACTATTTATTCTTGCTCCGCCAGCATTTTTACGACTGCGGGATATAGTTGATGTTCTTCTTTCAAGATTCGCGCGGAAAGTGTTTCTTCCGTATCTCCTTCCAGAACCGGTACTGCTCTCTGCGCAATGATCTTTCCAGTATCCATTCCTTCATCCACGTAATGGACAGTGCAGCCTGAAATTTTAACGCCGTATTCCAAGGCTTGCCGTTGCCCGTGAAGTCCTGGAAACGACGGTAACAATGCAGGGTGAATGTTGATAATTCTTTGAGGGAATGCAGATACAAATTCCGGTGGTACAATACGCATATAACCAGCTAATAAAACGTAGTCAGGCTCATAGGACTGAACGGTTCCCAATAGCCATTGCGGATATTCCTCCGATTTTGCGTTACCAAAAATTGCTTCAATCCCGGCATCCCGAGCAATATCTAAAGCTTTTGCATGATGATTGTCTGAGATGACAGCGACAATTTCTCCCTGAATATTTCCTTTTTGGATCTCATCGAGAATAGCTTTAAAATTAGAACCTCTTCCCGAAACCAAAACAACAAATCGTTTCATATTGTAACTCCCATAATTTCAGTTTTTCCTTCGCCTGCTTCCAAATATCCAATCTGGAAAAATGCGGGGTTTCGCTCCTGAATTTCCCAAGCGGTATCCTGATCCGTAATTACAATATAACCGATGCCCATATTAAAAACGCGATGCATTTCCACGTCATCGACATCACCGATCCGTTGGAGATATTCGAAGATTGGTGGTTTCAGCCAAGCCACATCAATCACCGCATTGAGATCTTTGCGTATACTTCGAGGAATATTTTCAATGAGCCCACCGCCGGTAATGTGACACATTCCATGAATATCAAAACGATCCAGTAAAGGTAAAATTTCCTCAACATATATTTTTGTGGGTCGTAGCAACTCTTCTCCCAAGGTACATCCCAGTTCCTCAATATAATCATCCACCGACAAATGTGCGGTATCAAAAACTAACTTTCTAACGAGGGAAAAACCATTGGAATGAACCCCGGTAGAGGGCAGAGCAAGCATGACATCGCCTTTCTCTGTACGGCTTCCATCAATAATTTTATCTTTATTGACAACGCCTACTGCAAACCCTGCAATATCATATTCATCTTTTCCATAGAAATCGGGCATTTCTGCGGTTTCCCCACCAATCAAAGAAGCGCGACTCTGACGGCAGCCCTCGGCAATGCCTTTTACGATATCAGCGATTTTCTGAGGATCCAGCTTTCCCGTGGCCAAATAATCCAGGAAAAACAGAGGGGTTGCCCCCTGCACCAAAATGTCGTTCACACACATGGCCACAGCGTCAATACCGATGGTATCATGACGGTCCATCATCATGGCAATGCGCAATTTGGTGCCAACGCCGTCGGTTCCGGAGACCAAAACCGGCTGGGAATATTTTTCCGTATCCAGTTGGAACAAACCACCGAAACTCCCAATATCGGTCAGAACGCCTTTTTGAAACGTCGATTTTACGTGGTCGCGCATGAGTTCCACTGCTTCGCTACCTTTCTCAATATCGACGCCGGCATCTTTATAACTTACGCCCATTGATATACTCCTTTATGTTTACAATTTACGCTTTTTCCGTGAGTCGTTTGAGAATCTCCCGATAAGCGTCTTCTACATGACCCATATCTCTTCTGAAGCGATCTTTATCCAATTTTTCATTAGTTTCACTATCCCAGAAGCGGCAGGTATCGGGCGAGATTTCATCGCTTAAAAGTACTTTACCATGGAAAAGGCCGAATTCCAGTTTAAAGTCGACAAGTTTTACTTTACGTTCTGCCAAATATTGTTTCAGCACTTCGTTTACCTTTAAAGTGATATCGGTAATCTCTGCAACTTGCTCTTTTGTAGCCAAATCTAAAGCGGCGATATGGTAATCATTGATCATAGGATCGCCTAATTCATCGGATTTATAACAAAATTCTACAACAGTAGACTTCAAAGGAGTCCCTTCCGGAATGCCCAGACGTTTTGCCATGCCTCCGGCCGCAATATTGCGGACAATCACTTCCACCATAATAATGTCGGTTCGTTTGACCAATTGTTCTGTATCGGAAATTTTTTCCACAAAGTGATTTTCTATACCATGGTCTTTCAGCATTGAAAAAAAGATCGAGGAAATCGCATTGTTCAGTTCCCCTTTCCCCATGATGGTCCCCTTTTTTTTCCCATCAAAAGCTGTGGCGTCATCTTTATACTCAATCCAAAGAATATCAGGGTCATCGGTTAAAAACACTTTTTTGGCTTTTCCTTCGTAAAGCATGTCCATTTTTTTCACCATGATTGATTCCTCCTTACAGTCCAATACGTTCAAAAATATAGTCGATGTTTTTCAAATGATAATTATAATCAAAAATATTTTCTATTTCTTCTTTGGAAAGATATTTGGCAATGTCTTTGTCTTCAGAAACAAGATATTCAAAATCAGTTTTGGTATCCCAGGCATAAAGGGCATTCCGTTGAACCCATTCATAAGCCTTCTCCCGAAGCATCCCTTTATCGATCAAAGCCAGCATGACTCTCTGAGAGAACACGAGTCCCAAAGTTTTTTCGAGATTTGCCTTCATGTTATCTTCGTGAACCACGATATGCTCCATAATACGGATCATGAGGTGGAGCATATAATCTAAAAGGAGACAAGAATCGGGCAGAATGATCCGTTCCACTGAGGAATGGGTGATATCTCTTTCATGCCACAGTGCCACATTTTCCAAAGATGCCATAGCATTGCCGCGAAGCACACGAGAAAGACCGGCAACCCGTTCGGCCGTGATGGGGTTCTTTTTGTGGGGCATGGCGGAAGATCCTTTTTGTCCTTTTTCAAAAGATTCTTCTGCTTCCAGAATATCGGTACGCTGGAGATTACGGATTTCGGTAGCAAATTTTTCAAGACTCGCACCGAAAACAGCAATGGTTGTAAGGAAATCGGCATGACGATCCCGTTGAATAATCTGAGTGGAAACAGGTTCCGGCTTTAATCCCAGACGGGCGCAAACTTTTTCTTCAACCCGAGGATCAATATTAGCAAATGTTCCAACAGCGCCGGAAATCATCCCAACAGAAACCATCTCTTTGGCATCCATAAGGCGTTCGATGTTACGATCCATTTCCATGGTCCACAAAGCCATTTTTAGACCAAAGGTGATGGGCTCTGCATGAATTCCATGGGTACGTCCAGTCATTATGGTATATTTATATTTTTTTGCCAAATCCGCCAAAATGGAACGGAGTTTTCTCGCTTTTCCCAACAACAAATCCGCACTGTCTCGCATTTGGAGGCCCAGTGCGGTATCGAGAACATCCGAAGAAGTCATTCCCATATGGATATATTTGGAATCTTCTCCCACATATTCCCCAACACAGGTGAGAAAAGCGATCACATCATGCTTGACAACAGATTCTATTTCGGCAATACGGTCCACATCAAAGGCTGCCTTTTCGCGGATATTTTTGGCAGCCTCTTGAGGAATATATCCCAATTCCGCCATAGCTTCGGAAGCACATATTTCAACTTCCATCATTTGCTGAAAGCGGTTCTCATGTTCCCAAATTGCTTGCATCTCGGGTAAGCTGTAACGACTGATCATATTTGATTCTCCTTACTTTTTCATTTGCTCCAAATATTCTTTAACAGTCATGGACTGCAATTTTTCATCCTTTGCCTTGACCCCGTTGGCCATAGTCTGACGATAATTTCTAATTCTGTCCCGCAAAGATTGATCTTTTACAGAAAGAATTTGTGCTGCCAATATGCCGGCGTTTTTTGCGCCCCCAATGGCGACAGTAGCAACAGGAATCCCGGGAGGCATTTGCACTGTGGATAAAAGGGAATCCATCCCCCCCATCACATTGGTAGCAATGGGCACACCAATCACCGGTAAGGCAGTGGCAGAAGCGACAACACCGGCTAAGTGAGCAGCACCGCCTGCCGCAGCAATAAAAACTTCGGCTCCATTTTTTTCACCTTCGGCAACGATCTGATGCGTTTTTTCTGGTGTGCGGTGAGCCGACGATACATGAATTCCAAAAGGAACTTGCAAATCTTCTAGAATTTGAGCAGCTGCTGCCATCTGTGGCAGATCAGAATCACTGCCCATGACAATGATTACTCGTGGATTTTCCACAATACACCTCCAAAAATATACAAACTTAATAATTAATTTTATCAAATTGCAAAAATCTAGTCAAGAAAGTGAGCATTGAAACACTTCTAACTTTATATTACTATTTTAATACCTTTTTTCATAGATTACAATGAAAATTTAAGAAAATGAGATAATTTAAAGTTCTATAAATATTATCACGATAAAAAAGAGCATTCAGACGAATCAAAGAAAATCTTTACTAAATTTTAAAAAAAGTATTGATTTCACTTTACAAATTTAGTTCGATAAAGTATAATAATTCCACACAACAGTTTGAACAAGAAAAGGAGAATCAAGCATGAAAAAAGTTGTAGCAATTATGATGGCATTGGTCATGGTTTTATGCTTCGCTGCCTGCAGTAACGACGAAGCAGCCGATACCACCAGCGAACAGACGGATTCCGAATACGTAAAGGAAAAAGGCACACTTGTTGTCGGTATTACTGAGTTTGAACCTATGGATTACAAAGATGACAATGGCAATTGGGTTGGCTTTGACGCGGATATGGCAACGGCTTTTGCCGAAAGCCTTGGTGTTGAAGTCGAATTTGTAGTCATCGACTGGGATAACAAAATTATGGAACTGGATTCCGAAAGCATTGACTGCGTATGGAACGGTATGACCCTGACTGATGAGGTCAAAGAATCTATGGAAACTTCCAACGCGTACTGCAATAACGCGCAAGTCGTTGTGGTTCCCTCGGAAGTGGCTGAAAACTACACCACCGAAGAGTCCATTATGGATCTCAACTTCTCCGCCGAAGCTGGTTCCGCAGGGGAAGCTGCTTTGCAGGATTTAGGATGCAATGTTACTTCGTTGCAAAGCCAAGCTGATGCTTTGATGGAAGTCTCCGCAGGTACCTCTGATGCCTGCGTGATCGACCTCCTCATGGCTGGTGCGATGATTGGCGAAGGAACTAGCTACGAAAACTTAACTTATACAATTTCCTTAAATTCTGAAGAATACGGGGTAGGCTTCAGAAAAGGTTCCGATCTTGCAGAATTATTAAATCAGTTCTTTGTAGATTCCTATGCAGACGGTAGTATGCAAGAAATTGCAGAAACTTATGGCGTGCAAGAATCTTTAATTGAACAACAATAAAACAATTTCACCGTAAAATTGTATGAAAGGGATGTCCTAAAGCAAACGGTCAGGATCAGCGCTGTATGAAGATTGCATGCGGTCTTGGCCGTAGCTTTTGAGGACAGCCCTTTCCTTGTGTACGGAAAAAGGATTGAAATGGTATCATGTTAGAAAGTGTAATGATCGAACTGAGCGGCGGTTTTTTGCAGACAATCAAGATATTTTTCTTCACTTTGTTAGGTGCGCTGCCCATTGGTTTAATTATCTCATTCGGTTCCATGAGCCGATTCAAACCACTGAAAGCAGTGGTAAAAACCATTGTCTGGGTTGTCAGAGGGACTCCTTTGATGCTCCAGCTTCTCATTATTTATTACGGACCCGGCTTGATTTTGAACAACAATGTGTGGGGCGGTGGAAGTGACGGGCGGCTGATTGCCGTTTTGGTAGCATTTATCATTAATTATTCCTGTTACTTTTCTGAAATTTATCGCGGTGGAATCGAGAGTATTTCCCGCGGTCAGTATGAAGCTGGCCAAGTACTTGGCATGACAAAATCCCAAATCTTCTTTAAAATTGTTTTGCTTCAAGTAGTAAAGCGAATTGTTCCGCCAATGAGTAACGAAATTATCACATTGGTGAAAGATACCTCTTTAGCCAGAATCATTGCTGTTTATGAACTGATTTGGGCAGGTCAAGTGTTTATCAAAAGTGCCGGCATTATTTGGCCCCTATTCTTTACAGGTGTATTTTATCTTGCGTTTAGTGGTATTTTAACATTACTTTTTGGTTTTATTGAAAAGAAATTGAGCTATTTCCAATGATGGGAGGGACGAGTATGTCGGTATTGGAAGTAAAAAATATTAAAAAAAGTTTCGGCAAAACCGAAGTTTTGAAGGGCATCAGTTTCTCTCTGGAAAAAGGTGAAGTTTTGGCTGTTCTCGGCTCATCCGGCGGCGGTAAAACAACGCTTCTGCGCTGCCTTAATTTTCTTGAATTTGCTGACAGTGGTACTATCTCGGTAAACTCTGAAGTGATTTATGATGGAGCGGCAAAAACGCAAAACGATGCGGAAATCAGAAAGAAACGTCTTCATTTTGGTCTCGTGTTTCAATCGTTCAATTTATTTCCCCAATATAATGTCTTGAAAAATGTAAGCCTTGCGCCAACTCTTTTAAAGATTGATTCGCCGGAAGCCATTGAGGAACTCGCGCGCAGTCTCATTGATCGGGTGGGACTTTCCGATAAAATTGACAATTATCCCTGTGAACTTTCGGGTGGGCAACAGCAGCGGGTGGCGATTGCCCGTGCATTGGCGCTAAAACCCGATATCCTCTGTTTTGATGAGCCAACATCTGCCTTGGACCCTGAACTAACAGGTGAAGTTCTGAAGGTCATAAAAAATTTAAAAAGCAATGATAGCACCATGATTGTAGTAACACACGAAATGGAATTTGCCAAAAATGTAG
>NBJMC04201__coassemble_1822_pt1 | contig 10499 bp, 9 predicted proteins | sample NBJMC04201__metabat2_high_PE_023 | metagenome-assembled genome bin NBJMC04201
GTCGTCAAGTTTTGCAATTACATCATCAGGCAATGATTCCGGTTTGTGATTTTCCAAAATGTTAGCGATTTTTTCATTGATCCGGTCAGCCATATTTTTCTCGCCTGCTGCTTTCCAAGCATTATAGTCCTGACGAATCCCGCAATCCGGAACATACATTTCTTTTTGAAAATTACGGAAGGTGTGTTCCGAAGCTAAGAAATTTCCGTTTGGACCGACTTCATCAATGACATCGGCGGCAAATCCATTGGCATCCGTTTGGAACCCTTGCTTCAACCGTTTTGCATAGCCGACCACTTCTTCACAAAATACCATAAGATGAATGGATCCGGTCATACCAACATCCAACATTCCTAAATCATGAACTAAATTTGCACCGGTTGCCACGGAAGAAATAATCTCTGCGGTCACCTCCATGGCAGCTTGAGCGTCTAAAGATTTGGAATCAGTCGCACCGGCCAAACCGAAGCTCGGGATACCACAGGAACGGAGAATTTGTGTCCCGGCAGCATCAATTAAAACCATCTCAGGACTACCATAAGCCGCTTGGAATGTTTTTAAATCCAAAACTCCGCCGTTAGAGCTACAGATGATGGGAGCTCCTTCCCGTACCAATTGAGAAATCACAATGCCAACAAAAACATCCGCCAAACCAATGGTCAATGCTCCTGCCAAAGTAACAGGTGCGGTTCCTCCGAAGGTCATACCGGGAGAATAGACACAAGGAAGGTTCTTTTCTGCCATATACATTACTTTTTCCAAGGCTTCTTTTGAATGGGAAAGAGGTGTAGTAGGCTCGGAATACATCATCAACAAAGGTTTTTCACGAAGTGCATCTTCTCCACCGGCAACGGCTTCCGCCATCGCTACAATATCCTTCAAATTGTCCAGATCAAAGGTCCATGTAAGAATCGGTTTCGTACTATGACGCAGCATTGCATCTACTTCATGGATATCCGCAAGTTGCGGCGTTTGATCCCCAATCATACAAAGCGACATTAAAAAATCAATATTCTTTAATGCATCTGCAACAATTGTAGTAGAAATAACATCTTGCTTTGTCGCAATACGACGCTCCAAAGTAATTGGATCGTTATAATGCGGACAAGTTACACCAGGACCAAAATACGTATTTCTCTCGGTCAATTCCATTGCAAGAATGCCATGACGATCATAGATATTAATTTTCTCGGGTGCTGTTTTCAAGGCCGCTTCCGTAATGTTCCGAGGAATGCGCACTAAATTTTCATCGGATACTTCCGCTCCTGCTTTTTTAAGCAACTCTAATGCCTCGGGAGAATAAATGCGGCAACCAGTGCGTTCCATCAAACGAAATGTTGCTTCTTTTATTTCTACCACTTCTGTATCAGATAACACATCAAATTGATATTGAGCCATAACATAACCTCCTAATAATTCCAAGAAATCCAACGTCTCAGATTCCCGTGAATGCCAATAAAAATTTTGTTGCAACAGGTTTATTGACTTCTTCTAATTTGGAGTATATACTATCCCACAAAGGGAGAGTCAATATCAAAGAAGGTGTTTTTTTGAAAAAATTATTTTCCATTGGTACCGTGGCAAAATTAAAGGGCGTTTCGGTAAAAATGTTGCGACATTACGATGAGATTGGACTACTCAAGCCTAGTTATATCGATCCTGATACCGGATATCGCTATTACAGCTCCAGTCAACTATTATTTATTGAATTCATTACTTTCTTTCGCCGCGGCGGAGCCTCCTTAAAAGAAATTGCCGATGCCTGTCAAGACGACAATGCTCTCGCCATTGCTGACTTTGCAGGCAAACAAATTGAAAAAGTGCAACAGGAAATAGAGATGCTCAAGGAAGCGATTGTCAGCTATGAGGGACTGCGTGACCATATTTATACCGATACGGCAAATGCCAAAAATCAGGGAGTTTACTGGAGAAGGATTGGACCGAGAGACGTAATCAAACACAACATCTCTAATCGCATTATTACCGAAGAAGATATCTATAAATACTTTTGGGACATTTATAAGGAAATTCGCATTCACGACTTGCGTACGCTATATGCCACCGGAAGTATCGTTATGCTCCCGCAACACAGAAATACAGCAGAACTTTACTATATGGACATCTTTTGCGATGTCGCATTACGGAAAACGTCCCTATTCACTAGGATAGAAACTCTACCACAGGGGGAGTATTTATGTGTAAATTATAAAAAGAAAGACAAAAAAATCAAGTTAGATTTGCTGAAAGATGCAATAGAAAAAATTGGCAAATGGCCAACACTTTGTGTAGAAGTGGACATGTTTACAACAGTAACAACTTGGAATGATCCTTTTAATGAAATGCAAGTACTTTTCTCATAAAATACAAGAATTAAATTTATATTAGTGAATTTAGATCCGCAATAAAAAAGCAACCATCATGATGGTTGCTTTTTTACGAAATTTTCATTCAGAAATCAATAAATATAAACTCTTTTAGAAACATATTACCTCAGGGTTTCTCAATAATAGCAATTCAGGTATGATTCATATATTTGCGAATGATAAATCAGAGCCAAAATTCATCAAATTTCGGCACTGTTCTTGTAAAAAAAATGTGTATTACGGTCGAAAAAAGTCAAACATTACAAAAAAATGTTAAAATACAAGTTTAGCATGGAATTTTATTATAAAATTTCTTCAAATCTATATAAGGAGGAAATTACTATGAGTGATACTGAATTGCTTTTAAGAGAGTTTGGCGTCGGTGCCAATTACAAAGGCTACCAACGAACCATTATGGCCATTGAATTGGCAATTGAACATGAAGAATTTTTATGTTCCGTCACCAAAGATATTTATCTCAGGATCGCAAAAGAAAACGATTGCACATGGAGCGCAGTGGAACGTAATATTCGCACTTTGATTTCACGAATATGGATTAATCCGCAAAATCGAATCAAGCTTAATCGTATTGCCGGTTATGAATTGCAGAAATCCCCGACGGTAACAGAATTTATCGATATATTATCCAATTACCTCCGAAAAAAACAAACGAAGTCAAAGTAAGGTGCACTACTATGCCTCATTCTCACTCAGCAATATCCCCAATTTTCATCAAAAATTCATACCAAAGATTAGGAAACGTATTCTCTTTACCGTCGGGGAAAAGCTGCCGCTTTAATTGATTCATACCATAGACTTCAGAAAATATTCCATGACGCATATCGTCCATAATCGCCGCGACCATACTCGCTTTCACAGCCAATTCCGGCATGGCCTCGGCTTGTGCCCAAATCATTTCAGACCGTTCCAATCTGTCGTTTTTTTCCATAAAACGGAAAAAAGATTCTTTACAGACACCAAAGCGCTTCAAACGATTACTCATTCTCGTCATATCAGTATCATGAGATTCCATGTGAAGAAGCAAAGCCTTTTTAGTCGCAGAACGAACGACTCCACCAATCAACTGTCCCAACAAAGAGTGCTTCCCAGCGTCGGTTCTTTTCAAAGGCGATGCAGGGTCAGAAACCACAGCGAGTCCATCGGTACCAGAACCTGTGGCAATTTCCGGTGAAACGGCACTCGGTAAACGAAGCTCATGAATGGCTGCTGCTTTTGCCTCAGTAGCGGTTACGGCGGCGCGGCAAAGGATTCCGTCGGGCAGGTCGGCGCCAATGATCACCATGGTATTGATGGTGCCACCAAGCATCAAAAAACTGTCGTTTTCTTCGCGGTATGAAGCTCGGTCGCCGGGATACCCTCCGTTACGTTCAATGCCACCAGTAACAACAGCCGCCACAGAAAGGCCGTGGCTCTCCTGTTGTTCCACCACGACATCATCCATGGTGACGGCGGTTGTCATCCCAACACTGAATCGAGGATCCAACCCCAATTCAACGGCAATACGTTCTAGTTCTTTTTTGTATGTTTTCTCCCGCAATTCACAACGACCGTTTTCATCTTTCAAATCAAAGTTAAATATCGCCTCTAAATCACGACGAATGCCACCACCAGCTACAGAAGTATGAAGCACCTTGCGACTATTTTGAAACCGTAAAACTAAACCGCGACCATGGCGAACCAATTGATCCTTATTAAAAAGAATCATGGGATCTTTTTGGAAGATTCTTTGCTGCATTGATATCGTTCCTTTTATATAAAATAATTATTATTTAACGTTTTATTATACCATATTTTCTAAGAGGCTGTAACAAATTTGCGTAAAACTGTTAAAAAGATTCTCTTGATATTTCCATGTTCATCATATATGATTAAGTTGATTAAAAATGATGTTGTAGCAAAGGAGCTTTTTCATGTCTGATTTTAGATTTCAGCTCGATGGAGTTACATTAACCCAAAGTGACGAAAAAATCATCGACTATATCTACCAGCATATTTCAACGATACCGTATCTTACCATTGATCAGCTAGCAAAAGAACTAGAGGTAAGCATTGCTACGCTTTCCCGTTTTGTGCGCCACGTTGGTTATCCTAATTTTAAGGAGCTGAAAAATGCAATTATCGCCCATGAAAGCATATTGACTCCTGCGCAAAAGTTCCAAGATACATTATCGCTTAGTGGCACAATATCAGCGAAAAGTTTACTGCATCAGCAACAGGAATATATCGATAAAACCATCGAAAACCTTTCAGAGCACGACATAAACAAAGCAGTCAAAATGATTCGCGACACCCAGATCATTCATATTTTTGGGAAGGGAGCATCAGCTGGCCCGGCGGAACTTCTATCATTCCGCATAAAATGTTTTCAAAAGCATACCATTCGCCTCCATTCCAGCGGCTCAGAATTATTTGAAGATTTAGCCGGAATCCGCCCCGGTGAGCTCATCGTTATTTTTGCTTTTTATAAAATTTCCGTAGAGGCAAAAGTAGTATTAGATCATGCCAGAAAGATGAAAATCCCCACCATTCTCGTGACTGATTGCCTTTATACAGAACATGAAACAAGAGGAGATGTTAACCTCTATGTTTATCGCGGCGGTAACAGTGAACATCATTCCATGACCGCTCTAGTTGCTCTGATTGATGCATTGGTAGTACTCGTTGCAAATTCTTCCAAAGAAGTCCCAGAAAACACCACGGCAGATAGAAATGAATTACGAGAACGGTATTCCAAACAAATTCCACTATAATATGAATTGATGCAAAATTAAAAGAATCTCATACAAATTTTAAGGAAAGGAGTTGCCCCTTCATGAACACAGATAAAAACATAGAAATTCTTCGCCAAATGGTGGAGGACAGCAATCATATTGTTTTCTTTGGCGGGGCAGGCGTATCCACCGAAAGTAATATTCCCGACTTCCGAAGCGACGATGGTATTTACCAAAAAAAGGAATTCCCCTACCCGCCGGAAGTTATGCTCTCTCATGAATTTTATCTTGAACATACAAAATTGTTTTTTGAATTTTACCGTACGATGCTTTATCCCAATGCAAAACCAAACGCAGCCCATTTAAAATTGGCAGAATTGGAATATCAGAAAAAATTGGACGCCGTGGTAACACAGAATATTGACGGTCTGCACCAAATGGCGGGCAGTAAAAACGTTTATGAACTGCATGGTTCTGTAAAGCGGAATTACTGTGAAAAATGTCGCAGTTTTTACGATGAATCCATCATACTGGAAAGCGAAGGAATCCCTCAATGTCCACGCTGCGGCGGTACTGTAAAACCTGATGTAGTGCTTTACGGCGAAGGCCTCGACCAAAATGTCATCAGCGGCGCCGTCAACGCTATCGGTAATGCCGATATGCTGATCGTCGGCGGCACCTCCTTGGTGGTATATCCTGCAGCAGGGCTTGTTAATTACTATCACGGAGACCGTCTCGTTTTGATCAACCGTGATGTGACTTCCTATGACAGCAAAGCGAATCTTATTTTTCATGAAAATATTGGAGAAGTTCTTTCAAAAATTTGATGAATCACAGCAGTGCGAATCAAAATAAAATAAAATATTTCGCGCCTTTTTTGGGGATCTATTTTTTTATCGGCGTTTTAGCGGCTTTGGTCGCATGGTGTTTCTTATTTTGTATGGAGCACGGCATCGCTTTGATTTGGGAGCACGGCGCCGCAAAATTCAACTCTCCTTTCTATCCTTTGATCGTCTGTGGCTGTGGTGGAGCATTGATCGGCCTTTGCCAACGCCGTTTTGGAGTCTATCCTCGTCCCCTTTCGGATGTCATGAAATCCTTAAAAAGTCAAAAGGGTTATGGCAACCACCCTTTTTGGGGAATCTTGCTCTGTTCCTTATTGCCATTGTTTTTTGGCGGAAGCATTGGACCGGAAGCAGGTCTTACTTCCATAATTGCTGTATTGTGCTCCAAGTGGTCAAGCAATTTACGCTATGCCGGTCATGAATTAAAGAACGGTGCGGAAGCAAGCGTCGCAGCAGTATTGAGCGTGATTTTTAAATCACCTTTGTTTGGCCTGGCAGCCCCTTTGGAAGATGAAAAACAGACATTCCTCCTCCCTGGCAAACAACGGTTTCTTTTTTATTTGATGTCTGTTGCCGGAGGTTTCGCAACCTATCTGCTTTTATCTGTTTTTTTGGGGAACAATATCACTCTTGGTCGTTTTTCTGATTCCATTGTCACCTCGAATGAACTTCTTTGGTTCTTCCCTTTATGTTTTTTGGGCATAGCAATGGGAATATTCTATCAAAAAATGGAACAACTATCCCAAAAAGCTTTCCATCCGTTGGAGAACAAACCGGTACTAAAAGGAATCATCGGCGGACTTGTCCTTGCTGGTGCATATACAATCCTCCCTCTAACATTGTTTTCCGGCGAAGTAGAAATGAATGTCTTAATGGACAGTTGGCAACAAATGCCTGTTATCATATTGTTTCTCACTGCAATCGTTAAAGTGATTCTGACCTCCGTTTGCATTGCCTCGGGTTGGCGGGGAGGCCATATTTTTCCAGTAATATTTTCCGGGATCTGCGGCGGGTATGCCATGGCCGCATTGATGAAACTCGACGGAACATTTTCCGCAGCTGTGGTGGCATCGGCCTTCACCACAACAGTACTTAACAGCCCGTTAATTACCGTATGCGTTCTGGTGCTTTGTTTTCCTCTTCACGGCATCGTTGCAGTGATATGCTCTGCGGCATTTGCATCTTTGCCGAAGAAGGCTCTATTGAAAAGATCCCACAAAGTCAATTAAAGCGGGAGCATTATGCTCCCGCTTTTTCATTGCGCATACGATATATATTTTATTACATTACGATAGGTTCCGAAAATAGACTGTGGGCGTCATTGCCAGGGAAAATAAATATTTTGAGAGGCTTTTTTAACTGACGCGCATGGTCAATGGCATTTTTTGTCCCTCGGGAGCAACCATCCCACAGAGCAATCACAAGGTCTGCATAGGCCACAATTTCACGGTTGCGCATCAAAGGAGCAATACGGCCATAGGCGTCATAATCAGGATAAAAAATTTTCCGAGGGATCCCCTTGCGGCGGGCATATTCCTCCGCCAGAGAATCAATTCCGCGCGCACCACCGGAAACAAGTTCGGTTACCACTTCACAATCAAGGTATTCCGCAATATTGATATTCAGATTTCTTGATCCTACGACGGCAACCTTCATGGAAATCTCCTCCTTTGGTTTATTATAACACAATATTAAAAAGAAGAGAAGCCCGCAATTGCGGGCTTCTCTTCTTTTGAGTCCCTTTTAATGATATGACTCATCGAAAAATTTCGCCAAAAGACTTTTACCATCGGGAAATAGCAGACCTTGCTCTTTGGCCCGGGCTTCGTCGTGGACTACAGAGCCATCCAGAGAATGATAGCGACTATCAAAAATTACAAAAGGAATGGGATCTCTGCTGTGCGTGCGGATAGCTAAAGGTGTAGGATGATCCGGCATTACCATCATACGATAATCCTCACCCATGACTTTGCATGCTTCCAGGATGGGAACGATTGTTTCATTATCAATACGTTCAATGGCGCTGATTTTTTTATCCATTTTCCCCTGGTGCCCACTTTCATCCGGTGCCTCTACATGGACGAAGATAAACTCGCCGCCACCTTTTAAATAGGCCGCCGCCAACTCTCCTTTCCCACGAAAGTCTGTATCTACGCCGCCGGTAGCAGTGGAAAGATAGAGGATATCCATGTCCGCACTGATGCCAATACCGCGAATTAGATCGACACCGCTGATGACGCCGCCTTTCAATCCGTAACGTTGTTCAAAAGAAGGCAAGGTGGTTTTTTCTCCAGGGCCCCAAAGCCAGAGAGCATTGGCGGGTAATTCCCCTTTGGCTACCTTTTCTTGATTATAAGGATGATTCTTCAAAATTTCATGGGCCTTTTTCATATAATCAATGGCAGCGTCGGCACCGCTTCCCTGAGGCAGATGATCTCCGATCCTCTCTCCCATAATCTCATGGGCGGGATCAAAAATAGTATCCAGGGGACCTCCGTGCCACAAAAGAATATTGCGAAAAGAAACGCTAGGATGAACACTGAAAATCTCGTTATCAAGGGCTTTTTGCACATCGGCAATAAGTTTTGCCGCATCGTCCGTAGTGACTTCCCCACCACAGTAATCCAGAAGACGCTTGTCCTCAAAATTTTCTTCGTCACTCAAAGCGACAAGATTCGCTCGTAAGGTGATATCGCCGCATTCCAAAGGAACACCGGCAGAAATTGCTTCCAGGGAGGAACGGCCTTTATAGAACTCCTTGGGGGGATACCCCAATACCGAAAGGTTCGCGACATCAGAGCCAGGAGAATATTCTGGAGGTACGGTTTGGCAAAGGCCAGTAATGCCCCCTGCCGCCATAGCGTTGATATGAGGCTTATTCGCAACCGCCATAGGCGTTTTATTACCGAGCGCTTCAATGGGCCAGTCTGCCATACCGTCGGCAAGAATTAGGATATACTTCATACAATCACTTCTTTCATTCAATCAAAATGGTATGTATCCACCATATCAAAGAATTTTTTTATTATTATACCAGAAATTATAAAACCTGAAAAGTAGTCGCTGTGGTAAATTATCGACGAATCCATTGATCAAAGAACTACTCAGCTGTAAAATGCTGAGTAGTTCTTGATAAAATCAACAATCAAAATATTCTAATATTATTTGTTAACAGCGTTTTTGCGCTTGCCAAAAGAATGGAAAGCATTGATGATCAAAAGAACCAAAGAACCAATTGCAAGAATCAAACTGACTTGTATCATTGTTCCGTTGCCGATGCTTTGTAAAAACGTTGTAAGATATGTCGTAAGAAACATTCCCAACCCTAAAAAGGCAGACGAAAGACTCAACGCAAACGGAACTTGCTTTTCCGGCACAATCACAGCCAGATGAGTTTGATAGTAGGACATAATCAGTCCGTTTGCAATCCCGTCCAAAGCCATCGCAATACCGGCTCCCACCAGGTTGGGAACAAAAGCGAATAAAGCATATGTGATTGCAATACAAGCAAAAATGATTATGGGAAGGTATTGCTTACACTTTCCATATAACGGGCCAAAAGTAACACACGCCACAAATGTTCCAATGGTCAAAACAGTAGAAAGGATTCCGGCAACAGCAGCGTTACCGATCGCCGTTTCCACCACATACATCGAAATTTGATAATACATGACGCAAATGATCATTGCTCCAAGGCAGTACAACACCAAGTCAAAAAGCACAGGTCCCCAGGGCATCTTTTGGTTTTCGCTTACAGAGCGATGTTGTTGTTCTTCTGCATCGTGAGCCCCCCGATCGGTTTCCAGCGGTGTTTTTCGGGGAAGAAAGATGAAAATCATAATAAGAATTGGCAATGCGATCAAATAAATCCGAAATACATATTCCCACTGGATGGTAGCGACAATCCCTGCCACAATGCTTAAAACCGCCCCGATCCCGGACATTCCGGCATTCCAAATACCAATCATGGAACCTAATTGTTTTTCATCATGGAAAATATCTGCCATGATTGCCATACAAACTGGCGCCACAATGCCCACTGCGACACCGACAATGGCACGCATGACTGCCATATAAACAGCATTTTCAATGGCAATACCGAAAACCGCTCCAATCGTAAATATTACAACACCGATGATCAGCAATGTCTTTTTCCGCATGATTGCCATAAGTTTTCCGACGATAGGAGCGACAAAAATACCAATTAAAGCAGGCCCGGAAAGAATAAAATTAAGGACTCCCATACTCGTATCGGAAAAGTGGCCATACATACTTTCCGCAGCGGGAATAATTACCATATCCCCCATGGGCACAAGGGTAGCAAAGATCAGTGCGACCATTACCAGCACTTTTCTTCCATTACTAAGTTCATGGTTGACGTCTGTCATGGTACATCCCTCCTTTCTTTATGGATCACGAGAAGGCGGACCTTCGCCTTCTCGTGATTATATACACATTCGTTACTGATAACGCTTTTCAGCCTCAGCCATGATTTCGTCAAGTTTTGCTAAAGTTTCAGCAGATAAGGGTTTTTGGGGGCCTTTTGCCAGAATTTCACG
>NBJMC04201__coassemble_1830_pt1 | contig 10476 bp, 10 predicted proteins | sample NBJMC04201__metabat2_high_PE_023 | metagenome-assembled genome bin NBJMC04201
TTCCATACAAAAGCAGCCACATCTTCCTATTTTCAAAACGCCTAAGTCAGAATAAAATATTCCGATCGTGTGTTTGTATTAGAATCTTTGATTTTGATTTGGATTGCATATATTCAATGTACTCCATGCCCCAAATTCTGATACTTTCCAATACGTGAGCAAATTTATTTCCGATTTCACCGAAAGGATATTCTACCTTTGGAGGAATTTGGGGATTCCCAGTGTGAATCTTCTGCCTCAAACTGTTTTAACTGCGTTGATAAATTTGCGTGTGTCATTTTTGGCATTTTCCTTTGCAACGTATGAAATCGGACCGGGCCATCACTCAAATGATGCAAAACCCAAATAGCCCATTTCCCTTGTATTAACCTTTGGGCCGTGGCAAATGGGCATATACCAAACCAATTATGATCCATAAATTACTCCTTTCGGTATCTTTAGAGATACTTAAATCGCACTTGAATTCAACAAAACTGGTCGAACAATAAAAGTACGATATTTTTTTATAAATAATACTGAAAGGGGCAAGTAACTATGGAACCGCTGGAGAAAGTGAATGCTTTTTTAACGCAGGCAAAACTTTTTATCTGACCATGATTGATAATAATGATAAATCAAAATGCCGACCGATTGCCTTTCCCATCGCAACGGGAGGGCAATTGTATTTTGGTATCGGTAATTTCAAAGAAGTTTACAAGCAAATACAACAAAATTCCAACATAGAATTTTGCACGACCGTAGGTAAAGAATTCTTAAGCTACTTCGGAAAAGCTGTTTTTGAAAAAGATGATACCATTACTGAAAATATACTTGCTTCCGCGCCGTCTATGCAAAAAATTTACAATGAAAAAACCGGTTACAAGTTAGCTATTTTTTGTGTGAAAAAGCAACCGCAGAATTTAGAACTATGTTGGGAATCAAGGAAGCTTATACTTTTGACTAACGACCTCATACAAAGAGGGCGTAATGCAACTGAAAATCAATATCGCTTTATGATGACGTTATAGATGCGTTGACTTTTGATCTCGGACCAAAACGGAGCGACAGCAAAATGTTGTCGCTCCGTTTTTGATTTCCCATGCAAAAATTATACAAATATTGATACCATATGCAGAAATTGCGCATGATAAAAAATTTTTACAAAAAATGAATTTAATTCACTGACTTTAATTCAATGAATATGATACAATAAATCTATGAAGTCCAAGGAGGTGATAACATGACAAACCGACAACTTGCCGCCCTTGAAACCAAAAGGAAACTATTGGAAGCGGCTAAAAAAATCATATGCGAAAAGGGACTTACCAATACATCTGTCGGAGAAATCACAAAGGCCTGCGGCGTTGCAAACGGCACTTTTTATACATATTTCAAACGCAAAGAAGATGTTCTTTTTGCGCTGAGCCGGGAAATCTTCCAAGAAATTCTCGAAAAAGCACAGAGTCACAACGGCACCTTCATGGAACGTCTTGTACTTTTTATGATGGACTTTTCCGGATATATCGAAAAAAGCGGTTTAAAGCTCTGCCAGGAATGGGTGCGTAACACTGTGAACCCGGATCTTGTGGAAAACGCAGACGATAAAAATAAGCTGCATATGGACATTGATTCGATCAGACATTTGGTTGAGCAAGGAATTGAACGAGGAGAGCTGAAAACAGACACTCCCGTTGATGTGATTGCCCATACTTTGATCGACGTACTTTACGGAGAAATGTTATGTTGGGATATGTCCGGCGGCGCCTATAGCTTTGAAGCACGTACAAAGGAGTTTTGCGATACATTTTTAAACGCGATCATAACTCCATATTTAAATTACAGAAAGGACGAGTGATACTTCATGAGAATTGAAACGACGACATTGAACGATGGTGTAGAGATTCCCGTATACGGGTTTGGAACCTTCCAGATCCCCGCTGACGGGAGCACTTACAAAGCCGTCAGAGAAGCCATTAACCTCGGTATTTACCATATTGACACCGCTGCCGCATATTTTAATGAGCAGGAGGTTGGAAAAGCGGTTCGCGAAAGCGGGGTCCCGAGAGAAAATATTTTCCTGACAAGCAAGCTCTGGCTCCAAGATTACGGCTACGAAGCAGCGACAAAGGGAATTGATATTTCCCTGCGCAAATTGGGCGTCGACTACATTGATCTCTACCTGATCCATCAGCCCTATGGCGATGTGCCAGGCGCATGGAAAGCAATGGAGGAGGCAAAAAAAGCGGGGAAAATCCGTTCCATTGGCGTAAGCAATATGACCCCCAAGATCTGGAACGATTTCGTACCGCAGTTTGAAACGACACCTTCTGTCAATCAGGTGGAATTTAATCCCTATTACCAACAAAAAGAGCTTCGGAGCATGATGGCGAAGGACGGCGTTCAGCTGGAAGCTTGGGGACCGCTGGGACAAGGAAACAAAAAAATGCTCGCCGATCCCGTGATCGCCAAGATCGCCGAAAAACACCATAAGAGCATCGGCCAAATCATCCTGAGATTTGAAATCCAGGAGGGTGCGATCATTTTCCCTAAATCCGTCAACCCGGACAGAATCAAAAGCAATATGGAAATCTTTGATTTCACTCTTACAGACGAAGAAATGGCGCAGATGAGAGACCTCGACACCGGCAAAGGCGCTCACGATCCAGACGCGCCGGGAGTTGCGGAATTCCTACTTGGGGCCTTTGACGTTCATGCCAATGATTGATGAAGGAGGACGACCATGGAATATCGAAAATTTTATAACGGAGTAAAAATCCCCATGCTCGGATTTGGAGTATTCCAGATCCCCGAATATGAGAATGCAAAAAACGCTGTTCTTACGGCGCTCAAAACAGGTTATCGTTTGATCGATACGGCACAAGCCTATATAAATGAAAAGGCCGTCGGCGATGCCATCAAAGAGAGTGGAATTCCGAGAGAAGAGATCTTTATTACGACGAAACTGTGGATCCAAGATTTCTCTTACGAAAGAGCCATCAAAGCGACAGAAACTTCCATGGAGCGGCTTGGCGTCGATTATATCGATCTTATGTTGCTCCATCAGCCCATGGGCGATTACATCAACGCCTGGAAGGGTCTGGAAAAACTCTACAAAGATGGCAAGTTGAAGGCGATTGGTATGGCAAACTGCTATCCCCATGTACTTGCCGATCTCTGCGAAACTTTTGAGATCAAACCAATGATCAACCAGGTAGAGATCCATCCATTTTTCCAGCAACAGATGAATCTTGATACGATGAACGAATACGGTGTTGTGCCGGAAGCATGGGGCCCCTTTAACGAAGGGATGCACGATTTCTTTACGAACCCGATTTTAGCGGAAATTGGCGAAAAATATGGGAAGTCTGTCGCCCAGGTGGCGCTCCGCTGGAATATCCAACGCGGCGTTGTGGTAATTCCTAAATCCGTTCATGAAGACAGGATCAAAGAGAACTTTGACGTGTTTGACTTCTCATTGTCTCAAGAGGATATGGAAAAGATCAAAATGATGGATCTTGGACACAGTGAAATTGTAAATCATTTTGATCCCCAATGGATCAAAATGTTACACTCTATAAAACTCTAAGCGATTTTAGGATTCGTCCAAAATGACTAAAACGGAGTAACAGCATTTTGCTGCCGCTCCGTTTTGGCTACCTATCTTATAAAAAATCTTGTCGTCAGTTTTCCAATCAATATCCTCAAATCGTTCCAACCAATCTACAGCACTTTAAATGTGCCACTCGGTTTGATTCCTCTCTTGCTTTGTCAACGACATCAAAACAATTAAGCAAATTGCGAGGAAATAATGATCATTTCCAGAAATTATGGACTGATGACAAAAAAGGGACCAATGTAAACAGAATGTGATATCGGAGATATTTACAGCCACATTCCAGATGATTATATCATTTCACCCTTATTTTTTTCTAAAAACAAGGTTCTTTTCATAAAAAAGTCTCGCAGGTAATTTATCTGCGAGACTTTAAAGTTATATATCCGTATTAAAAAAAACATTTTCAAATGGTAGCATTTGTCCATTATAGACATATTCATGCTGATTTTCAAAGCTTGCAATCATTTCCTGAGGAGTACCGTCAAAAACAATCGCTCCTTTTTCCATACAGAAAATACGCTCTCCCAATTTAGCAGCCTCCCTCAAATCATGAGTAATAAAGACAATTGTCAGTTGCAGTTCCTGATGAAGATTCAGCATTTCATTTTGAAGCTTTGTACGAGTAATCTCGTCCAAAGCACCAAACGGTTCGTCCATGAGAAGAATTCTTGGAGAAGCTGCCAAAGCTCTGGCAACGCCGACTCGTTGCTGTTGCCCACCGGAAAGCTCGGCTGGATAGCGTTCTAAAATTTCTTCACTGAGTCCGACCGTTTTGATCATCTTTTTCGCAATAAGATCACTTCTTTTTTTATCATATTTCAAGATATCTGGAATAAACGTAATATTCTTTTTTACATTTAAGTGAGGGAACAGGCCAATACTTTGAATAACATATCCAATTCTACGCCTTAATTCAATTTGGTCGATGGCGGAAATATCCTGTCCATTGATATAAACTGCGCCTTGATCGGGATTTAGCAATCCATTGATCAATTTCAACATCGTCGTTTTTCCGCAACCTGAACTCCCGATCACTGTAATAAACTCGCCTTCACGGATTTCAAAACTGACATCCTTTAAAGCAGTATGGTTTCCGTAAGATTTCCAGACATTTTCAAATCGAATGATACTGTTTTTTATTTCTGCTTCATTCATCTTTGATCAATCCTTTTTGTTTTAAAAAGTTCGCGGCAACCTTTTGCGGATCTTCTCCATAAATGTCCACCGCAGCATTCATTGTGCGCATTTCTTCATTGGAAATCATGCCATTTAACTTTTGCAGGGCATTGCCCAATTCCGGGTACTTTTCCAAAATTTCATTACGAATCACCGTACCACACATAGCTGGTGGAAAATAGTTTTTATCATCTTCCAATTCCACAATATCGGGGTTTTCCATCCTTCCATCGGTTCGATAGATCGTGATGGCATCGACTTGATGATCAAGGAGCGCGTTATATTTTAGACTAAGGTTCATTTCTTTTATTTCTTTGAATGTAAAACGATATATTGTCTGAAATCCGTCATATCCGTCTTCTCTTTCAAAAAATTCATAACCAGCACCAAAAATAATGTGATCGCTGACAGCTGCAAGATCCGAAAAAGTTTTTATCTGATACTTCTCTGCTGTTTCTTTTCGTATAGCAATACTATATGTATTATCAAAGCCATAGAAACCCAGCCATTGCATATCATACTTTTTTTGATACTGCTTCTGCAATTCTTCGTGCATTTCTCCGGTATCATGGGTCACCGGTTCTTTCAGCACCGTCATCCAGGCAGTACTGTCATATTCCGCATAGAGATCAAAATCCCCTTTCTCCATAGCCGGCATAATGATACTTGTTTCTCCGGCAATGCCCGAAGTTAATTCCACATCCAAATCGGTATATTCCTCTACTATGGCTTTTAATATTTCTCCCAAAATATATTGTTCCGTAAAATCTTTCGCTGCGATCTGAATATCAGCGTTATTTTTTGAGCACCCGGAGAGAAGTCCCCCGGCACAGATCAATGCGATCATGCAAATTAGTACAATAATTTTTTGCCTCATGATAGTACCCTCCTCTTCATACGTAATATGTCATCATATTTATATCAACCTCCTTTTCTTCTTAAGATGTTTTTCGTACGCGCCGATTAGAAAATCCAAAAGAATCGCCAATAATGCGATTAATAAACTTCCGGCAACAGTCATAGTCTGATTGTTGGTAGTGATTCCCCTATAAATGGCAAGTCCCAAGCCACCAGCACCTATATAAGAAGCGATCCCTGCCAAGGAGATAGTCATGACAACCATATTACGGAATCCAGCCAAAATGACTGGCAAAGCAAGCGGAAATTTGACCTTATAGATTAGTTGGAAACGGGTACATCCCATTCCCTTTGCCGCTTCAATCATACTGGCGTCAATTTCTGTCATGCCAGTATAAGTGTTGCGTATGATCGGCAATAAGGCATAGATGATCAATGCAATCACTGCCGTAGTATTACCAATACCAGAGACGGGGAGCAAAAAACCCAGTAAAGAAATACAAGGAATCGTATAAATGATATTACAGAATCCTAAAACAAACTTCGAAGACTCTTTATACTCACTGATTGCAATACCGAAGAATAGACCGATCACCGTGGCAACGATGATTGCAATCCCCGAAAGGTAGAGATGCTGCCACGTTAATTCTAAAAACCAATCAAAGCGGTCGGTATAAAGAGATAATAATGTATCCATAGTGCATCCCTCTTTTCGATTTATCTAGAAATGATCTTTTACAAAGCAACTTAGCGGGTAGCGTTCATGCTATCCGCTAAGCTGTTTAACAGCTAGTTTTCGTAGGCGATACTTTTTAAAACTCATTATCACATAATTACTTACCCCAGAACAGCGTTTCGGTACTCATCGGGCAAAAGCTTTTCAATAATTTTTTTACGGCCGCCAGTTAAATCCGGCAATTCATATTCCTCGATTCGTTTTTTCCAAGCCTCTGTCAAAAGATCTTCACAAATCGGCTCGCCATTTTTAACCCAGTTATTATGAATATCGCGAATATCATATTTAGGTTCATAGAATTCCTTCCGATAAATGGGCAATGTTCTGCCAAGATAGCTGCCGGTAGGTCCCTTTTTCTTGATTTCTTCAAAACGGAAAGTTTCTTCGTTTACTTCGTAACCTTCCATCAAGTGACGGCATTTAATGATATCCTCCTCATCCCAAATGAATTTTTCATAACACATGGTATTCATACAGTCCATGGGACCGCAAGCCATGTTGAGAATATCCGCATGGAGCAAATGGGGACTGAGATGATTCATAAATCCCTCGGCACCGCATTGGATATCCAAAACTTTGGATTCTCCGGTGCCAACGCCGCTTTGGAGCGGAAAGCCATAGTAATCAGCCATCATCTTGGAGGTAGCACAAGCCCACATTGCTTCGATTCCGCCATAAGCAGGTCCCATATTTTTCATATCATTCGATGAGAATCTGGTACAATAAAGGATCGGCGCCCCTGGGCGTAGCAATTGAGAATATACAATGGCAGCCAGCACCATGGCATTGCCAATGGTGTAAGCTCCGGCCATAGTCTGGGGACCGGAAGCACCTAACATGACGCCGCTAACGACAGTACATGGCTGGCCGGCTGTACAAAGTACCGACATAGCTTCACAGATATCTTTTGCCAATTGCATTGGACCAACAGTGCAAGTAAGACCATGCATAATAGGTTTATCATACATTCCATAAAAATCTTGCATGGTTTTGAAGCACTCTTCCACAACATCCTTACCGCCTAAAACCATACCGTGCATGGGTTTTTTACAGTAACGCAATGCGACGCCGAGGCCGTATTGATTCCTGACTTCAGGAGCGACATAGGAAATATCAATAATATTAGGATTGGAAATGGCAATGACATCACTGGTTTCAGATAATTTATGGAAGTTGACCAAATGATCGTGGCTGGGGGTATCATATTTCCCTTCTTTACGGATATAGATAGGTCCATCAGTGGAATCACATTTTAAATCCCCCTCACCAATGGTGATATAACCACCGTCCCTGTCATAAAGGCGATATGTACGAGGAACCGTTTTCAGGACTTCTTCCAACATCTCCTTGGAAATATAAACGATTTCACCGTCTACCTTTGCACCGTGTTTCTTAAATAATGCAACCGTTTCCGGAGAGTGAAAAGCCGCACCGACTTCACTAAGGATTTTTACGCTCATTTCATGGATGTTTTCTGCATCTTGTTTCGTACCAATGGAGTAATTTAGTTTCATAGTACCAACTCCTTTCTGTGATAGGTAAAGTAGTAATGTTTCAGGCGCGTTTGACCTGTTTCGCTTGGTTTCTCGCTTCGATTTCCTCCGCTCTGACTTCAGCGATGGTTTCCCTGTTCCGTGTACGGAAAATCAAAGAACTGACGATTCCGATCATACCGAAGACAGCAAGCATAATAAAGATATTTCTCCATGCCATTTCCATGGGAAGATTATCCAGCCACCGACCAATAATAGGAGGCAGTACGGCATCGGTTGCATAAATTAATGTTGCATAAAAACCAATGGCAGAACCGGTAAGATTCATCGGAACGCGACATTCTCTCATGGGAGCATACATTTGACCGCGGAAAGCCCCGGTTAAAATTATCTCAATGGCAATCACAATGAGGAAAACCCACATCATAGAGGTGTTTTTCGGTAAGAATATGAAAAACAAAGCGATGATAGTGAGACAGATATTGAGGAACAGAATAACTTTGCTGGGACCAAATTTGTCTCCAAGCCAACCTACTGTAAAGTTGCCCACCGGCTTAAACCACTGATTCATTAAACCAACGTAAGCCGCAATGGCAACGGAAAGTCCAAATGCCGTTGTACCAAAAGTCCCCATATAGGAACCAATGACGCTGCCGACAGTATAACCACCCATAGCCATAAGACCGACGAGCCAAATATTTGGATCTTTGAGACACCGTACCAAAAGCTTAAAGGGATTCTCCTGATTGATTACATCTTCTTCTGAAGATTCATCTTTGCCGCCAAAAGCAAAGAAGGCAAGGATCCCAAAAATAATAAGCAAGGCGGCATACATCCACATGACGAAACGAAGGCCGGAAACGGAATTATTAAATTGAGAGAACATGAATACAGCAAAGGTGGCGGCAACAATCGAAAATACACTTCTTGTGCCTTCCATTGCACCAAAACTTTTACTCTCTGAGCCTACAGCGCGACCAAATTGCCTTGTCAGCTTTAGGAAAGAGCCCCAGAATGTAAGGGTCGTAGACGCGCCCATAATTGCATAGAGAGCCAAACTGATCCCGTAATTTGGGAAAAGTCCCAGTGCAAAGTTACATAAACCGGTTACAATAAAAGATATCGTAACCAAAAGTCGGGGGTGGATTTTATCAGCTAAAATACCGCCGATAAAATAGGTAAGACAGGAGACCGTTAATGCGACAGTGGACATAAATCCAAATTGAGTGTTGGATACCGCAAACGCCATAGTGAAGGCGTCATAGAAACTGCCGCGGCAAAACAGAATATAGAAAATCGCATTTGAGCCACATCCTAAGATTAAAAATTGGATCACCTGTCGACTTTGTAATTTACTTGCCATAAGCTCTCACCTTCTCCTGATTAACGAATTGAGGTGTTTTCCCAAAGATTGGGAGATGCTTTCATTCAGTAATTCTCCACAAAGCAACGCAATGAATTCCTCATTTATTTGACAAGTGCCCATTCTCGACAAATTGCCACGCCTTCTTGAGGATTGGTTGTCCAAGCATCGGCTCCTGCGTCTTTGCAGGCTTGATCGGTAACAGGGTTCCCGCCCAAAATCACATGAACATTATCTCTGATCCCAGCATCTTTTAATGCCTGCACCGTATCTTTCATCGAGTCTATGGCCAATGTCAAAATACCGCTGAGACCGATAATTTTCGCACCATTTTCTTTCGCCGCTGCAACAATATCTTCAGGAGCGACATCAACGCCGAGATCTACCACTTCAAAACCGGCCGCCCCCATCATGGCTTTGACAATGTTTTTACCAATGTCGTGAATATCGCCGGCAACGGTACAGAGGATAATTTTACCAAGGTCTTCAGAGCTGTCCGCAGCAAGGAGCGGACGAAGCGCTTCTGTTGCTTGGCCCATCAACTCCCCTGCAAAAATCAAATCTCCGACAAAGTAATCGCCCTTTTCAAACATTTCTCCTACAATTCCCATTCCTTCTTGGCAGGCGGCAATGGCTTGACCGGCATCACCTTGGGTTTCTACAACCTCGTTGATGATATTCATTGCCGTTTCGTCATCCATTTCACTAATAGCTGTTTTTAATTTTTCAAAATCCAACATACTGAAAACCTCCTTTGATTTTTATTGACACCAATCTTCATTCAGATCATTTGGAACCAAATTTGCCTTGACGGTAAGCGCGGTTATATTTACGGCAATATTTATCCCGGTCGAGCAATACTTCCACCGCATAAAGCGTTCCGCACATATCTCTGTTCTCCGGATCCATAATTGCCGCATCCATACCGACGGACAAGGCCAAAGCTAGAAAATTCATGTTTACAATTTTCCGATAAGGCATACCGTAAGAAATATTAGAGAGACCCGATACGGTTTTAACCGTGGGATAAGCTTCTTTAATTTGCCGCACTGCTTCCATAAAAGAAAGCATACAGTCGCTTACCGCGGATAAGGATAGGACAAGAGGATCAATAAAAATGCGATCCGGTGCAATATCATAATGAGCGGCTTCCTCAATCAACCCTTTTGCAATGGCTACTTTTTTATCCGCAGTTTCGGGGATACCGTTGTTATCGCAGGTAAGGGCGATCACTTTCCAATCGGTGCCCTTTAAT
>NBJMC04201__coassemble_1888_pt1 | contig 10236 bp, 9 predicted proteins | sample NBJMC04201__metabat2_high_PE_023 | metagenome-assembled genome bin NBJMC04201
TTTGTTCTCGGATCAAGATGGAAGCGGATATTGAGGCTTTTTCTATATCCATTTTCCATTTACACAATTCCCGCCTTTTCAAAGTTCTTCCGTACAACGGCCTTACCAATAAACGCACCGATTACTCCGCACACAAAGCAGAGCAGAATAATGACTGGATATGTAGCGGGAGTTACGAGCGTAAACAGAGTATCGGCAAAAGAAGCATCAAATCCGCTTTCAATCAGACTTTGCTTGTAAGAGTCTGCTGTGAGAATGAGGGGAAGATAACTTGCACTAACCCAAAGATTGAATACGCCGCAACTGATAACGGTTTTTTTCCAACTTTTATATTTCCCGGACTTGGCAATCAGATCTGCAATCACTCCTGCCGCAATACAAACAGGTGCGCCAAGAAAGCCCATGCCAAAGATAAACAACAGGATTGCAACAATAACCGATGTTATTGTAAGCATCCCAAACTTTTCGATCCGCGCATAGTAGAGCATCATCGGAATACCTGTGACAATCGGGATGAGAACGGCATAACCGGCGACAACAAACGGGGATAGAAATCCGAGATACATGATAACCATCTGCACAACCCACAGGATTGCGGTAAAGATACCAATGGTGATGAAGTCTCTTGCCTTTAGTTTCTTTTCATTCATGAGAATGTCCTCCTAACTTTTCATTGTGGTTAGGCTTTGCTAACCACAATGAAGTATAGCACACCGTTCATCTGTACTTCTATCCCTATATCAGCATTTTAGCCCCATATAGCAACGAGTTTTAACTTGACAAGGAATCAAAATAAGACGATAATAGTTGTGACGATTCCATATCGCAAGAAATAGTAGCTAAAAAAGGGGCGGTGTAATGGGTGAAATATTAAATCAAATGCTTGAAAACTATTTGGTTTCATCAAATGTGCAGTTGCAAAAAGGGCCGGATAGCCTGTCATTCACAATCAATTCGGCAGAGGGCATCAGTAAAACAACCCTTTTCAATATTCTGCCATATATGCACCTGATTTTCTTTGACATTCACGCTCGTTCTTTGCCGGGAGAAATCGCAGAAAATGCTGTGTATCACCCTATGCAGTTTAATTATTGTGTGGGTGGCCGGATTGAAATGCTTTTGGATGACAATTCTTATATTTATCTCAAAGAAAAAGATTTTTGCATCAGCAGGCAGACCTCGCAAAGCGAATCTTATTTCCCTACGAAGTATTATCACGGTATTACCATGTATTTTGACCCTGATTTTTTTACAGAAGCCAACTCCAATGTGGATAATCTTTTTAATTTGAACTTGTCGCAACTGTCAGAAATCTACTTTGAAAAAAAGGATACATACATCGCAGAAGCCAGCAGTGAAATGGGAAAAATCCTTGAGCGGTTATGGCAGTTCTATGAAACACCATCTCCTTTTCATATGAAACTTTGTGTCTTGGAGTTGCTACATCTACTGTTAGATGCAGGAAATGTTGTCAAGGAAAAAACTCTAACCTTCTATACCAGCGTACAAGTGGAAATTGCGAAAAAGGCAGAGCAGATATTAACCGCTGATTTGAAACAGCATATTCCCATGAAACAGATTGCACAACAATTCGGCGTTAGTGAAACAAGTTTGAAAAATTACTTTCGAGGAGTATATGGAAAAAATGTTTCCGACTATCTGCGTGATTTACGTATGAGCATGGCAGAAAAGTTATTAACTGAAACCACGCTATCCATATCTGAAATCGCTTCACAAATTGGATATACAAAACAAGGGAAGTTTGCCGAAGTATTCCGTCAACAATTTCAGATGAACCCTCTGGAATATAGGCGAACTAAAAAAATTCAAAAGCTGTGAGATTACAGATTGGCAAGCAATGCAAACATATACATGTTTTGCGATTTTGGCCGGATTGCACCGGCCAAAATGCTTGTTGAGGGATTCCCCCCAAGCCCCCAAGATCGTCCCCATTCGGTGACGGCTGCGCGTCCTGCGGACGCTGAAAAATTTTAAGAAGCAAAAGAAAACCTCTATGCAAATGGTTCGTCCATTCACATAGAGGTTTCATATTTCCCGTTCACTTGGCATAGGTTAGTATTTTCGCAATACTTCTTTATGCTCCTCTGCCATTTCATTCGGGTTCTTTTTATTGGTTCACTCTTTATGTCCAGTCAAATCAGAGTTATCATCAGCTTGATCTGATGGAAATTCCTTACATAATGTGTGGGGTGGACCAAAATCCTCTCGGAGCCAAATACAAATGGAGATCATGAAAAGAACTATCAAAACTAGAATGGGGACACTGGTCAACACCGAAGAAAGTTTTACAACATCCATCCCACCCACCAAAAGTAAAGCAATGGTGGCGAAAAAGATGAACAAAGCCCAGAAGATCCGAAGCCACCGTTTCGGTTCCGCGGAATATCCCACTTCCGCACTGGTCACATTCGCCACGGTATAGGCCGCGGAATCAATACCCGTCGCTTGGGCAATGATCAAAACCGCGACAAAAAAAGGAATAAATACCCGAGCAAAAGGAACCGTTTCAAGGATTGCATAGATCACTGCGGGCCCTCCTTGGTCATTGAGAATGGAGACAAGATCTATCCCCAGATCAAAATAAACATGTTGGCCATAGCCACCCAAAATCGCAAAAATTAAAATCGTACCGCCACCGGCGGCCAAAATCATGTTCAAAAGAAATGCCTTGATGGTGCGACCTTTGGAAATACGCGCCATAAATAATCCAATATAAATCGCCCACGAAGTCCACCAGGCCCAATAAAAAACTGTCCATGTCTGGGGAAAGCCGGAACTGCCAATGGAGTCCGTATAAAAACTCATACGGAGAAAATTCTGAATCATAATGCCAAAGGAATCAAAAAAATATGAAATAATCCACATGGATGGTCCGATGACAAACAAGTAGATAATCATAACAATGAACATTACCATATTGATATTGGACAACTTGGCAATCCCGGAATAAATCCCGCTGTAGCAACTATAAGTGTAGATACAGGTGAAAATTCCGCCGATAATAAATTGCAGCCACAGGCCGTCGGAGATCCCGAGATACTGGGAAATGATGCCTGAAAGCATCGGAAAAACAAAGCCTAATGATGTGGCGAATCCTCCGATCATACCAATTACGACCAACACATCTATGAAAATACCGAGTTTTCCTCGGGCGTAGCCTTTTAAAACGCCGCCACAGGCATAGCTGGCTTTGAAATGGTATTGTCGGCGGTTATAGTAACAGTAGGCAAACACAATCCCGGGAACGGCAAAAATCGCCCAGGGCGTGATGCCCCAATGGAAATATGTGTACGCCATGGACCACTCACGTGCGGACTGAGAAAAGGGCTCGATACCAAAAGGAGGTTCGGAAAGATAACTGATAGGCTCTACACATGCCCAATAAATTGCTCCCGCGCCAATACCGGCACAAAAAAACATTGCAATCCAGGTAAAAGTGGAAAACTCCGGTTTGTCTTCTTTGGCGCCAAGTTTCACATTACCGTAACGACCGAAGATCAACCAGGCAGAGAAAAGAAGACAGACAAAGGCAATACCTTCAAACATCCAGTCGCAGCCATAACTGACCAGATCCATCAGCCAATCGACTGCTCCTTGGGCTTTGTCCTGAAAAATGATCAAAGGTCCATAAAAAAGCAAACAAAAAACGACTGATAAAATAAAGATTGGTTTATGCACTTGGGCGAGCTGTTCTGTTGCCATATTTTTTCCATTCTTTTTCATCTGTTTACCCCTTTCAGATAGGAAAGATACATCAATTGATGATGTATCTTTCTACGCTGACGACTTAAAAACTAGTTACAGATATTCTGTTTATTTCTCTTCCACAATTTCCGCGGCAGGTTCCGCACTTTTTTCACTCACTTCCGGAATGTCCAGCTGAACATATTCTTCTTTTCTCTGATAACCTTCAAAGGATTCCACTTCTCCTTTATCATTTCGAATCATCCAACCTTTGCGCACTTCTTTGATAAAAGCAGCCACCATCAAGGTAATAACAATGACGGCAGGGATTGAACCGACAATGGTAACGGATTGCGCAGCGGAGATACCGCCAATCAATAACAGAGAAATTGCAATTGCACCGACTCCGAGAGACCAGAACACACGGTTCCAACGAGGCGGTTCATCGTTGGGGCCAAGAGATTTGGACGTAACCATTGCCATACCATAAACATTACCGTTTAAAAGTGTTTGCATGGACATAAAACCATAAATCATCAAAATAGGATAGAGAAATTTAATGAAGGGAATATGATCCCAAAGGGATACGATGGCTTCCCCTTGACCAGCAGTGGCAATAATATTGGCGAGGTCCACAGCTTCGGTTTGCTGGATATAAATGGAATAATTCATGAAGATACCGAAAAAAAGCCAAGATCCGATCGTTTGAGCCAAAAGCGCGCCGATTACCAACTGGCGAACGGTACGGCCTCTGGAGATTTTCGCGAAGAAGAGCCCTGTCTGGAATGCCAGAGCCAAATACCAGCACCAGTAGAAAACAGTCCAAGCTTGCGGCGTACCGGAACCGGCAAAAGTATCGGTATTTAAGGTAAGGCGGAGAACATTATTGAGATAGACGCCGACATTATCTACGAAAGCATTCAAAAGATAGGATGTAGGTCCTACAAACAAGAGGAAAATCAATAAACCAAAACCAATGACCACGCGGACATCGCTAAATATTTTTAATCCCTTCCCCACACCTGAAGCAAGAAGAATTGCCATGACCACCGACCAGAGGATGATAACAAAAGCTTGAGCAGCAAAGGAAGGTTGCGTACCAAAGACACGGGAAATAATTCCGAACAACGTTGGTACGTTTACGCCGATGGCTGTAACAATGCCAGCAAGAATGCTGATGGCAAGCAAAGCGTCAATAATTTTACCGAGGGCGCCTTTGGCATGCTTTTCTCCCAGTACGGCAACGCAGGCCGTAGAGGGACGAACATCGCTTACTTTTTTACAATAGATCTGATAGGCAAAAAGCACCGCTACAAGAGTAGCTGCGGAAAAGATGATGAAACCCCAATGATGAAGCGGATAAGCCGTCGCCTGATAAAGAGCTTCCATCGAGTAAGGCTCTACACCTTCTGTCGGCGCTTGATAGTAATAGAACCATTCAATGGAAGTCCATGTCAAAACACCGAAACCGGCAACGCCGGTAAAAATCATTCCAAGCCAGGAAAAGGTGGAGTATTCCGGCTTTTCACTGCCAAATCTTTTTTTCCCTACTGGATGAATACATAATACCACACAAATGATAACGATTGCAAAAACATACCATTCAAAAAACCAACCGAAATCACCACAGATCGTTCCAAATGCGAGGTTGCTCAATGCTGCCCCGGCACCTTCTGGGTTGCTCACAACCCATGCCACCAAAGCAATCACTGCAATTAATGGCGGAATAAAGACCCAAGGTTCCACAGAGAATTTTCTCTTCTTTGTTTGAGTTTTAGCCATTCTCTTTCTCCCTTCTGATAATAAATAAGGTTACTACACAGTTTCAGCAAGTTATTTATGCAAGAGTCGTTCCAAACTGCTTCATTACAAGAGAAAGAAATAAATTTTTATAAACATCTGTTTAACAGGTATTTCATAATGAGACATTTTTAAATGCGGTCTTTCAAGATGAAAAGAGGTTATAAATATAAATTTTTTGAATCATTTTGACTCATTCAATGCCGTTTCAAGTCATTACGGTGAGACAATGTTGACTTATTTGGGCTCCAATCGATTTCATCAAACGCTATTCTCAAAGAAGTGACAAAGTGCAATCTTGGTTCTCTGAAAAATGACGAAATATTTTTCGTCTAATTTTCCGTTGTTTCCATAGGCTTTACACAGGAGGGGGTTTGGTGAAAGAAAGTATTATTTTCGGTGCAGTCATATTAATGATAACCAATTTCTTTGTTAAAATTTTAAGTCTCGTTTACCGTGGCGTTTTGATTCGTTTGATCGGCGGTGAGGGACTTGGCTTATGGGAAATGATCTCGCCGATCTTTTCTTTAATTTTAGTCGTGGCTTCCTGGGGAATTCCCCTTGCCATTTCAAATCTCGTAAGCCGTGATATTGAACGAAAATACACCATGTCCATTGTAAAAACCGGTATGATACTGCTGGTAATTACCGGTTTTGCCGTATCTTTTATTGTAATTGCGGTTTTTCCTTTTGTTAGAGAGTTCATTTTTTCTGATCGCCGCATAGATTTCGGATTTCTTGCAACGATTCCCACTGTATTAATTATTTCATTTTTTTCCGTTTACCGCGGCTATTTTCAGGGAAGTCATATGACCTCGCTCCTGGGAAAAAGCCAAGCAGTGGAACAAATTGTTCGAGTTGTAGCAGGCATCGGCATCATTATTTTTTTGATTGATCGCGGATATACCATCACAATACTGTTGGTGGGGCTTTCTGCCGCAACTTTCCTGGCAGAGTGGAGCGGCGGCCTTTACCTTTGGAAAAAGTTTCGAAAAGAAAAAAAATCCGCAAAAACAAAAGGTATTTTTCAGCAAAATATTGCCAGCCGAATGGTACGCATGGGAACCCCCATTACCATGAGCCGACTTGCGGTGTCCTTTGCCATGAGTTGTCAAGCAGTTCTGATTCCTCGCGCTTTGATGGCAGGTGGTTGCACTGCGTCAACAGCGGCAACGTTATTCGGATATTTTAGCGGGGTTGCTATGACCATACTTCATCTTCCGGCCATTATTACCAACGCTCTGACGACACCGCTTATTCCGGCCATTGCCGAAGCGGCAGCAGAAAACGCCCAAGAAAAAATGAAAAGTCGCATTGAAGATAGCTTGCTTTTTACTGCTTATACTGCCATTCCTTTATTGGCGTTAATTTTCTATTTTGCGGAACCTTTATGTCGCATTCTTTTCGCAGCGGAAGAAGCTGCCCCCATGCTGACCCTCTTGGCCATGGGAGGGATTTTCTTTTATTTACAACAGCCTTTGATTGCTGTGATGCAAGGGTTGAATTACTTTAAATCAATTTTGGCAATTCTTTGCATTGGCGACGGCCTCTATATCTTATTACTGGCTCTGGGATGCTATCATGGTAACTTTACTATGGAACAAGGAATCATTTATTTTATTTTTAGTGATATCATTCTTTGGGCCACAGCCATGATTTATCTAAAAAGAAAAATCAGGATCAGATTTCGATTATTCAAAACCATGATCCTGCCATTATTCGTCTCATTGTTTGGGTTATTTGTTCTGGAAGCACTCAGTCAACGGTTGCCTTCGTCCATACCGGAATTACTGGCCGTCACTATGCTGGGAATTGCATTTTGCGCTGTTTATTTACTGCTGCTTTATTGGATGGGTGGCATTGACAAAGAGCTTATTGCCCGTCTTTCCAGTCGCGGAAAACGTTATCGTAGTCGTACATAGTTTCGAAGGCGTCGCGATCCAAGTAATCGACACGCAGAGGAGTAATGGAAATATAGCCATTTTTAGTGGCATAGCCATCACTTCCTTCTTCTTTGCATAAATCATACTCCGTATCTAGATCATAAGCGTGCCAATAATAAGGACGGCCATAGGGGCTAACCCGTTGTTCCAAATGGTTTACCATTCGCCCTTGGGATATGGTCGCTTTACAAATTCCTTTGATCTCATTAACAGGAACATCCGGGAAATTGATATTGTAAAAGAAATGGTTTCCCTTTTCTTTCTCCATAAATTTCGGCAACAGATCCGCAAAAAGCGACGCCGCATCATCAAACCATGCGTAACTGTGATTGGCTGACAATGCAAAGGTAGGAATCCCTTTCATAGCGCCTTGAAGAGCGGCGGCTACCGTTCCGGAATAAATAACGCCATCAGCAATATTGTAGCCGTTATTAATACCGGATATAACGACGTCGGGAGGTTCCTCACAAAGTTGGTCCAATGCCATCACTGCACAGTCTGCCGGGGTACCATCCACGGTCCATACATCGAAATCTAGGGAGTTCAGATGAATTTTTTCAACGGTGAGAGGCGTTAAAAACGTAATACAGTTGCTGTTACCACTCCTTTCCCGAGAGGGCACAGCCACAGTCAATTCGTGGTCCTTTCTTAAAGCGCGAATCAACGCGTGGGTTCCGATGCCACGATAGCCGTCATCATTCACGATCAAGATTTTCATAGTTCATCGTTCCCTTTCTTTATCCATAATTTATGATTCTTTACTGCTTAATCGGTCAAAAGCTCCATTTCATTGAAAGGATAATACTGACAAATCGCTTTGGCCTGAATATCATCGAGAGAAATAAAAGGATAACTCCACACGTGGGCATCGGCGCTGCGATTACGGTTATCCCCCAAAACGAAATATTCTCCTTCTGGTACGGTTACGGGACCAAACTCGTAAGTGGGTTCTTCCGCAATGTAATCTTCTTCATAAGGTTCGCCATTGATATAGACCATACCGTTACTCACTTCGATGGTATCTCCGGGAAGACCAATAATACGCTTGATATATTCAACACCTTGATCCACTTCGTCCGGAGGATCAAAAATAATAATATCACCACGTTGCGGCTCTCCAAAAACGTAAGCCAGTTTAAAAACAAGGATACGGTCATCCTTTACCAGGGTAGGTTCCATGGAACCTGAAAGAATTTTGCAAGAATCAATAATAAAAAATTTTAAAACCATAGCGATCAGAACTGCAATGATAAGCGTAATTAACAGTTCTTTGATTGCACCGAAAATTTTTGACATATAACACCTCTTAGAAAAAAGCGTGACCTGAACATTACATCATTTGCAATGGCTTAAAGTCACGCTCTCCTATCATAATTATCCTTACAGCCATACAAAAGACTTTGTATTAAGGACAAATCATAGTCTTACCATTTATCACGAATCAAAGAGAATCCTTCAGAACGGGTTGCGGCATTTTTCTTAAATACACCGCGCACTGCCGACGTTAACGTCTTGGAACCCGGTTTTTTAACGCCACGCATGGTCATGCACATATGTTCCGCCTCAATGACAACGAGTACACCGGTGGGTTTCAATTTATCCATAATGCCATCGGCAATCTGAGAGGTCAGCCGCTCCTGAAGTTGAGGGCGTTTGGCATAACCTTCCACAGTACGGGCAATCTTGGAAAGCCCGGTAATGGCGCCATTTCGATCCGGTATATAAGCAACATGAGCGACACCGTAAAAGGGCATTAAATGATGTTCGCACATGGAATAAAACGGAATATCCTTGACGATAACCATTTCATCGTGTTTATCAGCAGAAAACTGTTTTAAAAGATGCTCGCTGGGATCCATATGGAGACCGGCAAAAATTTCTTCATACATTCTGGCAACTCGGGCAGGAGTTTCCAAAAGTCCTTCCCGTTCCACATCCTCACCAATGGCAATCAATATCTCTTTCACAGCTGCTTCAATTCTCTGTTTATCAATTTTCGTATCCATTTATATCCCCTTCTAATTATGTTGTAAAATCATGAATTCAGATAGCTATATTCTAGTGTTTTTCAAACCAAACGTCAAGATATTTCGAGAAAAAGCAAAAAATTACCTTAAGATTTCACAAAAAATAAGGAGGTTTATCTATGACCGGACACATTTCGCTCAAAATACTTTTGAAAGGTTCCCTATTTACCCTAGTATCCATGACAGTCACCGTCATCATTTTTAGCGGGGTTTTCTACCTGTTCCCCATCCAAACGAATACGCTGACCATTTTTGGCAATATTGCAATCGCTCTTTCCCTGTTTTGCGGTGGTCTTATGACCGCCCGCTCTTGCAAGAAAAACACATTGCTCCACGGCATCGCATTGGCAATGGTATTTTTTATAGTCCTTTTAACCTTGACATTTATCTGGGGAGAACCCAGACTTTGGATCCTAACGCAAAAAACTGTATTGATTTTTGTGGGAAGTCTTTTAGGTACCATTGTAGGAGTTGAATAAGGCAAAGACAACAAAGCAACATTGAAAAAAACACCGTTTTTGTGCTATAATATTAATTATAATAAGGACAAAATCAAATAGTGACAAAGCGGAAAGGAGCGATCAGCATGGGTAAAGTTATCACATTGGGCCGGCAATTTGGCAGCGGCGGCAGAGAAATCGGTAAAATTCTCGCGGATGAATTGGGATTTGCATTTTACGATAAAGAATTGATCAATAAAGCAGCGGAAGCTAGCGGGATCCATCGGGATTTTTTTGAAAACAATGAAGAATCCGTTACGG
>NBJMC04201__coassemble_1896_pt1 | contig 10215 bp, 11 predicted proteins | sample NBJMC04201__metabat2_high_PE_023 | metagenome-assembled genome bin NBJMC04201
CAAGCATCTGCCTTTGATTTATTAACAGGCCCACTTAGTCAGACTTTGCGTTTCCCCCTCACTTGATCGATGGGTTTTGCCTGATTCGGTCGTGTTCTGAGAAGTTTAAATGGCATACGAATGACAGTATTGGATAGATTTTTTCTGTGTGTTGGGAAAAGAGGTGAAAGATAAGGACGATCCAGTGAACGAAGATTCAATAAATGGATGAACAATAAGCTTGCGCCGATAATCAAGCCTGCAAATCCAAAGAATCCCGCAAAAAGCATCATAATATATCGAGTAAAACGCAGTGTCTGTGCCATATATTGGTCGGGAATCAAGAATCCGGCGATGGCTGTAATGGATACAACAATAACCATGAGATTGCTGACGATTCCCGCTTCCACGGCGGTTTGTCCAATGATAATACCGCCGACAATGCCGATGGTAGTACCAATGAATGAGGGGAGACGGACCGAAGCTTCACGTATGATTTCGAAAAGAAATTCCATGATAATGGCTTCAACCAGCGGAGAGAAGATTACCATAGATCGAGAAGCCGCCAATGTTGACAAAAGATTGAGCGGCACAATATAGTAGTGATATGATAATACGGCAATATAAAGGGCCGGCAGAAAAAGAGATAAAAACATTCCCAAAAAACGAAAGAATCCTAAAAGGCTTCCGGTCCAATGGTGAAACGTAAAGTCGTCCATGGTTTGAAAAAAACTCCAAAATGAAACAGGAAGGATCAACGCATTGGGTGATCCCGTAAGTAGTATAATGATTCGTCCCTCTAATAAAGCGGCTTGAGCTTTATCGGTACGCTCTGTAATGATCCATTGGGGAAAGGGAGAACGCTTCTGATCTGCGATCATTTGCGCGACATAGGAGCTACTGAGAAAACCGTCAAAATTCAATGCGTCGATGCGTTTGCGCAGACGTTCCAACATGTCTTCATCGGCCAAACCATGAATATAGGTGATCATTAGCTGTTGTTTTGTAGTGCTTCCGATATCATGTTGTTCAAATCGCAAATTGTAATTGGCGATTTTGGTACGCAGGATTGCCAAGTTGGTGCGGAGGTTTTCGACAAAGCTGTCACGACTCCCTTGGACACTCTTTTCATTTTCCGGTTTATCCGGTGTCCTGCCGACCCACCGTTCGATACGGACCTGAAATCCTTTCATATGACCTTCTATAAGAAAGAAAACGCCGCCGGTGGCAACGCCGGTCAATCCTTCATCCAAGGATAAAACCTCTCTAATCGGCGAAGCAGGGATGCGCCGAAAATCAAAATTTTCACCGGTAAACCCCATAATCGCAGGAAGAAGCCGAATGTTCAGGATGTCGCTGTTGATCATATTGTCAATATAACAAAGAAGAAATCGTGTTCCGTCTTTCAGTTTGCGCTCAATTATGATATAATCAGGAGAGTCGGCAGCGGCTTCTTTTAAAAATGCCATGTTTTTATCGAAGTCATTGCTGATTTTCACAACATCACCTCATTTCTTCGTGAGGTTAGTATAAACAGGAAAGAATGAAATTATAAGATGGAATACCAAAATCGTATCGAAGCTGTTTTCCTGGAGCGTATCAACCGTTTTGTTGCCCGCGTGGAGATCGATGGTAAAGAAGAAAAGGTTCATGTTCCTAATACGGGACGTTGCCGTGAAATCTTTGTTCCCGGTACAAGAGTGTACTTAAGCCGTTCCGAGAAATCGGGAAGAAAGTATCCTTATACTCTCTACGAAGCGTACAAAGGCGATATGCTGATTCATATTGATTCCGCCGGAGCAAATCGTTTGGCAGAAGAAGCGTTGATGAAAGACAGAGTGAAAGAGCTGATTGGCGCTGCTGAAATTGTGCGAGAAAAACCATATGGTTCTTCCCGCTTTGATTTCCGGTTTCAACAGGACGGAAAACTTTGCTATATGGAAGTCAAAGGCGTCACTTTGGAAATCGACGGCGTGGCGAAATTTCCCGATGCTCCCACAGAACGGGGAGCACGTCATCTCGCAGAATTGCAACAAGCCGCTTCCGAAGGTTTCGGTGCATATGTTCTATTTGTGATACAAATGAAAGGCGTCAAAGCCTTTACTCCTTTTACCGAACGAGATCGGAAGTTCAGTGAGGCTCTTTCCGCTGCTGCATCTCACGGCGTTAAGGTTTTGGCTTACGATACGAAAGTAACACCGGAGCACATCGTTTTGGATCAGTCGGTTCCCATAGTGCTCCCACGGCTGGAGGAAGAATATGACAAGAATTGAATTCGGTTATGGAAAAGGGAAAATGACAGTAGATATCCCAGAAAAGAATCTGATCGCCTCTTTGCGTCCAAGATCCGTGACCCATAATGTGGTGGGAGAAGACGTGATCCGGGAAGCGCTTTCCCAACCCATCGGCACCGATACCCTGGGAAACATTGCCCAAGCCGGGCAAAAAGTCGTGATCATCATCAGTGATATCACACGGCCGTGTCCCAGTTACAAAATTCTCCCGTATATCCTGGACGAGTTGAATCGTGCGGGGGTGAATGACGATGATATTCGTATTGTTTCCGGTTTGGGAAGTCATCGCCGCCAGACCGAAGAGGAATGGCAGCGTCTCGTTGGTGAAGAAGTCTTTCGTCGCGTTACTGTAGAAGATTCTGCCGGCGATGATTTTACAGAGGTGGCGGTAAGCCGCCGCGGTACGCCCTTTGAGGTGTACGGTCCCGTCCTCCGGGCAGATCTTCGGATTTGTATCGGAAATATTGATTATCACTATTTTGCAGGATATAGCGGTGGCGCCAAAGCCGTGGTTCCCGGGGTGTGTACTCGCCGCACCATCGAGGCAAATCATGCTATGATGCTGGAAGAGGGAGCGAAAGTCGGCTGTATTGAAGGGAATCCGGTTCGTGCTGATATGGAGGAGATCTTAGAACATCTCTCCATTGATTTCATCCTTAATGTGGTACTGAATGAAAAAAAAGAGATCGTTGCCGCAGTGGCCGGTCATCCCATTGATGCCCATCGGGAAGGATGCCGCATTTTAGATGAGATCTATAAACAACCTATCGAAACATTGGCCGATATTGTGATCGCTTCCCCCGGTGGCCTTCCCAAAGACCTCAATGTTTACCAAACACAAAAAGCTTTGGATAATGCTCAATGGGCCGTAAAAGAAGGCGGTATTATCATTTTGGTTGGGGAATGTAAAGAGGGGTATGGTGAAACTACTTTTCAGCAATGGTTGGAGGAAGCCCATTGTCCCGACGATCTGATCCAACGCATTGGAAGAGAGTTCCGTTTGGGGGGGCATAAAGCCGCAGCCATCGCCAAGGTAACGAAAAAATGCAGCGTTTATCTGGTCTCCTCTCTTCCGGAAGCAATGGTCAAACGCCTTTATATGCGTCCATTTTCTAATCTGGAGGAGGCCTTTTCCACTGCTCTGGCGGAAAAAGGCGATCATGCCGGAGTCTATGCCATGACAGTTGGCGGCACTACATTGCCGGAATATCGGGAGGATCATCATGGAAAATGAAAATTACGAAGGGATCTCTAAAATCTACGATATGATGATGCTGGGCGTAGATTATGAAGGTTGGGCCGATTATATTTTAGGTGTCGCAAAATCCATGGGAGCAACGCCCAAAACTGCATTGGATTTGGCCTGTGGCACCGGGAGCACTACCATTCCTTTGGCACGTCGCGGTTTGAAAATGTCGGGGCTGGATCTCTCGTCCCCCATGCTGCAAATCGCCGAAGAAAAAAGTAAAAAAGCTGGCGTCTCCATCTCATATCATTGCCAAAATATGCTTTCCATGGATTTTTCGGAATCCTTTGATATGGTAGTCTCCTTTCAGGATGGCATCAACTACTTGACCGGTGAAGGGGATTTTGAAAAACTGGCGGAAAATGTCAGCCGCATTTTGAAAAAGGGCGGTATTTTTCTCTTTGACATCAATTTAGTCGATCAGTATTCTGCTTCAGAAACTACAGTAGTGGATCTAGATGAAATTTATTTGGTTTATGAAAATCATTACGATGAAGATCGCCGCATTTGGCATATTAAAGTGACGGGATTCCTCCCGGAAGGTGATCTGTACCGTAAATTTGAAGAAATCCATGAAGAGAAAAAACATGATTTAAAGGAAGTAGAATCAGCTTTTTGCCGTCACGGAATGAAAATTTATGCCGTCTATGCCATGTTTACCCAGGATCCTCCGACGGAGCATACTCGTCGTGTGCTGGTGGCAGCCCAAAAGACCGTACCATAAATTTGATATGAGAAAGGGGGATTACACATGAAAAGATTATGTTTGATTTTTGCGGTTTTTTCTCTCATTTTGTGTTTTGGCGGTTGTGGAGATAATGTGAAAACTTCGGAAAGCGGGGTAGAATACCGCGTATTGGAGATTTCCTCCGACGATCAGGAACGCCATGTGATTGACTTGATTGTGGAGGAAGAGGTTACTGAGGAAACATGGACGCCGAATCATCAGCTTGATGTCCATGATATGTTGGAAGAAGTCGTGAATGATTATATTGCTGAACATGATGTTACGGCTTTAACTGTTACTATTTATGGTAATGAGGAGGATCGTTCACACGGTGTATATCGCGGTTACTGTAAATATTATCCAGAAGGGGACTATGAGAAATCAACGGAAGTAGAACCCGGTGATTATGAAAATTTCCGTTATGAGTATGATCTTCACCACTGGCGGAATATTGATTTGCCGCCGGATTAAATTTCAATGATAAAGAAGGCTTGATGATGCATATTGTTTTATATGAACCTGAAATTCCCTCCAATACCGGCAATATTTCCCGTACCTGCGCTGTGACCGGTATGACGTTACACTTGATTAAACCCTTGGGGTTTTCTCTGGCGGATCGCTATTTGAAACGAGCCGGCCTTGATTACTGGGATAAATTAGATCTCCATATTCATGAGAATTTGGATGATTTTCTCAAGGCAAATCCTGGGGCAAAAATCTTCATGTTCTCTACCAAGGCAAAGAAAAATTATGCAGAATGTCAATACGGTCCCGATGATTTTTTGATGTTTGGGCCCGAGACCCGTGGCATTCCTGTGGAAATACAGCAAAGCGGCATTGGCACGCCGGTTCGTATCCCCATGGGACGAGAGATTCGCTCGTTGAATTTATCCAATTCTGTGGCCATCGCCGCCTATGAGGCCTTGCGTCAACAGGGATTTCCAGATCTTACATAAATAATTATTGACAATGATGCAAGATTTGGATATAATATAAATGCAGTTTTTTCATTTTCACACCATCTTTTGCTTTTTAACGTTTTATTGTTTCAGTCGGAGTGTGGCTCAGCTTGGTAGAGCGCTGCGTTCGGGACGCAGAGGCCGAAGGTTCAAATCCTTTCACTCCGACCATTTTTCTGCCCTTTTTTCGGTGGCGTCGATGATTTAGTTGGTGAATGCAATAAAGACAATCAAGATTGAAAGATAACACCGCGGAGATGCTTCGCGGCTTTTTATATTTTGTAAAACCCTTCTCTTTATGTTATAATATGATAGCATGGAAGGTGGGGATAAATATGCTCGGCGCCATGATCGGCGATATGGTTGGCAGTATCTACGAATTTGATCCGATCAAAACCACGGATTTCCCTTTTTGGGGCAAAGGCTGTTTTTTTACCGATGACACGGTGATGACGGCAGCCGTAGCCAAAGCTTTGATGGAAAGTCGAGGCGCAGATGAGGGCGAAGTGAAGCATTCACTTATTCGGCGGATGCAGGAATTTGGCGCTCTTTATCCCCATGCCGGATACGGACAGGGCTTTCAAGAATGGCTTCATTCCAAGGCTCCGCAACCTTACAACAGTTGGGGCAACGGTTCCGCTATGCGGGTATCTTCCGTAGGATGGCTTTATCCATCGTTAGAAAAAACATTGTTTGTGGCGGAATTAACGGCAAAAGTCACTCACAATCATCCCGAAGGAATCAAAGGGGCCGCTTCGGTAGCAGCCGCCATCTATCTTTTGCGGACAGGAAAAGATAAAAATGAAGTAAGATCATATATTGAAGATACTTTTCATTATCACTTTCAACAAACTTTGGATGAAATTCGTCTTGACTATCAATACAATGCGAGTTGTCAGGAGACAGTGCCTCAGGCGATGACGGCTTTTTGGGAGAGCTATGGATTTGAAGACTGCATCCGCAAAGCTGTTTCGTTGGGCGGAGATTGCGACACTCTTACTGCCATTGCCGGGAGCATTGCCGAAGCTTATTACGGAATCCCTGATGCTATAAAAAAAGAAGCCCTTGACCGTTTAGATGAGAGGTTACGTGGAATATATCAAGAATTTTTGATCTGGAGGTTATCGCATGACTAAAACAGAAGCTGTGCAGAAAGAAATGATTGCCGCTATGAAACACAAGGATAAAGAACGAAAGGAAAGCCTTACATTGCTCCTTTCCGCGTTAAAGGCTAAGGCCAAGGATAAACAGGCCCCTTTAACGGAAGAAGAAGAAAATGCCATTATTATGAAAGAGATCAAACAAACCACGGAAACGCTGGAAAGTGCTCCTGCCGATCGCGAGGATATCATTAAACAAAGTCAAGACCGTTTGACAGTGTTGCGGGAATTCGCGCCTTCCTTTATGAGTGAAGACGAGATCAATGCTGTTATTGATCAGGTTCTGGCAGAATTGGGGTTGGATGCACCCAAACCCTTGGACAAAGGCGCAATTATGAAAAAGTTGATGCCGCAAGTGAAAGGCAAGGCTGAAGGCAGTGTTGTCAACGGATTGGTCATGAAACGCCTCCAGTAATACTGTTTCTTGTCATGAAAAGAGGGGAATGAGTGCGGATGGAACAAGGGATCATTTTTGATTTAGAAAATGTTCTTCTCACCATTGACATTGATGAGAACGCAAAAAATCGTCTGGTATATGATTTTTTGCGAGAACGGAAATATCTTTTTCATCCTGACGATTTAAAAGGAAAAACGCCTTTGGAATTTGCGGCCTCGCTATCTTGTTGGCACGAGCATGATGGTGAGATCCTTGAACAGGAGATCGGTAAGTTTGAACGTAAAGTCATGCTGGAGGCAAAATGTGATTCTTCTGCTCCAGGGGTTTTGTCAATGCTCTCTCTCCGCTATCGTTTGGTGGTTCTAAGTCGCAGCAGAGGAGACGGCATTGTGAAGGCTCTGGGAAACGCCGGGATTCGACAATTTTTCGATTTTATTGTGCCGGGAGAAAAATGGGTCGGCCATCCTTCCAGAACCGTTGGTCTGGAACTTGCTATGGAGAAATATCCGGAGATCTCTAAAGAGCAGTGGTGTTATGTGGGGGCGCCGCCTTCGCGAGAAGCGGCAGTCCAATGTGGACTTCGCTTTTATGCTTTTGGAGATCCTCCATTGGAAGAACTGGAAGATCTCATGGATATCCTGTTATAATATAAAAAGTAGGACCTTGCGGTTGGCTTGCCGCAAGGTCCTTTCCTCAGTAAAGGGTAAATTCATGGGAACTTTTCCTTCACAATTAATATATGTTCCTTAAAGGAAAATATTCCAAATTTTGTTAAAATATTATGGTAGTAAGCATGATGATTCCTACGGAAATGAGAAAGACGTAGATTAAAAATTTCCAGGAAAACTTAAACCATTGATTGTATGGAATCCGCCCCAATGTTAAAGCTCCCATAATTACTGCACTGGTGGGGGTAATGAGATTAATCAATCCCGATGCCGATTGGAAGGCTGTGATTACGATATCTCTGCCCACGCCGGCAAAATCTCCCAAAGGCGCCATAATCGGAATGGATAAGGTAGCCAATCCGGAAGTGGAAGGAATGAAAACAGAAAGCACCAGATAAATCAAGTAAATGAAAAAACTAAATGTGATGGAACCAACTCCAGTGAGAAAACTCTCTCCCCAATGGAGAATGGTATCAGTGATAAGACCTTGATTCATGATCACGGTGATGCCACGAGAAATCGCAATGATAAAGGCTACGCCCAACAAGTCGGCGGCGCCATTAACGAAGCTGTCTGTCAGTTCCTCTTCTTTGAGACGCGCGCATAAACCAATGATAATTGCTGCTGTGAAGAATAAAGCAGAAAGTTCAGGGAACCACCATCCCAAAGTTGGTAAAAAAGGAACGCCGATTTCTTCAAAGGGAATCACTGCATAGATCATCATCAAAAAGGTCAAAGCAAACAGCGTTAACGTCCATTTTTGACTTCGTGTTAAAATGACCTCTTCTCCACTTTTTTGATCGTCATTTAATTCTAAAAGAAGTTTTTGGTGCTTTCCCATGGTATCCGCGACATAGGAACGACTGGGGTCCTTTTTAATGCGCGCGGCATAGGCCATGACAAACCAAATGGCGATGGCCTCTAAAATAACAAGCATTGCCAAGCGGACCAAAATACCGTCGCCCATGGAAATATTGGCGAAGCCCGATGCAATTCCGGTAGCAAAAGGGTTCACCGTAGAGGCCAAAGTGCCCATCCCTGCCCCCAATAAAATGACGGCAACAGCCACCAGGGAATCATAACCTGCTGCGATAAAAATGGGGATCAACAATGGGAAGAAGGCAATGGTTTCTTCCCACATGCCAAAAGTAGTGCCGCCAAGTCCAAACAAAATCATCAATATGGGAATCAGTCGTTTTTCTCTGCCGTTGAGTTTCCGGATGACATTGCTGATTCCCGCGTGAATTGCACCGGTTTTCATAACGACGCCGAGAAAACCACCGACAATTAAAATAAATAGCGCGATATCGACAGCATCGTAAAATCCTTCGAAAGAAGCCAGTAAAACATCTCCAATGCCCTGTTCATTGGCTTCTGTTAAATGATATGTTCCCGGAATCGGCTCACCGTCTGCAAGGTGATCATACTGCCCTGCAGGAATTAACCAGGTAAGGGTCGCGGTAATAATGACGATGATGAGTAAGATCGTATAAGCTGTTGGTACTTTGAATTTCGACAATTCATCACCCCATCACATGGTCGCGGTCATCACTGCTTTGATGGTGTGCATGCGATTTTCCGCTTCGTCAAACACCACAGAATGGCGGCTGCGGAATACTTCGTCGGTGACTTCACGAATATCTAATCCTTTTTCTTTCCATTCTTTTGCGAGTTTCGTTTCAAAATCGTGGAATGAGGGAAGACAATGTAAAAATAGTACATTGGGATTGCCTGTTTTTTTCAGCATCTCCATGGTAATGCGGAAGGGGGATAGGAGTTTCACACGTTCTTCCATAAGGTTTTCTTCTCCCATCGAAGCCCAAATATCCCCATAAATCACATCAGCATCTTTTAAGCAGCGCTCTTCATCGGATATTACAAGCTGGGTACCGCTTTTTTGAGCCATGATTGCCACTTCCTGCCAGATTCTTTCATCAACTTCCAATGCCGCAGGGCCATAAGCTGCAAATTTCATGCCCATTTTAGCGCAACCGTACATCCAGGCATAAGACATATTATTGCGAATATCGCCGACAAAAACCACTTTCATTTTGTTGAGAGGTTTATGAATATGTTCTTCCATGGTCATCATATCGGCTAATATTTGAGTGGGATGATCTGCATCCGTCAGACCATTAAATACTGGCACACCGGAATATTTGGCCAAGGCTTCTACGGTGGATTGGTCATAGCCTCGGTATTCAATACCATCAAAAAAACGTCCTAAAACTTTGGCAGTATCCTCCAAGGATTCCTTTTTTCCCATTTGTGAACTGTTGGAATCTAAAAAAGTTACGTGGGCGCCTTCTTGATGAGCAGCGACTTCAAATGCACATCGAGTTCTGGTGGATGTTTTTTCAAAAAGCAACGCGATATTTTTTCCTTTTAGCATCGGTTCGCAAATACCGGCGCGTCTTTTTGCCTTTAAATCGTGTGATAAATCCAAAAGATAACGAATTTCCTGTGCGGTAAAATCTTTTAGGGTAAGAAAACTTTTTCCTTTTAAATTGATTGCCATAATTTCCTCCTTACATTGGTTCTCGAATCAAGGGCATGCTCATGCATCTGGGACCGCCCCGTCCACGGGACAATTCGGAACACTTAATGACATGGGTTTTAATTCCATTTTCCTCTAAAATCTCATTGGTAAGATAATTGCGCGCATAAACCACTACTTCGCCGGGGGCAATGGCCAGAGTATTGGAGCCGTCGCTCCATTGTTCTCGAGAGGAGTCAACTTTACTGTCACTGCCACATCGGAGCAATGTGATTTCATCAAGCTCCA